>Ga0079224_100017073_pt1 | contig 10220 bp, 9 predicted proteins | sample Stecom2015_FD_80414 | JGI IMG/M metagenome (GOLD analysis project Ga0079224, IMG submission 80414) | Agricultural soil microbial communities from Utah to study Nitrogen management - Steer compost 2015 | ecosystem: Environmental > Terrestrial > Soil > Agricultural land | place: USA: Utah... | reverse complement strand
TTCATCTAAATGCTTGGGAAGCATATAAACTTCATTCTCGTATTTATCTGAATTCTTCCAAAGTTCTATTTGAGCAAGGGTCTGGTTTGTGAAGGAGTTGCTCATTACAAAACTTGGGTGGCCGGTAGCACAACCAAGGTTGACAAGTCTACCTTCAGCTAAAAGAATGATATCCTTACCGTTAATGGTATATTTATCAACCTGTGGTTTGATTGTGTTTTTAGTGTTTCCGTGGTTTTTATTCAACCAGGCAACATCTATTTCGTTATCAAAATGACCAATGTTACAAACAATGGTCTTGTCTTTCATGGCTTCAAAATGTTCTCCTCTTACGATATCCTTGTTTCCGGTAGTGGTGATCACGATATCGGCCTTATCAAGAACGGTCTCAAGTTTTTTAACCTCAAAACCATCCATAGCCGCCTGCAAAGCACAAATAGGATCAATTTCAGTAACCGTAACTATTGAACCTGCTCCTCTGAACGATGCTGCAGTTCCTTTTCCCACATCACCATACCCGCATACAATAACTCTTCTTCCGGCAAGCATAACATCTGTAGCACGGCGTATTGCATCTACCGCACTTTCACGACATCCGTATTTATTGTCAAATTTTGACTTGGTAACCGAATCATTTACGTTGATCGCAGGCATTGGAAGTGTTCCATTTTTCACGCGCTCATAAAGACGGTGCACTCCGGTTGTGGTTTCTTCAGAAAGTCCTTTAATTCCCGAAGCAAGTTCAGGATATTTGTCAAGCACCATATTGGTAAGATCGCCCCCGTCATCAAGGATCATATTCAACGGCTTTCTGTCTTCTCCAAAAAATAGGGTTTGTTCAATACACCAGTTAAATTCTTCTTCGGTCATTCCTTTCCATGCGTAAACAGGAATTCCGGCAGCGGCAATTGCTGCTGCGGCCTGGTCCTGTGTAGAGAAAATGTTACATGAGCTCCAGGTAACTTCTGCCCCCAGGGAGATCAACGTCTCAATAAGAACGGCAGTTTGAATGGTCATATGTAAACATCCTGCAATACGTGCGCCTTTCAAAGGTTGTTCATTTCCAAATTCCTCGCGAAGGGCCATTAAGCCGGGCATTTCGGCTTCAGCAAGCTCTATCTCTTTTCTACCCCAGTCAGCCAGGGAAATATCTTTAACTTTAAAAGCGGTGTAAGGCACTGTATTAGTAGACATATTATTATATTTGATTTATAGCAATTTTAAGTCGCAAAAATACATAATATCTAACAAAATTTTATGCCCCTTTACAAAACAATAACAGTCGATGAACATTCAAAAGTCTATATCTGGAAGGTTGAAGAATCTTATGAAAATCTAAGTGAGGGCATAGAACTAACATCTCGTTGTAAAGATCGCGTAACCGGGATGAAATCTGAAATTCACCGGAGGGGTTTTATGAGCATAAGGCACCTTCTTGCCAATGCCGGGTACGTAGACAGCGATCTTTTTTATGACGACTGGGGCAAACCACATTTAAGAGATGGGAAACAAATCTCAATAACTCATTCCTTTAATTTTACAGGTATAATCGTGAGCGATGTAAAGGTGGGTATTGATATAGAAATGCGGCGGGATAAGATCCTGAAAATTGCAAATAAATTTACCCCGCTTAAAGAATATCACACCGTAGCAAATGAAGAAGCTCTTATTAGAAAGCTTACTATTGTTTGGGGAGGAAAGGAATCTATTTATAAACTTATGGCTGAGCCCGGCTTAGGCTTTCTTCAGCATATTAATATCACCGATTTTGATTTGGATGATTCCCGTACCACCGGTACAGTATTATTTAATGGCACCACTTCTCAATATCAAATGGAATTCCTGGAGTTTGAAGGCTTTACCTGTGTATATGCCTGGGAAGCAAAAGGTGTAAATGCCTGATGGTAAACACTACCGACATTTATAAAGATATTATTACCTCAGCAGCAAAAGGGAAGAAAATGGCTGCCGTGCTTATTGATCCCGATAAGTTTTCAGCGGAAAAGGCCGGCCACTTCCTGAACCATCTTCCCGGTTGGATCACACACATTTTTATAGGGGGAAGTACAGATGCCGGTAACCGAACAGAACATACGGTTTTATGTGTTAAATCCCTTAGCAAGTTACCTGTAATACTATTTCCCGGAGATCATTCTCAAATTACAGAACTTGCGGATGGGATCCTGTTCCTTAACCTGGTTTCAGGCCGGAACCCCGAATATCTTATAGGCCAACAGGTAAAAGCTGCAGAAAAACTGCATAAGGCTTCTCTGGAAATAATTCCTACAGGTTATATTTTAATAGATGGTGGTAAGGAATGCGCCGTTGAAAGAGTAAGCAAAACAAAGCCTATAAGTCAGGATGATATTTCTCTTATTGTGAATACCGCTTTGGCGGCGCAATTGATGGGAAATAAACTCATTTACCTTGAGGCGGGAAGCGGTGCCTTAGATCCTGTATCTCCTGATATTATAAAAGCCGTAAAAGAAGTGGTTTCTATACCTATGATCGTAGGTGGAGGTATACGTACAAGGCAGCAACAAAGAATGGCTCTCGATGCGGGTGCCGATCTTCTGGTGGTGGGAACCGCCTTTGAAGAAGCTTTTGTAAGCCTATGATATATTCCCTAAATTTGAGGTACTAAAAAATTTTCACTCATGAAGATCTCAGTTGAGCTTACCCTCACCCCGCTACAGGATAATTACGAGCCTGCCATTATCAACTTTATAAAAAAACTTAGGGATTCTGGTCTCACCATTAAAGAAAACCCCCTGAGCACCCAGGTTTATGGAGATTATGATGAGGTAATGCAATTGCTGAATACCGAAGTTAAATCGGCTTTTGAAGCCATAGACCGCGGCCTGATGTACATCAAAATCGTGAAATCTGACCGCAGCGACTATGCAGCCGATTTTTGATTTCTTTTTTGCGCAGTATTACGGTTATAGGCCTTTATTCATAGTTTTAGAGATCATTGCTGTTATTTTTGGGTTTTTGTCTGTGTGGTATTCCAAAAAGGAAAATATCCTGGTTTACCCTACCGGAATTATCAGCACGCTTATTTTTGTTTACTTGCTCTGGCAATGGGGACTATTAGGTGATATGATGATCAATGCTTATTACTTTTCAATGAGCATTTATGGGTGGTATGTCTGGACCCGGAAGGTAGATGCTGTGCATTACACGCCCATTACAACCATGAGCAGGAAAGAACATATATATGCTGCTCTCTTGTTCATAGGAACATGCCTGTTTGTTTACGGGGTCTACGATTTTTTTAATAGATGGAATGACTGGACGGCATATCTTGACACCTTTACAACGGGGGTGTTCTTTGTGGGTATGTGGCTCATGGCCCGGAAAAAACTGGAAAACTGGATATACTGGATCATAGGTGACCTGATATCGGTTCCTTTATATTTTTATAAAGGACTTACCCTTACCAGCTTTCAGTATCTCCTGTTTACTATAATTGCCGTTTACGGTTATATCGCATGGAAGAAAAGCTTGAACAAAAACCTGCAGATTGCCTGAAAGTAGTCCTGTTTGGTCCTGAATCAACCGGAAAATCTACTCTGGCTGAAAGGTTGGCCAATCACTTTGAAACCTTATGGGTTAAAGAGTATATGCGGCATTATCTTCAAAAAAAATGGGACCGGCACCAGGAAGTGTGTCAGCCTCATGATCTCATGATAATTGCACAAGGGCAAATTAGAACAGAAAACGAGCTTTCTACCCTTGCAAACAAAGTATTGTTTTGTGATACAGATCTGCTTCAACTCAAGGTATATTCTGAAGCATATTATAACGGGTATTGTAATCCTGTGCTTCATAAACATGCGTTAAAGAACTGGTACGATCTTTACTTTTTAACTAATATTGATACACCCTGGATACCAGATGATCTTCGTGATAAACCCCATGACCGGGATGGTATGTTCAGGCGATTCCACAACAGTCTTTTACAAACAAACCGTCCATTTATCATTTTAAAAGGGGATGAGAACGAAAGATTTGAAACTGCCGTGGCAAAGATTAATGAACTTATAAAACAGGAAAATTGAGATTTACACAAGAAGACCTTAGGCAAATACAACAAAAAGGGATTGATAAGAAAAAAGTTGAAGCGCAACTTGAAATCTTTAGAAGAGGTAACCTGCCTGTAGACATAGTGGCGGCGGCTACACCGGGAAATGGTATAAACCGGTTTACTGCAGAAGACAGGGAAGAGCTTGCAAAATATTATGACATCAGAAAAAATGAACTGGCTATTATTAAATTTATTCCTGCTTCGGGCGCAGCAACCAGGATGTTTAAAGCCTTACATGGTTTTTTGGCTATATTTGATCCCGAAAGATCCTCGATAAGTGATTTTACTGAAAAAACTAAAGACAAGGGTATTAAAGAGTTTTTTGAGAACATAGAAAAACTGCCTTTCTATAATTATGCACTGGGTTATGCCCGGGAATGCCAGCCGGGCTTTGATAATCTTAATGAAGAGGCTCAAAAATATGTATTGCTGCAAACTATGTTATTTTCACCCGGGCTCGATCTTTCAAATTACCCGAAAGGCCTCGTACCCTTTCATAATTATGGAGACTATGTGGCTACGGCATTTGAGGAACATTTATATGAAGCCGCTGAATATGCTTCTTCCGGAAATACAGCCAAACTCCATTTTACGGTTTCTGAAGAACACCGAGCAAAGTTCCGCGAGGAGCTGGACAATATAAGATCAAGAGTAGAAGCGCGCACCAATACCAGATTTGAAGTTTCATTTTCTTTCCAGGATCCAGCTACAGATACTCTGGCCGCCAATCCTGATAATGAACCCTTCAGGACCACTGAAGGTGAACTTTTTTTCAGGCCCGGAGGTCATGGCGCACTTATAGAGAACTTAAACAGGCTCGATGCAGATGTGATCTTCATTAAAAACATAGATAATGTAGTTACCCTTGATAAAGCCCATGAAATAGGTAACTATAAAAAAATGCTTGGCGGTAAACTTCTTAAACTTAAAGATAAAATTTTCTCTTATCTGGAGCGCCTTGAAACAGGCCGGGTTGAGGAAGAATTATTGAAAGAGATCGGGAACTTTATAAAAGAGCAGTTAAATATAGATCTTGGTGTTCAAACCCATGATTTGTCAACTGAGGAGCAAATAGTAATATTCAGGGATAGGCTAAACAGACCTTTACGCGTTTGCGGAATGGTAAAAAATGAAGGGGAGCCGGGAGGAGGCCCGTTTCTCGTAAAATTGGATGATGGAACAAGCACCCTCCAGATAGTTGAAAGTGCACAGATAGATGAGAACAACCCCCGTCAAAAAGAACTGGCAAAGAATGCTACCCACTTCAATCCTGTAGATATAGTTGCAGCTCCTAAGAATTTTAAAGGAGAAAAGTTTGACCTTTTAAGATATGTAGATCCTTCCACAAATTTCATAGCGGAAAAAAGCGATAATGGCAGGCCGTTAAGGGCGTTGGAACTACCCGGGTTATGGAATGGGGGGATGGCTTACTGGAATACGATTTTTATCGAAGTGCCGGTTGCTACTTTTAACCCTGTAAAAACAATCCTGGACTTATTGAAGCCTACACACCAGCCGGGTTAATTATGCCAGATTTTGATATCCTTAAACAAGAATTGAGTTTTAAAGCCGTCAGGAGTTCGGGTGCGGGAGGGCAACATGTGAATAAAACTTCCTCAAAAGTTGTTGTGCAATATGACATTCAAAATTCCTTTGCTATAAATGAAGAGGAAAAAACCCGGCTTCTGAATAAATTATCGAGCCGGCTTACAAATGATGGAGTTCTTATTCTGGATTCCAGCGAATCCCGAAGCCAGCATAAGAATAAAGAACTTGTAACAGACAGGTTGATGGAGGTGATCACCCAGGCTCTAAAAAAGGCAAAACCGCGAAAGAAAACAAAACCATCACGCGCTTCCAAACTCAAACGGTTAAAAGAAAAAAAAACCTTATCAGAAAAGAAGGCAAACAGGCAACGCCCTGAGTTGTAACTAAATCTGAGAAAAGTATAAATAAATGGGGAAGGTTTCTACACTTTTCCCTTTCTTTTTAAATCGTTCTACATAATATTTTGTTAACAACCTGCTCTTTATCTCATCATAAACCCCTGTAAACAGGGATATTACGGTGATATAACACGCATGGGTAATACTTGGTACAATATTCCCATTGAAGCTTATAACTAAAATGATATTAATAAAAAATTTATAATTATGAAAAAGTTAGTATTAACATTTGCAGCAATTGGTTTGTTTTATACAGGAGTAAATGCTCAGGTAGCAGAAACCACAACCTCTACAGAAGTAACCACACAAACTGTAGTTTCTGAAAATGATGATTACGAAAAAATTGAAGTAGCTGAATTGCCGGCTGCTGTTACCACTGCGATTACAAGAGATCATGCAGGAGCTACAACTGAAGAAGCATGGGTTAAGGAAAAAGATGGTAAAGTAGTTTACAAACTTAAGCTTAACGTAAATGGTGAAGAGAAGAAGTTATATTCAGATGCCGAGGGTAACTGGATAGATAAAAAGGATAAGAAGGATAACAAGGATTCTTAATTCCCTACAATTAAGAATAAGAAAAGCTGTCAATCATGACAGCTTTTTTTTTGTGCCAAATAGTGAGCTGTCAAAGGTTCTTAATTCGTAAATTTGCTTTTGAACTAAGATATTTCTATGGTATCAATACTTATAATCGAAGATGACGTTGCCTTCTCGGCTATGTTAAAGACTTTTTTTGAAAAGCGTGATTATAAAGTACAAAGTGCGCTTACTGCAGAGGACGGTTTTAAAAAATTAAGTTCCAACTCTATAGATCTTGTACTTACAGATGTTAGGTTGCCAGATAGCGATGGCCTGGAGATCCTGCAGGAGGTAAAACGCAATTATCCCGAAATTCAGGTGATTGTAATGACCAATTATGCCGAGATCAACATGGCTGTAAAAGCTATGAAAAATGGGGCATTTGATTACGTCTCAAAACCTTTTCAACCTGAGACAATCCTTCAAACAATTCAAAACGCATTAAGTAAAAAAAATGTTGAGAAAGAGGATGAAGCTGCAGCTGTCTCTACCTCAAAACCTCCCCGGGAAAAATCAATTCTATCATCAGAATTTGTAAAGGGAGTAAGTGATCCGGCCAGGAAACTGAATGATTACATAGATCTTGTGGCTCCTACAAATATGTCTGTTCTTATCATTGGTGAAAGTGGAACCGGAAAGGAACAGGTGGCAAAGAGCATTCATGATAAAAGTAAGAGAAAAGGTGCGCCGTTTATAGCAGTAGATTGTGGTGCAATTCCTAAGGAGATTGCCTCCAGCGAATTCTTTGGACACATAAAAGGTTCTTTTACCGGCGCCATTCAGGATAAAACCGGCCACTTTGAAGCAGCAAATGGAGGGACCCTTTTTCTTGATGAGATAGGGAATCTTGGTTATGACCTCCAGGTGCAACTATTAAGAGCGCTACAGGAGCGAAAGATAAAACCGGTGGGGAGCAATCACGAGATCAAGGTAGATATAAGAGTGGTGACTGCTACAAATGAGGATTTATCACAGGCTGTGAAAGAAGGAAATTTCAGGGAAGATCTTTTTCACAGGCTTAATGAATTTTCAATAGAAGTACCTGCCTTACGGGAAAGAACTGAAGATCTTATGCTCTTTGCTGAACATTTTCTTGATGAAGCAAATATTGAGCTTGAGAAAGATGTGGTGGGATTTAGTGATGAAGCCATTGAGGCCTTTCACAATTATAACTGGCCGGGAAATTTAAGGGAACTTAAAAACATGGTGAAAAGGGCGGTTTTATTGACTCAGGAGCCAATTATACCATTAAAGGTGTTGCCATATGAGATAGCTCATAACCAAAAATCAGAGGAGACATATGGTCTCTTCAGAAATAAAAATGAAGAAACCCTTATTCTGGATGCTCTTGAAAAAGCCAATGGCAATAAAAGCAAGGCTGCCAGGATCCTTTCCATAGACCGTAAAACCCTTTATAATAAACTTAAGCAGTACAATATCAAGCTTTAACTTCCTTTTGTAGTTCAAACAAAAGCACTTCGATCTCTTCTATAAGAAGATCCATTGAGCCGGTGGCGTAGAAATTGCCTTCCTTTTTTTCCAGCTGCTCAAGTCTTGGCACAATATCTTTTATTTTCAATTGTTTGAACATAGGCAACATCCTGTGTGCTATTTGGGCTATTCTTTCCTGGTCTCCCAGTTTTTCGGCTTTTTTGATCTCCTCAAGATTGAGCCTTGTACTTTGAATGAAAGCATTCAATATGGTATCAAGAGCCATTTGATCTTCCCCTGCAAACAGGAAGATCTCATCAAGTGAATATTCACTTCCATCTACCGTAGGTTCCCGGTCTTTTTCCTGACGGTTTTTAAAATCTACATTAAATATCTGTCCAATCTTAAAAAGTAAATCTGAAGGTTTATATGGCTTTAAGATGTTTCCTGCAAATCCCGCTTCTTTATACTTTTCAGCAGATACGTTGGTCCTGCCAGAGATGGCAATAACGGGGATATTTGAAATTTCAGGATGATCGCGAAGAGTTTCCATAAATGCAAATCCATCCATTTTAGGCATTTGTATATCGGTAAGTACGAGATGGAAATCATGTTTCCTCAACTTCTCCAGTGCCTCTTCTCCATTTGATGCCGTGTGGCAATTCATGCCCGTAGATTTGATCAACTCTTTGACCAATGCGAGCTGAGAACTTTCATCATCAACAATAAGAATATTCTTTCCCAGTAAATTTTCCGGAACAGTTTTCACCTGTATGAAATCAGTCTCAGGAATCTCCCCTTTTATTTTTATTACCGGGATGCGTACAATGAATTCACTACCCTTTCCCGGCTCACTAATAAGATCAATTTTTCCTTCCAGTAAGGTTGTTATTCTCTTCGCAATTGCGAGACCCAGACCGGTCCCTCCATATTTCTTCTCAATCTCGCCGTGTTCCTGGGAGAACTCTTCAAAAATTTCTTCCTGCTTTTCTTTACTTATTCCAATCCCTGAGTCTCTTATTGAAAAAGTGAGAATGTAACTGTCCTCTATTTTCTTTTTCATTGAAAGGGAAGCAATGATCTCACCTTCATCGGTGAATTTATAGGCATTGGTAATCAAATTAGATAAGATCTGCTTGATCCTGAAGGGGTCACTCAACACATTACAATCTGCTTCCGGGGAAATTTCAAGGGTTAATTTGAGGCCTTTCCTGTCATTATCGGGAATCGTATTATAAAAGGTATCCTCCAGTAAATTCCTCGGATTAAAAGGAAGGTTCTCTACCAGCATTTTTCCTGCCTCAAGTTTAGAGAGGTCCAGAAGATCATTTACAAGATGCAATATGTATTCTGAAGACTTTTTAAGATGACCCAGGTAATGTTCCTGTTTCTTGGTAAGACCCGCCTTTTCCATCAATTCAGAATAACCAATTACGGTATTCAGGGGAGATCTTAGATCATGGGTTATTGTAGCTATGAATTGCTCACGGCGTTGCATGATCGCTTCAGCAAATGATTTGGCTTCTTCCAGCTGGCTCCTGTATCGCTGGCTTCGGCTTATGTCTTTTACAATGAGCAAAAGGAAGATGAGAATTATAAGTATACTGGCAACTCCCAGGGTAATTATGGTTCTGGAAATATCCTTCAGCATAATTTCAGATTCCTCAACCCTGGCCAGGGAGTTGGTTCTTTCTTCACTTTCAATTACCCGCAAAAGGTTTCTCAATTGCTCATTGAGTACCATATCATTTACCAGCAACTCATTCTCTTTTTTATTGATCACTTCCCTGAACTGGCGGTTTTCCCGTTCCAGCTCACTAAGTACATTACGTACGGCACGTATAAGAGAGTCGGCACTTACAGTAGAGATTCTTTGATTGCTCTCCTTATTAAATTCCAGCAGCTGAATCAAAACCTGCCTCTGGTGGGGTTCCAGATTATGGAACCGCTGGCTGTAATTTGGCGGATTAAAAGATGGATCTACTTTCTCGAGCTGCCTTATCACCTCGCGGTAATAACTTGTATTTCTGTCTTTTGTACGCAGTTCATGTAGTTCCTCAAGATTTTCACTTTTCTTTGAAAGCAAGGTTGAGAGGCTGTCCAGTTCAGTCTTCATTGGGGAACCCATATACATATTCCTCAGGGAATCGAGGCTTGTTTGCACATCTTCTATT
>Ga0079224_100017072_pt1 | contig 10220 bp, 11 predicted proteins | sample Stecom2015_FD_80414 | JGI IMG/M metagenome (GOLD analysis project Ga0079224, IMG submission 80414) | Agricultural soil microbial communities from Utah to study Nitrogen management - Steer compost 2015 | ecosystem: Environmental > Terrestrial > Soil > Agricultural land | place: USA: Utah... | reverse complement strand
GCATCACGGTCAACCAAACAGTTAAAGCACAATTACAAATTCTCAACCGATGGGGAAATGAGGTGTTTTCTTTTGATGGTATTTTGAATGTTGGCGTAAATGACTTGTGGAATGGTGCTGATGCGTCAGATGGTGTTTATTTTTATGTGTTGACAATTGACTCGGTGCCAACTGACTTAAATCCTCCCCCTGTGTCCCCCTCCGAAGGGGGAGTTGGAACTCAGACGCTGAAAAAAGAAGGGTTTGTGACGGTGATTAAAAATTAGAAAATTCAAAATTGCAGGTTACAAGTTACAGATTACAAATTGGCTTCGCTGCCATTTTGGGTGTTAGTATTCTATTGTTTCACTATGTAAAGCGTAGTGTCTTAGGTTCTATGTGGTTAATTAAATTACAAGTTACAAATTGCAAGTTACAAGTTACAGATTGCAGGTTGAGTTGGACAGGCTCAGTCGGACAATTTACATTTAAAAGTCACCCCCTTTTGTTCCCCCTCTAGTGGGAAAACATGCAATTGCAGATTGAAAGTTAGAAAATTGAAAAATTAGTTTCGGTGTTGGTTTCGGCGGTCATAAATCAAAATTCTCGAACTCCTTGTTTACTCAATATTTTAGATTAAATTTGCTAAAAAACTTATACTATGTTAGTACACGCACATTCAGGATTACGTTGGATCGCCTTGCTTTTAATTGTTTTTGCGGTTTTCAACGCATTGTCAAAAATGAAATCTACCAATTATACAGAAGGAGATAGAAAACTCAACATGTTTGCGATGATTGCTTACCACACACAATTCATGTTAGGTTGGGTTCTATACTTTATGAGTGTAAAAGTTCAATTCTTTGAGGGGTGGATGAAAGAATCAAAGTTCCGTTTCTTCGCAATGGAACACGCATTGATGATGACAATTGCTTTTGTTTTGTTTACAATCGGTCACTCAAAAGCTAAAAAAGCTGAAGGTGCAGCAAAACACAAGAAAATTGCAATCTTCTATACAATCGGGTTAATCATCGTATTGGCAGCTATTCCTTGGCCATTCAGAGCAGCATTAGGAGGTTCATGGTTCTAAGAAGTTTAATTAGTTTTTCTTGCATTGCCGTTTTAACCCTCGCTTGTAATAGTAAGGGTTCAAAATCTGCGTCTGATTCATCGAAAGTAGAAATTCCAGACGGAGCGGCACTATACACCGAAAACTGTGCTACTTGTCATGGTATCGATGGAACATTAGGAAAAGCTGGATCAAAAGATTTAACAAAAACGACACTTCAAGCCGATGAATTAAAACAAGTCATTGAGTTTGGAACTTCCAATGGCATGCCTCGCTTTAAGGAAATTCTAGGAGGAGATGAAGAGGTTGAAGCTGTCATTCAATACATAAAGGGATTTAAGCGAATCAATGAGTAACGGTCACGTTTTAGTAGATGCAGTAGAAGAAAGATGTGTGTTGGTGGGTGTCATTACTTCTAACATAACTGAAGAAATTGCGCATGAATATTTGGACGAATTAGAGTTTTTAGCTGAAACTGCTGGGGCAATTACACAAAATCGTTTCTTGCAGAAAATGCCTATGCCAAATCCGAAAACATTTGTAGGAACGGGTAAATTAGAAGAAATTCGTCAATACATTGTTGACAACAGTATTGATTTATGCATTTTCGATGACGAGTTGAGTCCTTCGCAATTGCGTAACATCGAACGCGCTTTAGAAATAAAAGTACTTGATCGAAATAACCTTATTTTAGACATTTTCGCTTCTCGCGCAAGAACATCCCATGCTAAAACACAAGTTGAACTTGCCCAATTGCAGTACATGCTTCCTCGTTTAACACGTATGTGGACTCACTTAGAAAGACAAAAAGGGGGAATCGGAATGCGTGGTCCAGGGGAAACACAGATTGAAACAGATAGACGTATCATTCAACAAAAAATCGCCTTACTCAAATCGCGCTTGGGTGAAATCGACAAGCAAATGGCTATTCAACGTGGAAATCGCGGACAATTGGTTCGTGTTGCCCTTGTAGGATACACCAACGTTGGAAAAAGTACCTTGATGAACTTACTTTCCAAATCTGAGGTTTTTGCAGAAAATAAATTGTTTGCTACACTCGATACAACAGTTAGAAAGGTCGTAATCGAAAATTTACCATTCTTGTTAACTGACACTGTCGGATTCATCCGAAAACTACCGCACCAATTGGTAGAATCGTTTAAATCAACGTTAGACGAAGTACGCGAAGCCGACTTATTAGTACACGTATTGGATATTTCTCACCCAAATTTTGAAGATCATTTCCGTGTAGTGAATGAAACTTTGAATGAAATCGATAAAACTGAAAAACCAACGATTGTTGTTTTCAATAAAATTGATCAATTCCATTATCTGCCCAAAGACGAAGACGATTTATCACCAAGAACTCCTCAAAACTACACATTAGAAGAGTTAAAAAAGATGTGGATGGCAAAGGCAAACAGTAAAATGTGTGTATTTATCTCCGCTCACGAGAAAACAAATATTGAGGAATTAAAATCGTTGATTTACGAAGAAGTGAAGCGTATTTTCCAAGAACGCTATCCTTACAACAATTTCTTATATTAATTTTCTTTCCCTTTTTTAGCCACCATCAAACTGATAACAAAAATTTGCATGGCATGAAAAATCATCAAGGGTAATAGAATTAATCCATGTGGAGAACTAGCAGGAAATAACACTTTTGAAAAAACTGTTCCATGCACCAATGATTTCTTCGTTCCGCAATATTGAGCTACAATAATGTCTTCATCTGTAAACTTTAATCGTTTTGCAATAAATCCAACAAAATAAAAGACCGTGTAGAACAAACATAAAATCAAAACGAAAACAACAACCAATTGCATCACACTTACAGATTCAAACACCTTTTCCTGAAACGAAACCACAAACGATTTATAGATAATTAGCAGAATAATCGCTTTATCAAACAATGACAATTGTTTTGCATACTTTTGTGCATATCTACCCCAGAATCGTTGTAAAATCAATCCTAAGCAGATTGGTAGTAGAATCTCGACTAGCAATTTGAAATACACGCTCGACAAATCGTATTCTCCACCTTGCTGTTTTAAAAACAAGGACATCCACAACGGAGTCAAAACTACACCGATTAATCCGGAAATACTTGCATTAAAAATTGCTGCAGGAATATTTCCTTTTGCCATAGATACCATCACAACAGACGACGACACCGTAGATGGCAGTGCTGCTAAAAAGAAAAATGAAAGCCACATCAAATCGGCGTGAAGCAAACTAAACATTGGCTTTGCAAGTATAATTAAGATTGGAAATAATAAAAAAGTTGAACTTTGAACCAACAAATGTAATTTCCAGTTAGACAAGCCTGAAACAATTTTCTCCAAACTTAATTTCAATCCGTAAAAAAAGAAAATCAGCGAAACACCATAACTAGCAATCGAATCAATTGGCAACCAGGATGCAATATGAGGAAAAACAAAAGCCAGAATAACGACTAAAACAATCGCTAAAACAAACGAGTCTATCGGGATTTTCTTCATATTCGATTACGCCAATCCTTTGCTCTTCAAGTATTCTTCTAAAGCCACAGGATCACTGTACAACACTTCACGCGCCTTACTTCCTTGGAAAGGGCCAATGATACCCATTCCTTCCAACTGGTCAACCAAACGACCAGCACGGTTGTATCCCAATTTTAATTTACGCTGTAACAAACTCGCAGAACCTTGTTGGTTGATTACCACAATGCGTGCAGCTTCAGCAAATAAACTATCCAATTCATCCGAGTCGAAATCACCTTGACTTTCAGCCCCCTCACCTACGTACTCAGGCAACAACATCGCCTCTGGATATGCACGCTGTTCACCAATAAACTGACATATTTTCTCAACCTCAGGCGTATCAACGAAACCACATTGCAGACGAACCAAATCAGACCCTGTTGAAATCAACATATCACCTCGTCCAATCAACTGATCAGCACCAGATGCATCCAAAATTGTACGAGAATCAATTTTAGAAAGTACCCTAAATGCAATACGTGCCGGGAAGTTTGCCTTAATCATACCGGTGATTACGTTTACAGATGGACGCTGCGTTGCGACAATCAAGTGAATACCAATTGCACGAGCTAGCTGAGCGATACGTGCAATTGGATGCTCAACCTCCTTACCAGCTGTCATAATCAAATCTGCAAACTCATCGATTAGCACAACGATGTATGGCAAATAGCGGTGTCCCTTTTCAGGATTCAATCTACGTTGAATGAATTTCGCATTGTATTCTTTGATTGTACGACATTGTGCATCTTTCAATAATTCATAGCGCTCGTCCATTTCGATACACAATGAGTTCAATGTATTCACCACTTTAGATGTATCCGTAATAATCGCATCTTCTTCTCCTGGCAATTTAGCCAAGAAGTGACGTTCAATTCTATTGTACAATGTTAATTCTACCTTTTTCGGGTCAACCAAAACAAATTTCACTTGTGCTGGATGCTTTTTGTAAAGCAAGGAAACCAAAATTGCATTCAAACCAACTGATTTACCTTGACCTGTAGCCCCTGCAACAAGTAAATGCGGCATCTTTGTTAAGTCAAATGTAAACGTTTCGTTGGTAATAGTTTTACCAATTACAACTGGCAATTCTGCGTCTGAATTTTGGAATTTTTCAGAAGCAATCAACGCACGCATGCTCACCATATCTGGGTTACTATTTGGCACTTCAATTCCGATTGTACCCTTTCCTGGAATCGGCGCGATGATACGAATACCCAATGCAGATAAACTCAACGCAATGTCGTCTTCTAAGTTCTTAATCTTCGAAATACGGACTCCTGGAGCAGGAACGATTTCATACAAAGTCACCGTTGGTCCGACAGTTGCTTTGATTTTATCAATTTCAATTTTATAGTGCGCTAACGTTTCTACAATTCTATTTTTGTTTTCCTCTAATTCGTTTTTGTTAATTGAGATTCCCTTACCGCCATAATCATTTAACAATTCAATTGGAGGCAAAATATAACTTGCCAAATCAAGCGTTGGGTCATATTCTCCAAACTCTTGGCGCAATTTATCCAATTCATTGTGATCAACAGCTTCATCTTCTTTTGCTACAGAAACTGAAAAATCACCATCATCAATAAATTCTCCTTCAGGATCAATTTTTACATCCACTTCGAAATCCAAATCATCTTCAGAATCTAATGTTGAAACTTCTGTTTCAACAGCTTCAACCGGAGAATCTGAAACAACACCATCTTTCACTAAAAATGGAATTTCATCTTCTTCCAATTCACGATCCTCATCGTCATTAAAATGTACAGATTCAGATTTTTGATCCTTTTGAATTTGTTCATCACGAATTGGATTTAAAATGTTTATGTCAAGCGAATTTGCATCAATCTCATCATCCTCTTCATCTTCCAATTTTTCAGAAGATTTAAATAACGATTTCAATTTTGAAAAATCAGGATTTAGTACAGCTACAACTGAAATATAACACAAGACAAGAATCAAAATAAAGCTACCAAAAGAGCCTAGCGTCAGTGACAACCATTGATTAATTTGATAACCAAACGTTCCTCCCAAATAATTTACCGAATTTGCAAAAAAGCCTAAGAATATTGAGCTCCAAACAATGAAAACAAGCGTAACACCGTATGTCTTCAAAATTGGCATCAAACGAATATTTAACGCGATTTTAAATCCTGAAATCAGGAATAATAAACAAAAACCAAAAGAAGAAATACCAAACCATTTGAACATAAATAAATGAGATGACCAAGCACCAAATTTACCCAACCAATTGGCAACAGGTTCTTCGTTTTGTTCAAACAAGAATTCGAATAATCCTTTATCCATTACGCGATCTTGATCTTCTCTCCAATTAAACAAATAAGAAAGACAAGCCAAGAACAAGTAAAATGACAATAAAATAAGTATAGCCCCAACAATGGACTTCACCTTTTTTTTATTGAATTTTATAGCTGGTACAGTAGAGCCTTTCTTTTCGACTTTCGGAGATACCTTCGCAGCTTTACCTGTAGGTTTTGATTCCTTATCAGCTCCCTGTTTTTTAGTTAAAAAATTATCTTCTGACATTTGCAAATGTGTATTTTACGAAATTAAGTAGAAACAACGCGTAAAAAGCACTGATGTCTAATTACATTTTCACACACACATGTTAGTTATCTAAAGTATCATTCTCAGTGTCTTGTTCCTCTTTCAACTGCTGTTCTAACTCAATACGCTTTCGTTCATTTTCTTCATCTTCTTCACGCATTTTCTTCGTGTAAATCAACCTGATTTTTGTCCAATTAAATGCTTCTGGAGCCTCGTCAGCAATGATATAGCCAAATGGCTCCAACCCTTTGGTAGCCTCAAAAATAACTTTCAACATCGCTAAAACCGGTATCGCCAAAAACATTCCTGCAATACCCGCCAATGACCCTCCAATGATTACACCAATCATGGAAGCTAGCGCATTGATCGACACCTTAGAACCTACAACTTTTGGAACAAGCATATTATTATCAATAAACTGAACAATAATATTCACTAGAATAATCCAAAGAACAATTGACAAATCAGTAGAGGCCGACATAGAAATTAAGCAACTTAATAAGCCTGCGATAATGATTCCGATGTATGGAATTAAATTCAACAATCCCGTCAAAATACCTAAAAACACATAGTATTTAACACCCACAAAAAAATATCCCAAACCCGTCATCAAAGAAATACATACCACTTGAATTAACAATCCGATAATATAAGATCGAATCACAGATTTCAAATTTCCAAGTATTGATTCGATGTTTAACACATGCTTATCAGGTACTAATTTGATGATAAAATTCAACAATAATGTACGATAAATTAAAATCAAAAATGTGTAAATCGGTACCAAAACAGCAAACATAAACACATTTGTAATTGAACTAATCGAAGATGAATTAACTAAAACCCCACTCGTTACACTTTGTTCTAAATATTCTTGTTGAGTGCCATAAGAAACCCCAAGCGTACTTCGAATCCACTGTTGAATTTCATGATAATGATTCGTCAAATTTTGCTTAATCAAGGGTAAATCATCAAAAAATTGAGTTAGTTGAAATCCTAAAAATGCAACAACAGAAAGCAAAAACAAAAATGCCATTACAACAGTAAGAGTAACTGCGATTATCATCGGGAAACGCAATTTCTCATGTAAAAACTTAACCACAGGTCTCAATAAAATTGCTATTAGCAAAGCCAAAATAAGTGGCGAAATAACATCAGACGCTAGATAAACCACTAACAAAATACAACCTGTTATAAAGAAAGCAGCACTTACTTTATAAATATTGGGCAGTGACATTTTCTCCATAAAATACGATAAATAAGATTAATAATTCAGTTGTAAACAGAAGTATAACGATTCGTTAATTTATACAAAAAACAATTGAAATGCCAATTTATTTCTTGGAATACACCAAAATAAGGTGTAAGTTTATAAAAAGCATATTCACAAATAAACTACAACATTATGGCAAATAAAGGATCAAATTTGGCAATTGCATTATTGGCTGGAGCTGCTGCTGGAGCAATTTTAGGAGTCTTATTTGCACCAGACAAGGGTAGCGAAACAAGGAAAAAAATTAAGGATAAATTCGATAAAGAAAAAGATGATTTATTGAACAAGTATGATGATTTGGTTGAAACAGTGAAACAGCAATTCACAAATACAGAAGAAAAATTTGATGAATCGCTTGACAATTTAGTAAACCAAGGATTGAGTAAGACTGAGGATATGATTTCTGCTTTAGAAGCAAAATTAGCAGCTCTCAAAAAAGAAGTTAACAAAGCAAAATAACTTATGGCATTTCAAGACATTAAAGACGATATAGAACAAATAAAAGAAGAGTCTAAAGAGTTGATAAATAGCAACCTCGCTTATTTAAAACTATGGGGATTCAAAGTCACTATGAAATCTGCGACAGTAATACTCAAATTCATTTTAGTTTTATTGTTCGCTTCTTTATTCATCGTATTTGCTTCAGTTGCTTTAGCTCTATTTATTGGGCAAGCACTTGACAATTACATGTACGGTTTCTTAATCGTTGGAGGCATCTATTTACTTCTTACAATTTTGGTTTCGTTTATCAAACCAGAAATCATTGAGGGCGGTGTTCTTAGAAAATTTTCAGAGATCTTTTTTGACTAACTATGGATTTAAAAAACAAGATATATTCCTCGTATGACGAGATAAATAGAGATTTAGAAATACTAGACCTTGAGCGTAAATTACATTACCTTAAAGTTGCAAAGAGTATTGAAAATCTGGGAGAAAATATCACCATCGCGAACTTAGCGGATGGTTTGTTGTCACAAAATTCGAAGCATTCTGATAACAACTCATTATGGAATAAGGCATTTAAAGTTGCAACACCTCTCCTATTGAAAAAGGTATTGCAACTTATTTTCAAATAGTTTATTGTATTGCTGCTTCAAGGTATTGACCAAACAAGTAACAATCCTCAAATGAATTATACAATGGAGCAGGAGCGATGCGGATAACATTCGGCTCTCTCCAATCTGCTATCACACCTTGACTTGTCAATTTATCAAATAACGCTTTGCCCTGTCCGTGAACTAAGATTGACAATTGTGCTCCACGTTGTTTTAAATCTTTCGGTGTAATAATTTCAAACGTTACTTTATCAGCATTACGTTTAGAAACATCTTCGATGATAAATTCCAAATAAGCTGTCAATACATCGCGTTTTTTACCGATAGCATCCATTCCTGCCTCATCAAAAATATCTAATGAAGCCAAATGAGCCGCCATACCCAATACTGGTGCGTTACTCAACTGCCAACCTTCGGCACCTCTAATCGGGTTAAATCCTGGTTCCATCAAGAAACGAGTTTCTTTGTCATATCCCCACCAACCAGCAAAACGAGGTAACTCAGGTTTGTATTCATGACGTTGATGTACAAAAATTCCTGAAACACCTCCAGGGGAAGAGTTCAAGTATTTATAACTACACCAAGCGGCAAAATCTACACCCCAATCATGTAATTTCAAATTGATATTTCCAGCAGCATGTGCTAAGTCAAATCCTACAATTGCACCAACCGCATGACCAGCTTTGGTAATCTTTTCCATGTCAAACAACTGACCTGTATAATAGTTAACTCCCCCCATCATGATTAAAGCCAACTCATCACCTAATTCAGCAATCTTGTTTAACACATCCTCTTCTCGAATCAAATGCTCTCCCTCTCTTGGGAAAATCTCAACCAAATCTTCTTCAATTGACAATCCATGAAATTTGATCTGAGATTCCAACGCATATCGATCACTAGGAAAGGCTTTACCCTCACTTAAAATTTTCTTTCGCTTCCCTTCTGGTCTGAAAAATGAAACCATCAATAGATGGAGATTTGTCGTCAAAGAATGCGTTACCACAACTTCAGAAGGTAGAGCTCCAACAATTTTGGCAGATTTTTCAGTCAACAACTCGTGATATGAAAACCAAGGGTTTTCGCCTAAGAAATGACCTTCAACCCCATATTTACTCCACGAATCAAGCTCTTTTTGAATATAACTAGCGGTAGTAACAGGTTGCAATCCCAATGAATTCCCAGTAAAATAGACAACATTCTTATCCATGAATGTTGGAAATAAAAACTTTGCTCTATATGATGCAAGTGGATCCTTTTGATCTTGTTCTTGAGCGTATGCAAGTGAGTTTATCATAATAATTCCAATAACCTAAATATCTATTCTCATACAATACAAATAGTCCGCTCTTATGAACGGACTATTTTAGTTATTTCAACAATGTATTACTTTTTAATGAACTGTAAAGTCTTGTTTGAATTAGTTGTTTTCAATTGAACCATGTAAAGTCCTGCAGCAAATTCTGCATTACTCAAAAACACTACATTCTCACCAACATTTCCATTGATTGTAGTTGATTTCAACACTTTTCCTGAAATGTCCATGATGTACAATTCAACTTTTTGAGCTGTTTCCAATGAGAAAGAAACATGCATTTCTCCTTCATTTGGATTCGGGAACAAAGTAACTCCCTCTAATCCAGCAACATCTTCAATACCAACAACGATATCGTCAGATGGAGCTCCATTATAGATATTGATATCATCTAAATAGAAGTTATTTCCTCCATTTCCTTCAAAAGAAAACTTATATCAAAAGT
>Ga0079224_100017071_pt1 | contig 10220 bp, 7 predicted proteins | sample Stecom2015_FD_80414 | JGI IMG/M metagenome (GOLD analysis project Ga0079224, IMG submission 80414) | Agricultural soil microbial communities from Utah to study Nitrogen management - Steer compost 2015 | ecosystem: Environmental > Terrestrial > Soil > Agricultural land | place: USA: Utah... | reverse complement strand
TCGCCGAGCTGGCGGGCCTGGTCGAGCACGTTGTCGAGCAGCGGGGCGACCTCCGTCGGCTCGGTCCGCACGAAGTCCGGCGACTCGGACTTCGCGAGGAGGACGAGGTCGTCGGCGAGCCGGTGCATCCGGTCGAGCTCGCGCAGGGCGAGCTCGCGGGTGTCGGCGGCGTCCTGCGGGTCGTCGGGGTCCATGAGCTCGAGGTGGCCCCGGACGATGGTGATCGGCGTCCGCAGCTCGTGGCCGGCGTCGTCGAGGAGCTGCCGCTGGGACCGGAAGGCGGTCTCGAGGCGGCCGAGCATGTCGTTGAAGGTCCGGGCGAGGTCGGAGAGGTCGTCGTCCCCGTCGACCGGGATGCGCCGGGAGAGGTCGGTGTCGCTGATCTGCTCCGCCGTCGCGCGCAGCGTCCGCAGCGGGCGCAGCAGCCGACCGGACAGCAGCCAGGCGACCGCGGCGAGGAGCGCGAGGAAGCCGACGGCGACGAGCGTGTACGTGCGGAAGGTCGTTCCGAGGTCGGACTGCATCGCGCCCCGGTCGAAGGCGAGGATGAGCGAGCCGGGCGTCGAGTCGCCGACCTGGACCGGGACGGCGGCGTAGACGTACTCCCGCTCAGCCGTCCGCAGCGAGTCGATCCTCACGGTGTCCTGCTCCCAGGCGTCGGAGACGCCGTGGACGAACTGCGGGTCCTGTGCCAGCGGCACCCCGATGTCCTGCGTCTGGTAGCGCAGGTTGTCCCGGATGAAGGCGATCATCCCCTCGTTCGTCGCGGGGACCTCACGCGCCATCATCGTGTAGAGCAGCCGGTCGGAGTCCTGGAACCGCTCACCGGTGTCCGGGTCGAGCCCGGTGTCGGCGAGCGTGCGCAGCTCCTGGATCGTGCGGAACAGGGCGGCCCGGATGTCCTGGTCGACCTGGCGGACCTGCAGGGCCCAGGCGGTCCCGCCGGCAGCGGCCAGCGCGAGCGCGCTGAGCACGACGACGGTCGCGACGATCCGGGCGCGGACCGTCAGCGGGCGTCGGCGGGAGCTCATGGCCGCCAGTATCGGGGATCGGCATGAGACGGGGATGAGAGAACGACGGGCCCCGGGCGGTCTGCCCGGGGCCCGTGTCGGCGCGTGGTCAGCGCAGGAGGTCCTGGATCCGCCCGATCCCCTCGACGAGGTCCTCCATGCCGAGCGCGTAGCTCAGCCGCAGGTAGCCGCTCGGGCCGAACGCCTCACCGGGGACGACGGCGACCTCCACCTCCTCGAGGATGAGCTCGGCGAGCTCCGCCGACGTCCGCGGGGTGCGGCCGCGGATCGTCCGGCCGAGCACGCCCTCGACGTTGGGGTAGGCGTAGAACGCGCCGCGGGGGGTGGGCACCTCGACGCCGTCGATCTCGCGCAGCATGCGGACCATCGTGCGGCGCCGCTCGTCGAACGCCGCGCGCATCTCGTCGACGGCGGACAGGTCGCCGGCGACGGCGGCGAGCGCCGCCCGCTGGGAGACGTTGGCGACGTTGGAGGTGAGGTGCGACTGGAGGTTCGTCGCGGCCTTGACGACGTCGGACGGACCGACGAGCCAGCCGACCCGCCAGCCGGTCATCGCGTACGTCTTCGCGATGCCGTTGAGCACGATCGTCGTGTCGGCGAGCTCGGGGACGACCCGGACGATGGGCGTGAACTCGGCGTCGTCGTAGACGAGGTGCTCGTAGATCTCGTCGGTGATCACCCACACGCCGTGCTCGTGGGCCCAGCGGCCGATCGCCTCGGTCTGCTCGGCGGAGTACACCGCGCCGGTCGGGTTCGAGGGGGAGCAGAAGAGCAGCGCCTTGGTCCGCTCGGTGCGGGCCGCCTCGAGCTGCTCGACGGTGACGAGGTAGTCCTGCTCGGACCCGGCGAACACCTCGACGGCGCGCCCGCCGGCGAGGGCGATCGCCTCGGGGTAGGTGGTCCAGTACGGGGCCGGGAGCAGCACCTCGTCGCCCGGGTCGACGATCGCGGCGAAGGCCTCGTAGACCGCCTGCTTGCCGCCGTTGGTCACGAGCACCTGGTCCGGGGAGATCTCGTAGCCGGAGTCGCGCAGCGTCTTCGCCGCGATGGCCTCCCGGAGGGCGGGCAGCCCCTTGGCGGGGGAGTACCGGTGGTTGACCGGGTCCTGCGCCGCAGCGACGGCGGCGTCGACGACGTACTGCGGCGTCGGGAAGTCGGGCTCACCGGCGCCGAACCCGATGACGGGGCGGCCGGCGGCCTTGAGCGCCTTGGCCTTGGCGTCGACCGCGAGGGTGGCGGACTCGGCGATCGCCGCGAGCCGGGCGGACACGCGCTTCGGGGACGGGGTGCTCGGGGTGCTCGTGTTCTCGGTCACCGGGATATGGTGGCACGACGGCGGGTCCGAGAGCCGCGAAGTCCGGCCCGCGAACGTGGCCGCGACGAGAGTCACGACGTGTCGGGTTCGACCCAGGGCGCGGAGACGCGTACACTCGTTCCCTGGTGGCTGATCGCCGCCAGGCTGGACCGTGCGCTCCACCGCCTCGAGCGGGGCGCGGACGGGTCGGCCCGGTGGTGGGAAGTCGCGAAGGGCAGTGGCGCAATTGGTAGCGCACCGGTCTCCAAAACCGGCGGTTGTGGGTTCGAGTCCCTCCTGCCCTGCAAGAGCGGCGTCGAGACGACTGCCCGGCCCAGACACCCAGACCAGTGAGGAAGACCGCCTGTGAGTGAGTCCGCGAGCACGACGGGCAGGCCCGAGCGTGCCGGCCGCCCGGCCGGTCCGGGGGCGACGAAGAAGCGTGGCCTCTTCGCGCGGATCGCGCTGTTCGTCCGCCAGGTGATCGCCGAGCTGAAGAAGGTCGTCCGGCCGACCCGTAACGAGCTGTTCACGTTCTTCGTCGTCGTCATCGTCTTCGTGCTGGCGATCATGGCCTTCGTGGGCCTCATCGACCTGGGCTTCGGACGGCTCGCGCTGTGGGTGTTCGGCGGCTGACCCGCCCCCCACGACTGAACTACGACGCAGAAAGTTGGTGCCCTTCGTGACTGAGGAGACCGTGGAGCCCACGGCCCCGGACGAGGTTCCAGGCGACGTCCCCACCGACCTGCCCGGCGCGGAGGCCCAGAGCCCCGCGGCGGAGGACGAGAGTGACGCCGCCGGCGAGGACACGACCCCGGCGGAGGAGTCCGCCGTCGCGGACGAGCCCGCCGAGGAGGTCTCCCCCGAGGAGGAGTTCCGGCGCGAGCTGCGGATCCTGCCCGGTGACTGGTACGTGGTCCACTCCTACGCGGGCTACGAGAAGCGCGTGAAGGCGAACCTCGAGAACCGCATCCAGAGCCTCAACATGGAGGAGTACATCTTCCAGGTCGAGGTGCCGATGGAAGACGTCGTCGAGATCAAGAACTCCCAGCGCAAGCTCGTGAGCCGGGTGCGGATCCCCGGCTACGTCCTCGTGCGGATGGACCTCACCGACGAGTCGTGGGGCGCCGTGCGCCACACGCCCGGTGTCACCGGCTTCGTCGGCCACACGCACCAGCCCGTCCCGCTCACCGAGGACGAGGTCTTCTCCATGCTCGCCCCCGCCCTCGCGCCCAAGGAGACGGCCAAGGCCGAGTCCGGCGCGGGCACGCCGAGCACCCCGATCGAGGTCGAGTTCTCCGTGGGCGAGTCCGTCACGGTCACCGACGGCCCCTTCGAGACGCTTCCCGCGACGATCTCCGAGATCAACCCGGAGTCCCAGAAGCTCAAGGTGCTCGTGTCGATCTTCGGCCGGGAGACCCCGGTCGAGCTGTCGTTCTCGCAGGTCGCCAAGATCTGAGCGGACGGCTCCCCGGCGCACGCTTCCTGCTGCGCCGGGCCCGCAAGGCGGCGTCGGCGGTCACCGACGCCCAGGAACAAAAGGACGCACCATGCCTCCCAAGAAGAAGGTTGCAGGCCTGATCAAGCTCCAGATCCAGGCCGGCGCCGCGACCCCCGCGCCGCCCATCGGCCCCGCGCTGGGTCAGCACGGCGTGAACATCATGGAGTTCTGCAAGGCGTACAACGCCGCGACCGAGTCGCAGCGCGGCAACGTCATCCCCGTCGAGATCACGGTGTACGAGGACCGCTCGTTCACCTTCGTCACGAAGACCCCGCCCGCCGCCGAGCTCATCAAGAAGGCCGCCGGCGTCGCCAAGGGCTCGGGCACGCCGCACACCGCCAAGGTCGGCTCGCTCACCCAGGCGCAGGTCCGTGAGATCGCCGAGAGCAAGATGGTCGACCTCAACGCGAACGACGTCGACGCCGCGGCGAAGATCATCGCCGGCACCGCCCGTTCCATGGGCATCACCGTCTCGGACTGAGACACCGGACGCCCCGCGTCCACTGTTCCCGGCGCCCCGTGCGCCACGTGGCAGGGTCCGCGCGGACCCGCAGACCACACCTGCTGAAATAGGAGAAGCAGTATGACCACGCGCAGCAAGAACTACCGGGCGGCGGCCGAGAAGATCGACCGTTCGCAGGTCTACGCGCCGCTCGAGGCCGTCCGCCTCGCCAAGGCCGGCGCCACGACGAAGTTCGACTCGACCGTCGAGGTCGCGTTCCGCCTCGGCGTCGACCCCCGCAAGGCCGACCAGATGGTCCGCGGCACCGTGAGCCTGCCCCACGGCACCGGCAAGACCGCCCGCGTCATCGTCTTCGCGGTCGGCGACCGCGCCGCCCAGGCCGAGGCCGCCGGTGCCGACGAGGTCGGCGGCGACGAGCTCATCGAGAAGGTCGCCGGCGGCTGGACGGACTTCGACGCCGCCGTCGCCACCCCGGACCTCATGGGCAAGGTCGGCCGGCTCGGCCGCGTCCTCGGCCCCCGCGGCCTCATGCCCAACCCGAAGACGGGCACGGTGACCATGGACGTCGCCAAGGCCGTGAACGAGATCAAGGGCGGCCGGATCGAGTTCCGCGTCGACAAGAACTCCAACCTGCACTTCATCATCGGCAAGGCCTCGTTCTCCGACGAGCAGCTGGTGGAGAACTACGCCGCCGCGCTCGAGGAGGTCCTGCGCCTCAAGCCGTCCTCGGCGAAGGGGCGCTACATCTCCAAGGCGACCATGGCGACGACGATGGGCCCGGGTGTCCCGCTCGACGCCACGCTCACGCGCAACCTCACGACGGAGAACCCCTCCTGACCTGAGCAGCTCCGCAGCGCCCCGGTCCTCCTCGGAGGGCCGGGGCGCTGTGCCGTTCGCGCCGCCTGCCGCGCCGGCCGAGTGGGGTGGGGCACAGTTCCCGCCCCGGGCTTGGAACGCGCGGCGCCGGCACGGTAGTGTGGCCGTTGCCCAAGACCGCCGGTCTCCCGTCAGCCATGACGGGCCGAAGTCCGCAGCAGCGGAGCCAGCGCAGGTGACCATGAGACGCCGTCTCGCGACGAGCGCCCCGTGCACATCCTGCGCGGGGCTTTTTTCTTGCTCGCGGCCCTCACCCTCCGGCGGCACGATCGAAAAGGAGGGCCATGGCGAGGCCTGACAAGGTGGCGGCAGTCACCGAGCTCACGCAGCAGCTGCGTGAGGCGAACGCCGTCGTGCTCACCGAGTACCGCGGGCTCAGCGTCGGCCAGCTCAAGGAGCTGCGCCGCTCGCTCGGCAGCAATGCCAGCTACGCCGTGGTGAAGAACACGCTGACCGCGATCGCGGCCAAGGAGGCGGGTCTCGGCGAGCTCGAGAGCCAGCTCAACGGCCCGACCGCAATCGCCTTCGTCACGGGTGAGCCCGTCGAGGCGGCCAAGGGTCTGCGCGACTTCGCCAAGACCAACCCCCAGCTCGTCATCAAGGGCGGTGTCCTCGAGGGACGCATGCTGTCGGCGGACGACGTCGACAAGCTTGCGAGCCTCGAGAGCCGCGAGGTGCTGCTGGGCAAGGCTGCTGGCGCGTTCAAGGCAGCGCTCTACCAGGCTGCGTACCTGTTCACCGCGCCGGCCACCCAGGCCGCGCGCACCATCGAGGCCCTGCGCGAGAAGCAGGCCGCCGACGCCGCCTGAGGCATCGGCACCCCCACCCCACCCTGCTCCGCGTAGCAGTTAGATAGGAAGGAACGCCCCATCATGGCGAAGCTCAGCACCGAGGAGCTCATCGAGGCCTTCAAGGAGCTCACCCTCATCGAGCTCTCCGAGTTCGTGAAGCAGTTCGAGGAGACCTTCGAGGTCACCGCCGCTGCTCCGGTCGCGGTTGCCGCTGCCGGCGCCCCGGCCGCCGGCGGCGACGCCGGTGGCGCCGCCGAGGAGGAGAAGTCGGAGTTCGACGTCGTCCTCGACTCGATCGGCGACAAGAAGATCCAGGTCATCAAGGAGGTCCGTGCGCTCACCAGCCTCGGCCTCAAGGAGGCCAAGGACCTCGTCGACTCGGCCCCCAAGGCCGTGCTCGAGGGCGTCGACAAGGAGACCGCGGACAAGGCCAAGGAGGCCCTCGAGGGCGCCGGCGCCACCGTCTCCGTCAAGTGACGTCTCACTGACACCAGCCGCCAGGCTCGCTCACGGCCCGGCACCCCTCGGGGTGCCGGGCCGTCGGCGTCCCCTGGGGCCGGGCGACGGCGCCGGCCGCGCCGGCGGCGCGGGCGCCCCGGGGCGCGGAACGGGTCGTGCGCGGATCCGCGCCACGCCGCTACTTCCCGCACCCGCCCGGATGGCGTATGGTGGGCGCCGTCGGTCCGCAGGCCGCAGCGCGACGGTGCGCTGGACATTGCCCTGCCCACCCGTGTATGCTATCGCTTTGCGCTGGCTTCTGCCTGCCCGCCGGCCGTCCTCGGCCACGCCCGCCATGCCGGGCACGTGACGGCGAGTCTGGCTCGACCAGCGCAGTGTGCACACAATTCGCAGGGAAGGACCCCCTTTGGCTGCCTCGCGCACCTCTTCTGTTCCCACCGCTGAAGACATCGCCGCACGGACCGCATCGCGCCGCGTCTCGTTCGCCAAGATCCAGGAGCCGCTTCAGGCGCCCGACCTCCTCGGGCTGCAGACCGAGAGCTTCGACTGGCTGCTCGGCAACCCCGCCTGGCGGGACCGCGTCGCGGCCGCCATCGAGCGGGGCGAGAAGAACGTCCCGCAGACCTCGGGCCTGGAGGAGATCTTCGCGGAGATCTCCCCGATCGAGGACTTCGGCCAGTCCATGTCCCTCTCCTTCAACGACCACCGCTTCGAGCCGCCGAAGTACACGCCGGAGGAGTGCAAGGAGAAGGACTTCACCTACGCGGCGCCGCTGTTCGTCACCGCGGAGTTCACCAACTACGAGACCGGCGAGATCAAGTCGCAGACGGTCTTCATGGGTGACTTCCCGCTCATGACCGAGCGCGGCACCTTCATCATCAACGGGACCGAGCGCGTCGTGGTCTCGCAGCTGGTCCGCTCCCCGGGCGTGTACTTCGAGCGCACCGCGGACAAGACGTCCGACAAGGACATCTTCACCACCAAGGTCATCCCGTCCCGCGGCGCGTGGCTCGAGTTCGAGATTGACAAGCGTGACGCCGTCGGCATCCGCATCGACCGCAAGCGCAAGCAGTCGATCACCGTCTTCCTGCGTGCGCTGGGCATGACCGAGAGCGAGATCCGCGAGGAGTTCGCCGACTACCCGGTGCTGCTGGAGACCCTCGAGAAGGACAACGTCAGCACCCAGGACGAGGCGCTGCTCGACATCTACCGCAAGGTCCGCCCGGGCGAGCCGCCCACGGTCGAGGCCGGCCGGAACCTGCTCGAGAACTACTACTTCAACCCCAAGCGCTACGACCTCGCCAAGGTCGGCCGCTACAAGCTGAACAAGAAGCTCGGCACCAACGCCGACCTCACCGAGTCCGTGCTCAGCGTCGAGGACATCAAGGCGGCCGTGCGCTACCTCCTCGCCCTCCACAAGGGCGAGACCGAGTACACCGTCGACCACGACGGCGAGCAGGTCACGGTGCGCGTCGAGACCGACGACATCGACCACTTCGGCAACCGGCGCATCCGCTCCGTCGGCGAGCTCATCCAGAACCAGATCCGTACCGGTCTGTCCCGGATGGAGCGCGTCGTCCGCGAGCGCATGACCACGCAGGACGTCGAGGCGATCACGCCGCAGACCCTCATCAACATCCGACCGGTCGTCGCCTCCATCAAGGAGTTCTTCGGCACGTCGCAGCTCTCGCAGTTCATGGACCAGAACAACCCGCTGGCCGGGCTGACGCACAAGCGGCGTCTCAACGCCCTCGGCCCCGGTGGTCTGTCCCGTGACCGCGCGGCGATGGAGGTCCGTGACGTCCACCCGTCGCACTACGGCCGCATGTGCCCCATCGAGACCCCTGAGGGCCCGAACATCGGCCTTATCGGCTCGCTCGCGACCTTCGCGCGGATCAACCCGTTCGGCTTCGTCGAGACCCCGTACCGTCGCGTCGTCGACGGCCGCGTGACCGACGACGTCGACTACCTCACCGCCGACGACGAGGACCGCTACGTCATCGCGCAGGCGAACGCCAAGCTCGACGAGAACGGCACGTTCCTCGAGGAGCAGGTGCTCGTCCGGGCGAGCGGCGGTGGCGGCGAGATGGCCACCGTCCCGGCCGACGAGATCGACTACATGGACGTCTCCGCGCGTCAGATGGTCTCCGTCGCGACCGCGATGATCCCGTTCCTCGAGCACGACGACGCCAACCGCGCGCTCATGGGCGCGAACATGCAGCGTCAGGCCGTGCCGCTGGTCCGCAGCGAGGCCCCCCTCGTCGGGACCGGCCTCGAGCGTCGGGCGGCCGTCGACGCCGGCGACGTCATCACCGCGTCCAAGCCGGGTGTCGTCACCGAGGTCTCGGCCGACGCGATCCACGTCTCCGCCGACGACGGCACGACCCAGATCTACCGGGTCGCCAAGTTCCGTCGGTCGAACCAGGGCACGTCCTACAACCAGCGTGTGCTGGTCGACGAGGGCGACCGCGTCGAGATCGGCTCCGCGCTGGCCGACGGCCCCGCCACCGACGAGGGCGAGCTCGCGCTCGGCAAGAACCTCCTCGTCGCGTTCATGTCGTGGGAGGGCCACAACTACGAGGACGCGATCATCCTGTCGCAGCGCCTCGTCTCCGAGGACGTCCTCACCTCGATCCACATCGAGGAGCACGAGGTCGACGCCCGCGACACGAAGCTCGGCCCCGAGGAGATCACCCGGGACATCCCGAACGTCTCCGAGGACGTGCTCGCCGACCTCGACGAGCGCGGCATCATCCGCATCGGTGCCGAGGTCTCCGCGGGCGACATCCTCGTCGGCAAGGTCACCCCGAAGGGTGAGACCGAGCTGACCAGCGAGGAGCGCCTGCTGCGCGCGATCTTCGGTGAGAAGGCCCGCGAGGTCCGCGACACCTCCCTCAAGGTGCCCCACGGCGAGTCCGGGACCGTCATCGGGATCCAGGAGTTCAACGCCGAGGAGGACGACGAGCTGCCCGCCGGCGTCAACCAGATGGTGCGCGTCTACATCGCCCAGCGTCGCAAGGTCACCGACGGTGACAAGCTCGCCGGCCGCCACGGGAACAAGGGCGTCATCGCCAAGATCCTGCCCGAGGAGGACATGCCCTTCCTCGAGGACGGCACCCCGGTCGACATCATCCTCAACCCGCTCGGCGTGCCCGGCCGTATGAACGTCGGCCAGGTGCTCGAGACCCACCTCGGGTGGGTCGCCAAGCACGGGTGGGACGCCTCGGACGCGCCGCGCGGCGAGGGCACGTGGACCGAGGACCTGCCGGAGGAGGCCCTCGTGGGCGCCCCCGGGACCCCGGTCGCGACGCCCGTCTTCGACGGCATCCACGAGCACGAGCTCACCGGCCTGCTCGGGCAGACCACCCCGAACCGGGACGGCGTGCGGATGGTCGGCACCGACGGCAAGGCGCGGCTCTTCGACGGCCGCTCCGGCGAGCCGTTCCCCGAGCCGGTCTCCGTGGGCTACATGTACATCCTCAAGCTCCACCACCTCGTGGACGACAAGATCCACGCCCGCTCCACCGGCCCGTACTCGATGATCACCCAGCAGCCGCTGGGCGGTAAGGCACAGTTCGGTGGCCAGCGCTTCGGTGAGATGGAGGTGTGGGCCCTGGAGGCCTACGGCGCCGCCTACGCGCTGCAGGAGCTCCTCACGATCAAGTCCGACGACATCCCCGGACGCGTCAAGGTCTACGAGGCCATCGTCAAGGGCGAGAACATCCCCGAGCCCGGCATCCCCGAGTCCTTCAAGGTGCTCATGAAGGAGATGCAGTCGCTGTGCCTGAACGTCGAGGCACTCGAC
>Ga0079224_100017070_pt1 | contig 10220 bp, 10 predicted proteins | sample Stecom2015_FD_80414 | JGI IMG/M metagenome (GOLD analysis project Ga0079224, IMG submission 80414) | Agricultural soil microbial communities from Utah to study Nitrogen management - Steer compost 2015 | ecosystem: Environmental > Terrestrial > Soil > Agricultural land | place: USA: Utah... | reverse complement strand
CGCACGTTTGCGACCGCACCGGCGCGCAGCTCGCGCCCTTCCATGATCGACGCCTCGAGCTCGTGCTCGCCGTGCGCGTTGAACACCGCGCCGCGGCCCGCGTTGAAGAGCGGCGAATCCTCGAGCTCGATGACCGCTGCCTCGACGACGTCGAGGCTCGAGCCGCCCGCGGCGAGCGTCCTCGCGCTCGCGACGAGCACGCGCGAGAGCTCTTCCCGCACCGCCTGCTCGCGGCGCGCGTCGAGCGCGTCCGTGCGCGCGCTTCCCGCGCCGCCGTGGATCGCGAGCGCCCACCGGCCGGTGCCGCCCGGCCCACGCCGCAACCCCGTCTTCTCGCGCCGTCGCTTCAGCGCCATCGAAAATGCCGTCCGCCTCGCGCTCGAGCCGATTCCGTCGAGCTTACGGGAATTCACGCCGGCAGAAAAAAGGGGGCTCCGACGCGCGCGCGCCGTTGCCGCGGCACGGAATGGTAGTATCCCGGGTTCGTCGTTTTCGCAGGCAGCAAGCCGTTCCAGGGGATACCGATGAAGACACTGCATCACCGGCTCGATCCAGAGGTCGCGCCTCCGCTGCAAGGGCTGATGGACGCGATCGGCGGCGGCTTCAACCTGCACGATCTGCCCGGCACGCGGGCGATGGTCGAAGGCATGGTCGCCGCGGTGAAGGCCGAGGCACCGAAGATCGACGGCGTCGCGACCGAGGATCGTCTCGTGCCGGGTGTGAACGGCAGCCCGGACGTCGCCGTCCGCACCTATCGCCCGGCGGCGGGCTCGGCGCCGCTGCCCGTGCTGATCTGGATGCACGCGGGCGGCTGGGTGCTCGGCAGCATCGAGATGGACGACTTGATGGTCACCGCGCTCGCGAAGGACGTCGGCTGCGCGGTGGTCTCGGTGAACTACCGCCTCGCCCCGGAGAATCCGTTCCCGGCTCCGCTGGACGACTGCTACGCCGTGCTCCGCTGGGCCGTTCGCGAGAGCGCGTCGCTCGGCTTCGATCCGGCGCGGATCGCGGTCGGCGGCGCGAGCGCCGGCGGTAACCTCGCGGCGGCGCTCGCGCTCCTCGCGCGGGACAAGGGCGAGGCGAAGCCCGCGTTGCAGCTCCTGATCTATCCGTCGCTCGACGACACGAACGTCGAGCAGGCGAGCGACACCGTGCCGGAGAATCCGTTCTGGTCCCGCGAGAACTGCCTGATCGCCTGGCAGTCGTATCTCGGCAAGCATTTCGGCGCCGCGGACGTCCCCGTGTACGCCGCGCCGTTCCGCGCAACGAGCCTCGCGGGTCTGCCGCCCGCCTACATCGCCGTCGGCGAGGTCGACATGTTCGTCGAGGAGAACATCGAATACGCGCGGCGGCTGATCCGCGCGGAGGTGCCGACGGAGCTGCACGTGTACCCGGGCGCGTTCCACGCGTTCGACGCGTTCGCGCCCGAATCGCGCATCGCACGTCGGTTCGTCGCGGATCGAAACGCCGCGCTGAAGCGCGCGTTCGGGCTCGCGTAGCGCGAAGTCCGTCGAGCGGCTCTCGCCGGGTGCGGCGCCGCCGGAGCACGCGGCGGCGCGCCGCGCTACGCTTGCTCGATGGCCGTCCGGATCGGCATCTCGGGTTGGCGATACGCACCGTGGCGCGGCGTCTTCTATCCGCCCGGCCTGCCGCAGAAAGACGAGCTCGCCTACGCGGCAGCGCGGTTCTCGACGATCGAGCTGAACGGCAGCTTCTACTCGCTCCAGCGGCCGGAAAGCTACGCGCGCTGGCGCTGCGCGACGCCGGACGGGTTCGTGTTCGCGATCAAGGGCTCGCGCTACGTGACGCACATGCTGAAGCTGCGGGACGTCGCCGTCCCGCTCGCGAACTTCTTCGCGTCCGGGCTCTTCGAGCTCGGCGAGAAGCTCGGCCCGATCCTCTGGCAGCTGCCGCCGGTCCTGCGGTTCGACGAGGGGCGCTTGCGGGCCTTCTTTGCGCTCCTGCCGCGCACCGGACGGGAGGCGGCGCGGCTCGCCCGCCGGCACGACGCGCGCGTCGCAGGAAGGGCGAGCCTCACGGCGGTTCCGTCGCTCGAGATTCGCCATGCAATCGAGGTTCGCCATCCGAGCTTCACGGTGCCGGAGTTCGTGCGGCTGCTGCGCTCGGAAGGGATCGCGCTCGTCGTCGCGGACAGCGCCGGCAAGTGGCCGCTGATGGAGGACGTCACGGCCGACTTCGTCTACGTCCGCCTGCACGGGGCCGAGAAGCTCTACGAGAGCGGCTACACGGACGAGGCGCTCCGGGCTTGGGCCGAGCGCGTCCGCGCATGGGCGCGCGGCCGCCAGATCGAGGGCGCCGCGACCTGCGCCCCGCCGCCGCGCCGCAAGCGCCGGGACGTCTACGTCTACTTCGACAACGACGTGAAAGTCCGCGCCCCGTTCGACGCCGAGCGTCTCGCCGCGATGCTGAATGAGAGCTAGTTGCGGGCGCTCCCGACCGCTCCGCCGGGGGATCGCCGCCGCGCAATGAGCGGCCGAATTCCTTATACTCTGCGCCGGCCGCAGGGGCCATTGGGGGGAGCGCCGAGAGCATGCAGGACCTGATCACAGCCCTCGAGGACAGCGCCATCGCGACGTTCGTGCGCGAATCGCCGTCGATTTTCGCCTACACGACGGTGCTGTCGCTGCACGCGATGGGCCTCGCCGTCGTCGTCGGCGTGAGCCTCGTCATCGCCCTCCGGCTCTTGGGCGGCCTGCGCGCCGTCCCGGTCGCGAACGTGCTGAAGCTCTACCCGCTGATGTATGTCGGCTTCACCGTGAACGCGATCTCGGGCCTGATGCTCTTCGCCGCAAACGCGAGCGGCATGCTGTCGAACGCGGCGTTCCTCACGAAGATGGGCTTCATCGTCCTCGCGATGATCATGATGGAGCTGCTGCGGGCGCGCGGCAGCGCCGAAGCCACCGAAGCGGCCGCCGGCGCGGCGCCGTCCGGGGCGACGCGCGCGATCGGCGTGGCCGCGCTCGGGGCTTGGGGCGCGGCGATCATCGCCGGCCGGCTGACCGCGTACCCGACCTTTGTCACCTCTCTGCTCGGCCTGTAGGAGACGCCCGCCGTGCTGCAATCGCTATCCGATCTTCTCGCGAGCACCAACCTCGTCTCGTTCGTCAACGGCTACGACTGGGTCTGGCCAGTCGGCGAGATGCTCCACTTCATGGGCATGGCGGCGCTGATCGGCACCGTCGGCGTCGTCGACGCGCGGATCCTCGGCTTCGGCAAGGGGCTCTCGATCGCGCAGCTCGAGAAGCTCGTTCCGATCGGCGTCGTCGGCTTCGTCGTGAACGCGCTGACCGGCTTCGTGTTCGTTGCGGGCAACCCGGTCGGCGGACCGATCGAGTACCTGACGAACCTGTCGTTCCAGCTGAAGCTGCTGTTGATCCTGATCGCCGGAATCAACCTGTTCATCTTCTACTTCTTCGGCATCGCCCGGCAGACGGACGAAGTATCGCCGACCGGCGATGCGCCGCGCAGCGCGAAGATCGTCGCGGCAACGTCGCTCGTCGCGTGGTTCGGCGTGATCTTCTTCGGCCGTTTGATCATGTACAACGACACGCTGCTCTACGCGCTCGGCCTGTAGCGTCACGCGCCGCGGACAGCCTGCCGCACCGGCCGTCGACGGCCGCGCTCAACCTGCGAGGAAGCCGCGGCACGCCGCGAGCGCGTCCGCTTCCTCCGCGGGAATCCCGTCGCAGATCTCGGCCATCCGCGCACGGATCGCGGCGGCGCGCTCGCCCGCGGCGGCCCAGTCGCGCAACGCCGCGTCGAGCGTCGCCAGACGGCCTGCGGTGCGCCGGTAGAGCCGGTCGGGCCCATCGAGCTCGCCCAAGACCGCGATCGCCGCAGCACGAATCGCCGCCTCGTCGTCCGGCCGGAGCCGGATCAGACCGCGCACGTAGTTCGTGCCCCACTGGAACCGCGTCGCCGCGCCGGCGGACTCCCGGTACGCCCGCTCGAGCCACTCGAGCGCGGCGTCGGTGCGGCCCATCCGCTCTTCCAGCAGCGCGAGATCGGCCATGTGGTAGTACGGCGTGCGCGACGTGTGCATCGCCGCTTCGGCGATCTCGTACGCCCGCTCGAGATCCTCGAGCGCGAGCAGCACGTTGACGGCCGCGTTCACCGCGCCCGCGCTCGCCGGCGTGCCGGCCGTCCGCGCGAGCGCGGCGTCGACGAGCGCGCGCGCTTCGGCCTCGAGCTCCGGCGTCGGCGGCGCGCCGCCGAGCTCGCGCACGGCGGTCAGCACGCTGCGCATCGCGAGCAGCCGATCGCCCTCGGTGAAACGCGCGTCGGCGGCCGCGGCGCGCATCACGGCGGCCCAGTCCGCGACGAGCCGGGCGCGATCCTCGGCCGACGCGAGCTGCCGCGCGGCGGCGAAGAAGTCCGCGCCGAGGTACTGCAGCGCGTCGACGGTGCCGGCCGCGAGCGCGCGGTCGGCGACGAGCGCGCGCACCTCGCCGACGAGGCGCTCGAGCCGTGCGGTCCCGGGCGCGCGGGACGCACCCGCGGAGCGCTCCGCCTCGACCGCGTAGCTCGTCGCGATCGCGACGAGTCGCGCCCGCTCCTCGCGCGCGTCCGCGGGACACCGCTCGGCCGCGGCGTCGAGCAGCTCCGCCATCCGCGCCGGCCCCGCGGCCGGCTCCTCGAGCCCCCAGCCGTTGTACGCGAGACGACGGCACGCTTCACGCGACAGCGTGCCGTCCATGCTCGCGACGCCGTCGAGCAGCTCGCCGATCGGCCTGACATCGGCGAGCACGAGGTCGAGCATGTCCGCGTAGACGTCGAGCTCCATGCCGCCTGCGATCCGCGCGAGCTCGGTGCCGTCCGGCGCGAGCGCGAGCACCGTCGGGTAGCCCGAGACGCCGAGCCGCTCCGCCCACTTCTGCGCACCCGGATCGTCGCCGTCGAGATAGACCGGCACGAAGAGCTTCAGGCGATCCTGCACGTCGCGGCGCGCGAGAACGTGCGCCTTCAGATCCGCGCAATACGGGCACCAGACGGCGCCCCAGAACAGGAATATCGGCTGCCGCTCGGCGGCCGCGCGCGCGAACGCGCTCTCGACCGAGCCCGCGTGCCAGTCGATCCCGGCGGGTGCGTCCGGATGCGGCGTGAGGTCGGCTGCGGCGGGCGCCGCGAGCGTTGCGGCGGGCCGATTCGGACCGGCCGCGCCCGGCGTGCCCGGCGTATCAGGCGTCCGTTCGCAGCCGATCGCGAGCGCCGCCAGGGCCGCGAGCGCGAGCCGGTGCGGCAGCAGCGCCCCGGCTCGCGCGAGCGGCGCCGCGCTCACCGCGGCTGCGAGACGATCCGCAGATAGGGCCTCGGCGCCTTCCAGCCTTCCGGGTACTTCTGCTTCGCGACGTCGTCGGGCACCGACGGCGCGATGATCACGTCGTCGCCCTGCTGCCAGTTCACCGGCGTTGCGACCTGATGCTTCGCCGTGAGCTGGATCGAGTCGAGCAGCCGCAGCACCTCGTTGAAGTTGCGCCCGCTCGACATCGGGTACGTCAGGATCGCCTTGATCTTCTTGTCGGGCCCGATCAGGAACACCGAGCGCACGGTCTGGTTGTCCGCGGCCGTCCGCGCCTTCGCATCGCCGCTCGCGTTCGGATGCAGCATGTCGTACGCCTTCGCGACTGACAGATCGCTGCCGTCGATGATCGGGTAGTTGACCTTGGCGCCCTGCGTCTCCTCGATGTCCTTCACCCAGCGCTCGTGGACCGAGACGGTGTCGACCGACAGGCCGATGATCTTGCAATTGCGCTTCTCGAACTCCGGCTGCAAACGCGCCATGTAGCCGAGCTCCGTCGTGCAGACCGGGGTGAAATCTTTCGGATGCGAGAAGAGAATCGCCCAACCATCGCCGATCCACTCGTGGAAGTTGATTCGGCCCTGCGTCGTGTTCGCGGTGAAGTCGGGGGCGGTGTCTCCTATGTGCAGTGCCATGTGCGCTCCTTCGTTGTTCTCGATTGGCTGTACCGGCGATTCCGATGGATGCGGCCGCCGATCCGCTGTTTTGCGAGGATACACCTGCCGCGGCGTTTCACAACATGGGAACACGTTCGTCGGTCGAAGAACCGATCGGCCCGTTACGTGCCATCGGTTGCGCCGATGGCCGCGCTACCGCTCGAGTGCGCGCTCCATCCGTCGGTGCTCGATTCCCGCTTCGAGAAACACGCCGCTCGCGACCCGGTAACCGAGCCGCTCGTAGAACGGCAGCGCTTCGACCTGCGCGTTGCACCACACGGACGGCAGCGACGCGTCGCGCGCGATGCCTTCGAGCACGCGCATCACCGCTCTGCCTACGCCGCGCTTGCGGTGCGCGGCGAGCACCGCGACGCGGCCGATCTTGCCGCCCGCGGCGAGATCGACTCGGCCGGTGCCGACCGGCTCGTCGCCGACGAATGCGAGCACGTGCACGCATTCCGGATCGCGCTCGTCGAGCTCGAGCTCGGCCGGCACGTGCTGCTCGTCGACGAAGACCGCGAAGCGAATGCCGCGAATCGCCGCGTGATCGGCGCGGTAGTCCGCGGTCCGCACGGTGACGGTCATCGCCGGGAGGCCGTCGAGAAAGACGCGCTCGCTCGCGCGCCGCCTACTCGACGATGCGCCGATTCGCCGGCGGCGGAATCGCCAGACCCGGCGGCAAGCCGAAGCCGACGGCCGGCGTGCCGAGCGGCGAGACGACCATCGCGCCCGGACCGATCCGCAGCTGCTCGAGCGCGCCGAGCGCGCGCGAGCGCTCCACGGGATCGGAGACGCGCTGCTCGAGCAGCGTGCGCGCCCGGTCGCGCTCGCCGGCCACGGCCATCCGCATCGCGGTCTGGATCACGGCCCGGTTCCTCGCGATCTCGCTGCCGAGCGCCGCAAACACCTCCTCGTCCAACGCGCCGCTCGCGTACGGCGTCGACAGAAGGCCGAGCAACGCCTCGTCGCGGGCACTGCCGCCCGGCAGCGCGAACGCCCAGCGGCGCGCGGCCTCCGCGTCGTGAACGCTCCATTGCTGCATCGTCATGCCGAGCGCCGCCGAGCGCAACCGCGGGTCCTCGAGGCCGGCCGCCCAGGCGGCAGCCGCGGCCGGATCTTGCTGGGACCAGCCCATCACGACGTTCAGCGCGACCGTAGGATTGTCGGCGTCGAGCGCGCCGGTCTCCTCGAGCAGCCGGACGGCTGCGGCGCCGTCGCGCCGGGCGAGCGTGGCCGCGACCGGCATCACGGCCGCGCGGTATGCCGGATCGCCGCGGTACTGCGCGAGCCATCCGAGCGCGCCTTCGGGGTCGCGCTGCGCGTAGCCATTCGCAACGGCCGCGATCCACTGCGGGCGCGCACCGGCCGGCACGCGAGCCGTGTAGGACGCGGCGAGCTCGGGATCGCGGAAGGCGAGCGACACGGCGACATTCTGGAACGCTTCGGCCGGCACGCGCCCATCGTTCGCCGCGAGCCAGGCGAACGCGGGCTCGGGAGCCCGCGCCGCCCACGAGCCCACGAAGGCGATCAACGCACGCTGCCCGAGGCCCGCGTCGTCGAGCGAGAGCAAGCGATTCGCCATCCGCTCCGCGCTCTGATCGTCGTGGGCGGCGAAGGTCGTCACCATTGCGATCGCCTGCTCGCGATCGGCGGCATACGGCAACGACGCGGCGAGCGTGACCGCGCGCTCCGGATCGGTCTGAGCGAGGCCTCGCAGCACGCTCATCGGCAGCTCCGGATCGCGAGGCTCGATCGACTGCGCCCACGCGAGCGCGCGTTCCGGCTCCTTTGCGCCGTACGGAACCGCGATCATGCGGCGAAGGTCCGGCTGCTCGTGCACGGGCAGCCGGTCGAGCTCTGCGGCCGCCGCGGCGGGATCGTTCTGCGCGAGCCGTTGCACGAGGTTCCGCCGGAGCGAGATGCCCTCCTCCCCCTCGACGTCGGCGGCGCGTGCGAGCGCGTCGCCGACCCTGTCGTCCGGCAACTGCTGCGCGAGCAGCAGCAGGATGTGGTCCATCGACCGGCGCCCGAGCAGGATCCCTTGCTCGAACGCCGCCTCGGGCTCCGACCTCCCCCACTCGAGCAGCACGGCGTCGCGGAACGACTCTCGCTCCCGGTCATCGGCGATCTGCGACGACTCGAGCAACGCCTGCCGCGGATCGAGCCGCGCCCAGATCGGCGCGAGACGCGTCAGCGCCGCATCGCGCGCCGCGGCGTCCTCGATCGCGAGCGCCTGCCGCATCGCCGCGAGCGGCGCCGTGGCGGCGCGCGCGGCGACGGCTTCGGCGAGGAACGCCCTGCGCTCGGCGGGCGGCAGCAGTGCCGCGAGCCGCGCGGCGCTCCGCTCGTCGATGCCCTGCGACCTGAGCAGGGCGAGCGCGATCTCGCGCGCATCCGCCGGGTTGTCGAGCGACTCGAGCTCGGCCAATGCGCCGTCCGGATCGTTCTCCGCCCAGGCTGCGAACAGGAGCCGCATGACGCCGGCGTCGGCACGAACGCTCCGCCCGAGCCGCGCGGCACCGGCCGGGTCGGTCTCGGCATAGCGGAGCAGCAGCGCCGCGATCCGAACGGTGCGCCGACCGGACGGCGGCTCCGCGGCCGCGGCCCGAATCAGCGCCGCGAGAGACGAGCCGTCCGCCGCGGGCGCTGTGGCGGCCTTGCGCGGCCCGGGCCGCGCGTCGTCCGCCGCCGCCGGCGTCCCCCCGTCCGCGCCGGGGGCGTCGCCGAGACGCCCGACGTGCACGGCTACGGCCCCGACGGCGATGCCTGCGATGCCGCCGGCGAGAAGGAGAACGGTCGTCCTCATGGCCCGCTCCGGTTCGATGCTTCGCGCCCGAGAAACTCCTATAGCAGAAAGCTCCGAACCGAGAAACGGCGAAGCGACGCGCCGCGGCCGGCCGGGACGGCGGCGCGTGCAGGCGGTCGGATGCCCGGCGCCGGCGGGGCGCCGGCGAGCCCTGTCCGGGGGGTCAGTCGGGCGCTGCCAGCCAGGCCGCGAGCAGACGGATCTGCGTCGGGTCGAGGCGGCCGCCGAACGCCGGCATCTCGCCGTTGCGGCCGTCCGCGATCGAGGCCGCGATCGCCTCGCGGGAGCCGCCGTAGAGCCAGTGCGGGTCGTTCAGCGGCGGCGCGCCGAGGAGCGTCTGGCCGGAGCCGTCCGCGCCGTGGCACGCGGAGCAGAGCTGCGCGAAGCGAGTGCGCCCAGCGGCGACCGCTTCGTTGTCGCCGCGCCCGGCAGCGAGCGCGAGCACGTAGTCGGTCACCTCGGCGACGCCCTCCTCGCCGAGCGCCGCCCCCCAGGGCGGCATGACGCCACGGCGGCCGAGCGTGATCGTCTGCTCGATCTCGGCGTGCGTTCCGCCCCACTGCCACTCCGCGTCGCGCAGGTTCGGAAAGAGGTTCGCCTGACCGCGGCCGTCGGGACCATGGCAAGCGGCGCAGTGGTTCGCGAACACGCTTGCCGCGGCGGCCATCGCGCGCGGATCCTCGCGGAGCAGCGCCGGCTCCGTCGACGCGATCGCCTCGCGCAGCGCGCCGAAACGCTCGCCGTAATGCGCGGCGCTCGTCTCGATCTCGTGATGCTGCGACCAGTGCAGCACGCCGGCGAACGTCCCGAGGCCGGGATACAGCAGCAGATACAGCACGGAGACGACGAGCAGCGCGAAGATCAGCCAGAACCACCAGAGCGGCGCGGGCGCATCGCCCTCCTTCAGCGTCTCGTCCCACGTGAGATCGGCGACGTCGTCCGCGTTCTTGTTGCCGAAGTAGACGCTCACGACGAGCCACGCGAGCCCGACGAGCGTCGTCCCGGTCAGCGCGACGATCCAGCCGCCCCAGAACTGCGTCGGCAGATCAGGCACGGCGATCCTCGTCCTCGAGCGGCAGCCGCGCGACGGCCTCGAAGTGCGAGGCGCGCCCGCGGAGCGAAATCCAGACGACGAGCACCGTCATGAACGCCATGACCAGCATGTCGCCGATGAAGATCAGATACGTCATAGCCCGCTCCCTCTCGTGCGCGTGCGGCCGAGCGACTGCAGATACGCGATCAGCGCGTCGAGCTCGGTCTTGCCGGCGACCGCGTCCGGCGCGGCCGCGATGTCCTCGTCCGTGTACGGATGACCGAGACGCTGCAGCGTCCGGAGCCGCGCGACGATGCTGCCGTCCGCGTCCGCGGTGCGCTCCGCGAGCCACGGATACGCCGGCATGATCGAGCTCGGCACGACCGCGCGCGGGTCCGTCATGTG
>Ga0079224_100017069_pt1 | contig 10220 bp, 12 predicted proteins | sample Stecom2015_FD_80414 | JGI IMG/M metagenome (GOLD analysis project Ga0079224, IMG submission 80414) | Agricultural soil microbial communities from Utah to study Nitrogen management - Steer compost 2015 | ecosystem: Environmental > Terrestrial > Soil > Agricultural land | place: USA: Utah... | reverse complement strand
CTCGGCCTTGCGCTTTTCCTCTTCCAGGCGGCGCTGCTCTTCGGCGCGCTTCTTCTCCTCCGCCAGGCGCTGCGCCTCCGCGCGCTTACGCTCCTCCTCGAGGCGGCGTTGCTCCTCTTCCTGCCGCTTGCGCTCGGCCTCGGCCTGGCGGCGTTCCTCCTCGAGCCGCTGGCGCTCGAGCTCGGCCTTGCGCTTTTCCTCTTCCAGGCGGCGCTGCTCTTCGAGCCGGCGCCGCGCCTCCTCGGCGCGCTTGCGCTCGGCCTCGAGCTTCGCCGGATCCTCCGCGACCACGGCCTGGATCGGCTGGTCCGGCGCGGGCGGCCCGCCCGAGTCGGTCCAGCGAAAGCCGATGACGAGCGCCGCGACGGCGCCGACCGGCACCAGCCCGGCGTAGGCGACCGCGCGCCCGCCGGTTCCGTGATCAGCCCTACGCTCGGCGCCCCCGCTTCCTGTAACAGAGCCATGGCCTCGACTACCACGCCGTATCCGACGTTCCGGTCGCCGCGGATCATGACCGGCGTCTGCGGGCGCGCCCGCAGGATACCCCGGACCTTCTGTCGAAGCGCCTCGGGCGTCACCACTTTGTCGTCCAGATAGTAACGTCCGTCGCGGTCGATGGCCACGACCAGGGTCTCGCGGTCCTGCGTGTCGATCGGGCGCGCCGGAGCCCGGGGCAGGTCGATCTGGACGCCCTGGGTCAGCAGGGGCGCGGTGATCATGAAGATGATGAGCAGCACCAGCATCACGTCGATGTAGGGCACGACGTTGATCTCGCTCATCAGCCGGCGCCGCCGGCGGCTGTAGGAATCCATGGTCGTCAGCCTCGCGCCGCGAACGCCTGGCGCTGGAGCACGCTCGCGAACTCGGCCATGAAGATTTCGTAGCGCGTCACCAGGCGTTCGACCTTGTTGGCGTAGCGGTTGTAGGCGATCACCGCCGGGATGGCGGCGAACAGCCCGATGGCGGTGGCGATCAGCGCCTCGGCGATGCCGGGCGCCACGTGCGCGATGGTCGCCTGCTGCAGCGCGCCGAGCGCGCGGAAGGAATTCATGATGCCCCAGACCGTGCCGAACAGTCCCACGTAGGGAGCGGTGGAACCGACGGTGGCGAGGAACGGCAGGTTCACCTCGAGGAAATCGGTCTCGCGCGACAGCGCCACGCGCATCGCCCGCTGCACGCCTTCGAGCACCTCCATCGGCTGCATGTTCGGCTGCCCGACGAGACGCTTGTACTCGCGAAAGCCCTCGACGAACAGGCTTTCCATGCCCGTCGGTACCGCGCCCTTGGCCGCGTACTCGTTGAACATCTGCACCAGGTTGCCGCCCGACCAGAAGCGGCGCTCGAAGCGACCCGCGCCCTGCTCCGCCGCCTTGAGCACGAACCACTTGCGGAAGATCATGGTCCAGGACACGACCGACGCCAGCAGCAGCAACAGCATCACCAGCTGCACCGGCAGGCTGGCGTTGACGACGAGCGTGAGCAGTTCGAGCCCTTCGGGCGAAGCGGTGACGTTCAAGCGTTGGTCTCCTCGAGCCGCGCGACCAGGGCGGCGGGAAGCCTGCGCGGCGCGCCCGTGGCGACGTCGACGCCGGCGATGCGCACCTCGGCCGTGCACAGGGTTTCGCCGCGCCGGCGCGTGTCGGCCGGGCGGATGTGCTGGGCGAAGGTGAGGCTCGCGCCGCGGCGCTCGGCGATCGCGGCGCTGACCTCGATCAGGTCGTTGAAACGGGCGGGCTTCAGGAACTCGAGCCTGGCCGAGCGCACGACGAACATCAGGCGCTCGCGCCGCGCGAGCTCGTCCTGCTCGAAGCCGAGCGCGCGCAGCCACTCGGTGCGCGCGCGCTCGAAATACTTGAGATAGTTCGCGTAGTAAACGACGCCTCCCGCATCCGTGTCTTCGTAATACACGCGGATTGTAAACACAAAGGTCTGGTGCATAAGAAGCCATTCCGCGGGGCTGGTTCCCCGCCGCCCCGACGGCGGCGCGGCGGCCGCCGAAGCGGCCGACGAACGGAGCCGGGGCTAGGAGCCGGGATCGAACATGGGGCGCTGCGGCGACTCCACCCCCGGCGGCGGCGCCAGCCCGAAATGGCGCCAGCCCGCGGCGGTGGCGACCCGCCCGCGCGGCGTGCGCATGAGAAAGCCGCGCTGGATCAGGAACGGCTCGATGACGTCTTCCAGCGTACCACGTTCCTCCCCGATCGCGGCAGCCAGGGCGTCGATGCCGACCGGCCCGCCCCCGAAGCGCTCGAGCACGGTGCGCAGGAGCTTGCGGTCCAGCACGTCGAAGCCCTCCTGGTCGACCTCGAGCATGCGCAGCGCCCCCTCGACCAGATCGAGCGTCAGGCGCCCGTCCCCCTTGATCTCGGCGAAGTCGCGCGCGCGGCGCAGCAGCCGGTTGGCGATGCGCGGCGTGCCGCGCGAGCGCCGCGCGAGGGCGGCGATCGCCTCGGGCTCGGCCGCGACGCCGAGGATCCGGGCCGAGCGCTCGACGATGCGCCCGAGCTCGGCTTCGCTGTAGTACTCGAGGCGCAGCACGATGCCGAAGCGGTCGCGCAAGGGCGAGGTCAGCAGCCCCGCGCGCGTGGTCGCGCCGATCAGCGTGAACGGCGGCAGGTCGAGCTTGATCGAACGCGCGGCCGGCCCTTCGCCGATCACGATGTCGAGCTGGTAGTCCTCCATCGCCGGATACAGGATCTCCTCGACCACGGGGCTCAGCCGGTGGATCTCGTCGATGAAGAGCGCGTCGTTCGGCTGCAGGTTGGTGAGGATCGCGGCGAGATCGCCCGGGCGCTCGAGCACCGGGCCGGCGCTGTGGCGCAGGCCGACGCCCATCTCCTGCGCGACGATGGTCGCGAGCGTGGTCTTGCCGAGCCCGGGCGGGCCGAAGAGCAGCACGTGATCGAGCGCCTCGCGCCGGCCGCGCGCGGCGGCGACGAACACCTCGAGCTGCTCGCGGATGGGATCCTGGCCGACGTACTCGGCGAGCCGCGTCGGGCGCAGGCGCGTGGCCTCGACGGTGTCGTCGTCGGCGCGCAGGGCCGCGGCGCTGACCAGCCGATCCGTTTCGATCATGTCGTTCTTTTATATAGGTGTTGCGACGCCCCGGCGCGCGCGGGCGTCTCGTACCCGCCGGCCGGCGATCATATCATCCCTCAGCGCAACATGCTCTGGAGCGCCCGGCGGATGAGCTCCTCGGTGCCGAGCCCCTGGCCCGCGAGCGCGCGCACCGCGCGCGACGCCTCCGGCGCCTTGTAGCCGAGCGCCATGAGCGCGCTCACCGCCTCGCCCGCCGGGTCGCGCGCGCCGTCGGTCGGGGGCGCTGCCGCCGTCGTCGGGCTCTCGAGCGCGAGCCGGTCGCGCAGCTCCACGATCAGGCGCTCGGCGGTCTTGCGCCCGATCCCCGGCACCTGCGTCAGGCGCTGCGTGTCGTTCTCCGCGACGCAGCGCACGAGCTCCTCCTCGTTCAGGCCCGAGAGCACGGCCAGCGCCGCGCGCGGCCCGATGCCGCTGACCTTGAGCAGCGCGCGGAACTGGCGGCGCTGCGCCTCGCGCGCGAACCCGAAGAGCAGGTGCGCGTCCGCGCGCACGATCAGGTGCGTGTGCAGCGACACCGTCTCGCCCACCGCCGGCAGCTCGTAGAACGTGGTCATGGGCGCCTCGAGCTCGTAGCCCACGCCCGCGACGTCGATCAGCAGCGACGGCGGCTCCTTGCGCACCAGCGTGCCGCGCAGGCGCCCGATCACGACGCGCCCCCCGCCGCCCGGCGCGCGAAGCCGCGGCGCAGCGCCATCCGGCCGAGCGCCGCATGGGCGTGACAGATGGCGCAGGCGAGCGCGTCGGCCGCGTCGGGCGGCGGCGCCCGGTCGAGGGCGAGCAGCGCCCGCACCATGTGCTGCACCTGGCGTTTGTCCGCACCGCCGAGGCCCACCACCGCGCGCTTGATCTCGCGCGCCGAGTACTCGCTCACCGCGAGCCCGCCGCTGATGCCGGCGCAAAGCGCCGCGCCGCGCGCCTGACCGAGCTTGAGCGCCGAGTCGGCGTTGCGCGCGACGAACACGCGCTCGGCGACGAAAACGCTCGGGCGGTAGGCGGCGATGATCTCGTTGACGCCGTCGTAGATGCTCTTGAGCCGCCCGGCGAGATCGCCGGCCGGCGCGCGGATGCAGCCGCTCGCGACGTAGTGCAGGCGGCCGTTCGACGCCACGTCCACGACCCCGAAACCGGTCACGCGCGAGCCCGGATCGACGCCGAGGACGCGCATCAGGCGGAGGCGACCCCGTCGGCGACGTTCTCGGGAAACTCGGCGTTGGTGTGCACGTTCTGCACGTCGTCGAGGTCGTCGAGCGCCTCGAGCAGCTTGAGCAGCTGCTGCGCGGTCTCGCCCTCGACCGCGACCGCCGTGGTCGGCCGCTCGGTGATTTCCGCGGCCTCGATCGCGAGCCCCGCGCGCTCGAGCCGCTCGCGCACGCCCGCGAGCGCCTCGGGTGCCGCCAGCACCTCGACCGTGCCGTCGGGAGCGCTCGCGACGTCGTCGGCGCCGGCCTCGAGCGCCGCTTCCATGGCCCGATCCTCGTCGGTGCCGGCGGCGAGCGTCACCACCCCGAGCTTGCGGAACAGGTAGGCGACCGAGCCGTCGGTGCCCAGATTGCCGCCGTACTTGCTGAACGCGTGGCGCACGTCGCCGACCGTGCGGTTGCGGTTGTCGGTCTGGCACTCGACCAGGATGGCGACGCCGCCCGGCCCGTAGCCTTCGTAGCGTACCTCCTCGTAGGAGGCGCCTTCGAGCTCCCCGGTGCCGCGCTTGATCGCGCGCTCGATGTTCTCCTTCGGCATGTTCTGCGCGAGCGCCTTGTCGATGGCATGGCGCAGGCGCGGGTTGCTCGCGGGGTCGCCGCCCCCGATGCGCGCTGCCACCGTGATCTCGCGGATGAGCTTGGTGAACACCTTGCCCCGGCGGGCGTCCTGCGCGCCCTTGCGGATGCGGATGTTGGCCCATTTGCTGTGGCCGGCCATGGCTTCCTCGTGTGCTGACGGGCGGGGGCGATTACCCCGACATCGCGGAAGAGTTTACCACCCGCCCGCGGGCACCCCAACGCGCGCGGGCGGCGCTCAGGCGCGAAAGCGACCCGTGCGCAGGAACGCGCACGTTTCGGCGGCGACGGCGCGCGAGAGCAGCATTCCGAGGTGCGACACGCGCAGCCGCACGTGCGCGGCCGCCCCGGGCAGCTCCATCTCGGCCACCGACACGACCCCGTCGTGCGGCGCCGCGAGCGGGGCGATGAGCCGGCCGAGACCGATCGGCCGCGTGCCCTGCACCAGACCGACGGCGAATCCGCCGGGCGCCGGCGGCGGCCGGCGCTGCAGGTCGGCGATGCTGCGCCCGAGCATGCGCCGACCCCACGACCAGCGCGCGAGGCTCGCCGCCGCGCGGCTGCCGCGATGGGGCGAAGACAGGGTCACGACGCGGCCGGCGCGCGTCCACGTGCCGTCGGCCAGCATGGCGAGAACGACGATGCCGCCGAGGCTGTGCCCGACGAAGTGCACGACCTCCTGCGGCACCGTGCCGGCGAAGCGGCGCAGCGCCGCGGCGTTCTCGGACAGTCCGGCAGCGACGCTGGGATAGGAGAAGCGGTAGGGCTCGAGCCCGCAGGCGCGCAGCCGGCGCGCGAGCGGGATCATGACCCACCCCGCGAGCCACAGGCCGTGCACCAGCACGACCGCCTCGCGCGCGGGCCCGGCCATGGGTCAGCCGGCGCCCCGGTGCTCGCGCGCCAGCCGCTCGATCGCCGCGCGGTTGCTCCAGGAAGCGACCCGTTCGAGCGCCGCCGGGAAGTCGAACCAGCCGTACTCCGTGTGCTCCGGATGCAGCGCCAGCCGTACTTCTTCGGGCAGCTCGAGCGCGTAGGCGCGCTCGGTGTTGTAGCGGACCTCGGGCGCATAGCGCCGGCGCCACTGCGGCAGGATCTCGTACTGCTGCACCAGACCGAGGTCGCGCAGCGCCGCCGCCTCGACCTCGAGACCGGTCTCCTCGCGCAGCTCGCGCACGGCCGCGGCGCGCGGGTCGTGCTCGCTCCAGTCGAGCGCCCCGGTGACCGACTGCCAGAAGTCGTCGTGATCCGCCCGCTTGAGCAGCAGCACCCTGCCGGTGCGGGTGTAGACCACCACCAGCACCGACTCGGGGCGCTTGTAGCGGAAAGGCTCCTCGTGCGCCAACGGCACAACCTCACAATGCATCGACCGTCCGCGGGAGACGCCGATGCACGACTATCGCGGTTACCGCTCCTCGGCGGGGGCACCCGGCGGGCGGCGCAGGCGGATGTGCAGTTCGCGCAGCTGCGCGTCGTCCACCGGGCTCGGGGCCGCGGTCATCAGGTCCGACGCCTTCTGCGTCTTCGGGAACGCCATCACGTCGCGGATCGAGTCGACCCCGGCCATGAGCGCCACCAGGCGGTCGAGACCGAAGGCGATGCCGCCGTGCGGCGGCGCGCCGTAGCGCAGCGCTTCGAGCAGGAAGCCGAACTTGGCCTGCGCCTGCGTCTCGTCGATGCCGAGCGCGCCGAACACCCGGCGCTGCGTTTCCAGGCGGTGATTGCGGATCGAGCCGCCGCCGATTTCCCAGCCGTTCAGCACCATGTCGTAGGCGCGCGCCCGGGCGTTCGCCGGGTCCTTGTCGACCAGCGCCTCGTCCTCGGGCTTCGGCGCCGTGAACGGATGATTGGTCGCCACCCAGCGCCGTTCCTCGGCGCTGTACTCGAACATCGGAAAGTCGACCACCCAGAGCGGCCGCCACCCGGTCTCGACCAGACCGAGCTCCTGACCGAGCTTCAGGCGCAGCGCGCCGAGCGCGTCGTTCACCACCTTGGCCTCGTCGGCACCGAAGAAGATCAGGTCGCCGTCGCGGGCCCCGGTGCGCTCGAGAATGCCGCCGATCGCGCCGTCGGACAGGAACTTGAGGATCGGCGACTGCAGACCGTCGCGCCCTCGGGCGACCTGGTTGACCTTGACGTAGGCCAGGCCCTTGGCCCCGTACTGGCCCACGAACGCCGTGTACCCGTCGATCTGGCTGCGCGTGAGCTCGCCCCCGGCGGGCACGCGCAGCGCCGCGACCCGTCCCGTGGGCGAGGCCGCGGGCGCCGCGAACACCTTGAACTCGCTGTCGCGCACGAGATCGGCGATGTCGGCGAGCTCGAGCGGATTGCGCAGGTCGGGCTTGTCCGTGGCGTAGCGGCGCATGGCCTCGGCGTACGACAGGCGCGGAAATGGATCGGGCAGCGCCTCGCCGAGCACGTCGCGGAACAGCCGGCGCACCATCGCCTCCATCAGCCGCATGAGCCCGTCCTCGTCCATGAACGAGGTCTCGATGTCGAGCTGGGTGAACTCGGGCTGGCGGTCGGCGCGCAGATCCTCGTCGCGGAAGCAGCGCGCGACCTGGTAGTAGCGCTCGAAGCCCGCGATCATCAGGATCTGCTTGAACAGCTGCGGCGACTGCGGCAGCGCGAAGAACTGCCCGGGATGCGTGCGCGACGGCACCAGGTAGTCGCGCGCGCCTTCGGGCGTCGAGCGGGTCAGGATCGGGGTCTCGATCTCGGTGAATCCGTGCTGGTCCAGGAACGCGCGCAGGTTCTGGGTCACGCGGTGGCGCAGCCGCAGGTTGCGTTGCATGACCTCGCGCCGCAGATCCAGGTAGCGGTACCGGAGGCGCAGGGCCTCGTTGACGTCCGGCTCGTCCAGCTGGAACGGCAGCGGATCCGCGCGGTTCAGCACCTCGATCGCGTGCGCCGCGAGCTCGACCGCGCCGGTCGCGAGCGCCGGGTTCTCGGTGCCGGCCGGGCGCCGGCGCACGCGCCCGGTCACGCGCAACACGTACTCCGCGCGCACGCTCTCGGCGACGGCGAACATCTCCGGGTGCGCGGGATCGCACACCACCTGCAGGATGCCGTCGCGATCGCGCAGGTCGATGAAAATCACGCCGCCGTGATCGCGCCGGGTATGGGTCCAGCCGCAGACGGTCACTTCACGGTCGATCAGCGCCGGCCCGACCTGGCCGCAGGAATGGGTTCGCATGTGGGGAACGGCAGCTCGACGGTTCAGCGGGAGGCGGCGCGCTCGACGGCCCGCTCGCGCAGAGCCGTTCCGGTGCGCTCGGGCACCACCACCCCGAAAGAGAGAATCATACGCAAGCCGTCGTCCGTCGTCATCTCGAGCTCGATCACGTCCGAACGCGGCACCACGAGCATGAAGCCCGACGTCGGATTGGGCGTGGTGGGCACGAACACGTTCACCATCTCGCGCCCGGTTCGCGCCTCGATCTCCTCGGCGCCGTCGCCGGTGATGAAGGCGAGCGTCCACATGCCGGGGCGCGGATACTCCACCAGCGCCACGCGCCGGAACGAGCGGCCGGATCCGTTGACCAGCGTTTCCGTGAGCTTCTTGACCGAGGTGTAGACGCTGCGAACCAGCGGTATGCGCCGCACCACCGCCTCGCCCCACTCGAACAGCTTCTGCCCGAGCAGGTTGGACACGATCACGCCGGTCGCGAGCACGATCGCGGCCGTGAGCACGAACCCGAGCCCGGGGACGCGAAACCCGAGCAGCGCCTCGGGTCGCAGCGACGACGGCAGCAGCAGCAGGGTCCGGTCGACCACGTCCACCAGGAACGTGATGACCAGAATGGTTACCCCGAGCGGGATCCAGATGAGCAGGCCCGCGGCGAGATAGCGCCGCAGGGCCGTCATCGGCTCAACTCGCGCATCCGCAGGCGCCGCTGCCGCAGCTGTGGGTCTTGCCGCCCTCGGCGGCCGCGGCTTCGCCGCTGCCGGTCGACTTCTCCTCGCCGCCCTGCTTGCTGCCGTTCTTCTTGCGGCCGCTGTCCCTGAAGTCGGTCACGTACCAGCCGGTTCCCTTGAGCTGGAAGCCGGCCGCCGATATCAGGCGCTTGAGCCCCGCCTTGCCGCAGCTCGGGCAGTCGTTGAGCGGCGCGTCCGACACCTTCTGAATCGCCTCGAGCCGATGGCCGCAGTCGACGCATTCGTATTCGTAGATGGGCATGACCTGTTCTCCACGTTGACGGCTCCCGCCCTCCCTCGGGTCTCGGGGCGGAGCATGTGCCTGCGCCGATTATAGCGACTCCCGGGCGCAAACTAGTTCTTGCCCGCCAAGCGCTTAGGCGCACGCGCGCCCCCGCGCCGGCGGCACGCCGATGCCGGAGGGCGGCGCCGGGTATAGATCGGGTCGGTCCGGCAGGTTTTCAAATCCGGGACGAGCGACCCGCGACGCGTCCGATACCCGACGCCGAATGCCGGGCGGAACCGCCCCCTCGCCTTCTCCAGGTCTATTTTTTCCGCTAAATTACTGCTAGTTTAATCGCCCCTGACGTCCAACCCATCGCTCTAGGAGAGAACATGGCAACAGCCGGCCAAAAACCAACGACGAAGTCGGAAATCTACAACTACATTGCGGAGAAGACCAACCTCAAGCGCAAAGACGTCGTCTCGGTTTTCGATGCCCTGCAGGACCTCATCGAGCGCGATCTCAAGCGCGGCCCGGGCATCGTCAATCTGGCGGGGTTGATGAAAATCAAGGTGATCAAGAAGCCCGCGGTTCCGGCGCGCAAGGGCATCAACCCGTTCACCAAGGAGGAAGTGATGTTCAAGGCCAAGCCGGCGCGCAACGTCGTGAAGGTGCAGCCCCTCAAGACGCTCAAGGACATGGTCTGACCCGGATCGAATTTCGAAGGGGAGGGGCCGTGCGGCGCCTCCCCTTCTCCCGTCGCGCCGCCGGCGGCACGACCGGAACCCCCCAAGTCGCTCCCGGCGCCGCGCCGGCGCGACCCGCGCATTTCACCACCGAAGCCCTCACCGCCGCCCGGAGCGCGGCGGTCGCCGCAAGCGCCGTGCACGCCGCGCGGGCCCGGCGCGAAGCTCAGTAGTCTTCTTCGTCCTCGTCGTAGTCGCCCAGATCGTCGTCCTCGTCTTCCTGGGCACGGGGCGGACGCTTGGCGTCCTTTTGCTCGACTTCCTCTTCCTCCTCGTCTTCGTCGCCTTCCTTCCAGGCGCCCGCCTGCAGCGGCTGCAGCTCCATCTCGTACCAGGCGTCCACGTCGATCTCGCTGACCTCGCCGTTCTCGTACTGCACCTCGATGGTCCCGTCGTCCTCGTCGATCGAGAGTACCTCGAAGGCGAGGCCGTTCTCGTCCTCGTACATCGCGCCCACAACGG
>Ga0079224_100017068_pt1 | contig 10220 bp, 10 predicted proteins | sample Stecom2015_FD_80414 | JGI IMG/M metagenome (GOLD analysis project Ga0079224, IMG submission 80414) | Agricultural soil microbial communities from Utah to study Nitrogen management - Steer compost 2015 | ecosystem: Environmental > Terrestrial > Soil > Agricultural land | place: USA: Utah... | reverse complement strand
TGGCCGACGTAGCCGATGCGGGCGCGCACGGCGGCGGGGTCGGTGAGGATGTCGTGGCCGACGACGCGGGCGCTGCCGGCGCTCGGGGGGATGAGGGTCGTGAGCAGGCGCAGGCTCGTCGACTTGCCGGCGCCGTTGGGCCCGAGGAAGGCGACGAGCTCGCCCGGCGCGACGCGGAAGCTGAGCTCGCTGACGGCCTCGACCGTGGTCTTCTTCACGGTGAAGTGCTTGGTGAGACCGTCGGCCTCGATGATCGGTGGGGTGGTCATGCGAGGAGCCTAGAAAGGGATGCGGACAGTTCCCGTCCTCATTGAGCGGCAGGATGGACGCATGTCCGACACGACCGCCCGTGCGCTCGCCCTGCTCGACCTGCTGCAGACGCATCGCCACTGGTCGGGTCCCGCGCTCGCGGCGCGGCTCGGTGTGACCGAGCGGACGGTGCGCCGCGACGTCGACCGGCTGCGCGAGCTCGGCTACCGCATCGAGTCGCTTCCCGGCAGCACGGGCGGGTACCGCCTCGAGGCGGGCGCCGCCCTGCCGCCCCTGCTGCTGAGCGACGAGGAGGCCGTCGCGATCGCGGTCGGGCTGCGGGTGGCGGCGACCCAGCGTCTCGTGGGCGGCCCCGACACGACCCTCACGGCGCTCGCGAAGCTGCAGCAGGTGCTGCCCGCGGTGCTGCGTCGGCGGGTCGAGGCGATCGCGGGGGCCGTGCAGGCGACGGGGGTCGCATCCGGATCCTCGGTGCCGACCGAGGTGCTCGCCGAGCTCGCGCTCGCGTGCCGCGACCACGAGAGGGTCCGCTTCCGCTACACCTCGGCCGCCGGCGTCGAGACGGCGAGGCGGGTGGAGCCGCACGTGCTCGCCCCCGCCGACCGGCACTGGTACCTGCTGTGCTGGGATCTCGACAAGGACGATTGGCGCACCTTCCGCGTGGACCGGCTGGGCGCCGTCGAGCACACCCGGGTGCGGTTCGAGCCGAAGCCGCTCACCCCCGAGCAGGTCGAGGAGTTCATCTGGGTGGCGACCTCGTGGGTGCGCACCGAGGTCGAGGCGGAGGCGATCGTCGAGCTGCCGCTCGACGAGTTCCGTGCGGCGTTCGGGCAGTGGGCGCAGGGCGCGGAGGCGGTCGACGAGCGTCGCACCCGGTGGCCGGTGGGCGGCCGGGATGTGCGCGACACGATGTACGGGCTGTCGTGGATCCCCGCGGGGGTCGCGTACACGAGCGATCTCGCCGAGCCGCGGCGCGCGGAGCTGCGCGAGATCCTCGAGCGGATGCTGCGCGCGCTCGACTGACCGTTCGCGTGCGGGGTGCGGCTCACCCGCGCGCGGCCGCCCGCAGGTGGGCGAGCTCGTAGCGCGTGCGCGCCCCGGTGGCCGCCATCGCCTCGGCCACGCGGCGGCGCACCGTGCGCACGGAGACGCCGAGCAGCGCGGCCACCTCGGCGTCGTCGTGGCCGGCTTCGAGGGCGCGCAGCACCGCCTCGACGGCGTCGCCCGCCTCGCCCCACGGCGTCGCGGCGGCCCAGCGCAGCCCGAAGAGCTCGTCGAGGGCCGCGACGAGCGTGGGGGTCGCGAGGACGAGGGCGTCGACGTCGGCGTCGTCGACCCAGGCGCGGGGCACGACCGCGACGCGGTCGCGCGCCACGAAGTACCAGGCGCGGGCGTCGCCCGTGCGCACCTCGATTCCGGCCGCGGCGAGCGACGACACGACGGCGCGCGCTCGGGCGTCGTCGCGCGCGCGCTCCGGCAGCAGGAGGCGCACGCGGATGCGCCCGGTGGCGAGGGCCGCCAGCAGGTCGCGCCCGTGCTCGTCGAGGTCGCCGTCGGCGATGGCGTGCAGCGGGCGCAGATCCGGCACGATCGCGGCGACCTCGGCGCCGCCGGCCAGGTCGAGGCGCGTCCACCATGCGTTCCACGCGCCCGCGCTGCCGTGCACCGTGTCGAGGATGTCGTGCGCGTGGGGCGCGGATGACGCCCCGGGGGAGGGCGCGGTCGTCGCGAGGGCGCGCAGCTGCGCGAGCGCGTCGAGGATCGCGGCCTCGTGGCTGTGCCACCCGGGCGGGGCGAGGGGCATGGCGTCGTTCGTCATGGTGGCACTATCATGACACCGATCGGGAGGTTTGGCATGAAGCTGTCACCACGCGGCGCGTCCGGGCGGATCGCGCCCCCGGCCGTGCTGGCCGCACTCGCCCTCGCGCTGCTCGGCTGCAGCGGCGACGCCGCCACACCGGGCAGCCCCCCGGGCGCCTCACCCCGCGAGACGGCCCCGGCATCCGGCGCCCGCGGCCCCGCGATCGACCTCGACTGCCCGGCGCTGTTCGCCGCCGCCGCACCCGAGGCAGCGCTCGGCGTCGGGCTCGAGCCCACGAGCGTCACGGGCGCCGGGCTCGGCGACTACCTGGGTCTCGCGTATGCGGCCACCCAGCGGGCCGGCGGCCTCGTGTGTGCGTGGGAGGGCCCGGCCGGTTTCCTGCAACTCATCGTGCTGCCGGGTGCCGGCGCGAGCTGGAGCGACCACGCCGCCGAGCTCGCCCTCTTCCAACCGCTCGAGGGCAGGTTCGGCACCTCCTATCACGCGTGCATGGCCGGCTGCCGCGCCGACGTGCTCGTGGGCGAGCACTGGCTGAGCGCCGTCGTCTCGAGCTCGGGCGGCGAGGACGCGGCGTGGGTGATCGTCGACCGGGCTGTGGCCGCGGTCGCCGCCGCCGGGCCCGGCGACGAGGCCCCCGAACCCGGCGCGGCCGTCGGCTGCGACGCGCTCGTCCCCGACGCGGTGCGCACGGCGGCCGTCGGCGCGCCCCTCACCGCCGACGCCCGCTTCGCGCCCACCCAGCCCGTGCTCCTGCACGCGGGGCTCATGCAGCAGGGTGGCACCCACTGCTTCTGGATGGGCGACGCGGGAGGCGACACCTCCATCCGCGTGGGCCTGCTGCCGGGCGGCGCCGAGCAGTGGGACGCCTACTGGGAGGAGGAGGCCGACCCCGCGATCGTGCCCGTCACCTGGCAGGAGGCTCCGCCGCTCGGCGACGCGGCGCGGGCCGGATGCTTCGAGACGGCGTGCTTCGTCTCGGTGCGCGCGGGCGAGGACTGGCTGAGCGTCGACGTGAAGGCGGGACACGGCGCCCACCTGGTCGCCGCGAGCTCGATCGCCGAGGCGGTGCTCGCCGCGCGCTGACCGGCGCGGGGGTCGTCAGACGGGCAGGCCGAGCCGCTTGCGCAGCATCCCGACGTGACCGGTGGCCTTGATGTTGTAGAACGCGCGCTCGATGACGCCCTGCTCGTCGAGCACGAAGGTGGCGCGGATGACGCCGCGCACCGTGCGTCCATAGAGCTGCTTCTCGCCGAAGGTGCCGTAGAGCTCGTGCACGTGGCGGTCGGGATCCGATAGCAGCGGGAAGGTGAGCCCGTGCTCGCGCGCCATCGCGGCGATCGCGGGCACCTCGTCGCGCGAGACGCCGACCACCTGGTAGCCCTCCGCGGTGAAGGCGTCGAGACGGTCACGGAAGTCGCACGCCTGACCCGTGCACGCCGGCGTGTTCGCCTCGCCGTAGAAGTAGAGGATCACCTTGCGCCCGCGCAACTGCGAGAGCCGGAAGGGTTCGCCGTGCTGATCCACGAGCGAGAAATCGGGGGCCGTCTGCCCCTCCTCGAGACGGAGCGGGGCGGAGGCGGAGGCGGGTGACGACATGCTTCGGCCATGATATCGTTGACCTTCGGCTCGCCCGTTCGGGCCGCGCACCTCTAGCTCAATGGCAGAGCAACTGACTCTTAATCAGTGGGTTCCGGGTTCGAGTCCCGGGGGGTGTACGGATGCCCCGTGATCTCTCGCCAGATCGCGGGGCTTCTTCATTGCGCGGCCGGCTCAGCCGAGCAGCGCCAGCACGGCCTCGGTGATCGCCGCGCGCACCTCGGCCTCGTCGGCCTCATGCGGGCCGTCGCCCGGCTGGGTGCCGTAGGCGCCGAACTGCGCGTGGCCCGCCCCGGGGATCGTCACGAAACGGGTGGATGCGGGCAGCAGCCGGGCGGCATCCGCGATCTCCTCCGGCGTCGAGAGACGGTCGTTGCCGCCCGCGAGCGAGAGCACCGGCAGCCCCGAGTCGGCGAGATCGCTCGCGCAGTACGAGCCGAACAGCACGAGCGCGCTCACCTCCTCGCTCTCGGCGTACATGCACGCGCGCACGCCGCCGAGGGAATGCCCGCCGACCGCCCAGCGCGTCACGCCCGGCGCGAGACGCTGCCAGGTGCTGAGGGGGCGCGTCTCGAGGATCGCGAAGTTGAGGACCGGCCGGGCGATCACGACCGTCACGCCGGAGGCGGCCACCTCGTGGAGCGTCGCGGCGTAGGCGGCCGGGTCGATGCGCGCCCCCGCGAAGAACACGAGCCCCGCATCCCCCGGAACGGCCCCCGTCAGCACGACGCCCTCCGCCGACTCCGTCACCGTGACGCGCTCGGCCGCGGCCGCGAGCGGGGCCCGCTCGGCCACGAGGGGGCTCGCCGCGAAGGCGAGCAGCGACGCCGCGAGCACCGTGGCCACGATCGCCACGAGCTGCACCGCCGCGCGCGTGCGGGCGCGCCGACGCGAGCGGGAGGCGGGGGTCGAGGCGGTCACCCTGCCACGATAGGCGCATGAGTGACGCTCTCGACCTCGACCCTGTTCTCGGCGTGGGGCACAAGTCGGTGCCGCCCGCCCTGTGGGGGCGGCGGGCCTCCGAGGTGGCGGCCGAGCGAGTGCCCGTGAGCGACTTCGCCACCCCGCTGCTCGTGCTCGACCGGGTGGACTCCGACGCCAACGTCGAGCTGCTCACCGGGTGGGCGCGCGAGCGGGGGCTCGAGCTCGGTCCGCACGGCAAGACGACGATGGCGCCCGAGCTGTGGCGACGCCTGCTCGACGCGGGCTGCACGTGGATCACGGTCGCGACCCCGTGGCAGGCGCAGGTGGCGCGCGCCGCGGGGGTGGACCGCATCCTGCTCGCGAACGAGGTGGCCGACCCGAACGCGGCGGCGTGGATCGCGGCGGAGGTGGACGCGCATCCGCAGCTCGAGCTCGCGAGCTGGGTCGACTCGGAGGCCGGAGTCGCCCTGCTCGCCGCGACGGCGGGGGAGCGGCCGCTCGACGTGCTCGTCGAGGTGGGCGCGCCGGGCGGGCGCACGGGGGTGCGCGGGCACGCGGAGGCGGTCGCGCTCGCCGCGCGCGTGGCGGCCGAACCGCGGCTGCGGCTGCGCGGCGTGAGCGGCTACGAGGGCAGCTACGGCTCCAACCGGCTCCCCGAGACGGTCGCGGCGGTGCGCGCCTACCTCGGCGGGCTCGCGCGGGTGGCCGAGGAGGTGCTCGCCGCGCACGAGATCGTCGACCCGATCGTGACCGCGGGCGGCTCGATGTGGTTCGACCTCGTCGCCGAGGAGCTCGCCCCGCTGCGGGATCGGGCGCGCCTCGTCGTGCGCTCGGGCGCGTTCCAGGCGCACGACGATCTCCACTACACGCGGCACACCCCGCTCGCGGCGCTGCGGCCCGCGCTCACCGTGTACGCGCGCGTCGTCTCGCGCCCCGAGCCGGGCCTCGTGTACCTCGACGCCGGCCGGCGCGACGTGCCGACCGACCTCGACCTGCCGCTCGTGCTGCAGGCGGCCGACACCCGCCCGCTCCCGGGGGCGAAGGTGGTCGGCCTCAACGACCAGCACACGCGCGTCGAGGTGCCGCCCGAGCTGCCGCTCGAGGTGGGCGAGGTCGTGCTGCTGGGTATCTCGCATCCGTGCACGGCCTTCGACCGCTGGCGGCTCATCCCCGAGGTCGCGGGGGCCCGCGAGGCGGATCCGCGCGTCGTCGGGTTCGTCGCCACCGTCTTCTGATCCGGCGTCGTCTCCCGCCGCCGCTCTCGACGGATGACGGTCGTCGGGCGTAGCGTGGCCGCGTTCCGAGGAGGCAGCATGAGCGACCGCACGACCCTGACCACCGCGACCGACGCCGAGGTCCTGCTGCCGGGCGACGCCGGCTACGAGGCGGTGCGTGCCGCCTACGAGGGCGCCGGTCATCCGGCCGCGATCGTGCGGCCCACGACGACCGCGCAGCTGGCCGACGCCCTGCGACTCGCGCGCGAGCACGGGCTCGCCGTGTCGGTGCGCTCGGGCGGCCACGGCGCGCGGGCCTTCCCCAACCCCGACGGCCTCGTGATCGACATGGCCGCCTTCGACCGGGTCGAGGTGCGCGACGACGGCACGGTGCGGATCGGCACGGCGGCCACCTGGGGCGAGGTGGCCGACGCGCTCGAGCCGCACGGGCTCGTCATCACCTCGGGCGACTCGCGCGACGTCGGGGTCGGCGGGCTGACCCTCGGCGGCGGGATGGGGTGGCTCGTGCGTGCCGTCGGGCTCACGATCGACACCCTCGAGGCGGTCGAGCTCGTGACGGTCGACGGGCGCAGCGTGACCGCCTCGGCCGGCTCTGAGCCCGAGCTGTTCTGGGCGCTGCGCGGGGGCGGGGGCAACTTCGGGGTCGCGACCCACTTCGTCTTCCGTCCGACCCGGCTCGCCGCGGTCGTCGGGGGCACCATCGAGGTGGAGCCCGGGCGGCTGCCGCGGCTGCTCGCCGCGTGGCGCGACGTCATGCGCGCGGCCCCCGACGAGCTCTCCGCGACGTTCCTCGCCCTCCCGGCGATGGCGCCCGATGCCGCCCCGACGGCGCAACTGCTCGTGTGCTTCGCGGGCGACGACGAGCAGGCGGGCCGCGCCGCGATCGCGCCGCTGCTCGAGCTGCCGGGGGTCACGGGATCCGACATCCGGCGCCGACCCTACGCCGACCTCGTGCACGCGGTGGAGCCGCCGCCGCCCGTGCGCATGGTGGGCGGGCACGGCTTCGCCGACTTCGACGACGCCGTCATCGCCGACTTCGCCGCCGCCGTGACCGGCTTCGCGGGTCCGACCGTGGCCTCCGTGCGCTACCTCGGCGGTGCCTTCTCCCGCATCGCCCCCGACGCGACGGCGTTCGCCGTGCGCGACCGCGAGGTGATGCTCTTCCGCGTCGTCATGCTGCCCCCGGACGCCTCACCCGAGCTGGTCGCGGCGGCCGAGGAGCCGTGGCTGCCGATGCACGCGCACATCACGAGCACCTACGGCAACTTCATCGAGGCCGCCGACCCGGCGCAACTGCCGCTCATCTACCCGCCGGCCACGCTCGAGCGGCTGCGGGCGGTCAAGCGCGCCTACGACCCGGGCAACCTGCTCGCCCGCAACCACAACGTCGTCTAGCGCCCGGCTCAGGCGGGGGCGTGCGGGTGCGACGCCTCAGCTTGCGGGCGGGGTCTTCGGGGTGCGTTTCGTGGCGGGCTTGGCCGTGCGGCCCGTCGCCGTCTTCGGCGCCGCGCTCGCCCGGGTCGCGGGCTTCGGGGTCGGCACGACCGTGGCGGCGCCGGCTCCCGCGTGCGCGGTCGCGGCCTTGGGGGCGGGGGCCTCCGGCGACGGATCCGGAACCGGGGCCGGGGCGGCCGGGGTCGGCTCGGGTGCGGGGGTCGCCGCGGGGGCGGGGGCGGCCGCGGGTGCGGGAGCGGGCGGCTCGGGCGCGTAGGAGCGCGTCTCCGGCGCGGGCCGCGGCGGCTCGTGCCGCTCGATGTAGAGCTGGGCCGCGCGCGTGCCGACGAGCAGGAAGCGCACGAGCAGCACCGTCACCCCGACGATGACCGCCGCGAGCAGCAGCGTGCCGAGCACCTGCGTCAGCCCGCCGAGAACGGCGAAGAACCCGTCGAATCCGCGTCCGTACATCACCACTCCACCTCGTTCTGCTTCGACTCCTCGACGACGGTGCCGACCGCGATGGCGACGGAGCACGCCCAGCCCACCCACATGAGGATGAGACGCCAGTCGCGCGAGCCCTTGCGGCTCGCCTGGATCACGCCCACCGCTCCGAAGAGGGAGCTGAGGACGCTCGTGTTGAAGAGGAACTTGCGCACGGGACCCTCCTTCGGCCTGCGTCCACGCTACCCCGCGGGCCGGGGATCGTGTCGAGCGGGATGCGGGGGTTGCGTTCGCGGCCCGAGTTGCGTATCGCCTGAGCGTCCCCTGCGAGTTTGACCGATCGGTCAAGTTCTGACCGATCGGTCAATTACCGTCGAAAGGTGACCACGGCATCCGAACTCCGCGACGCGGCGCTCCAGGAATTCGCCTCGGCCGGCTACCTCGCCACTTCCATCCAGGCGATCGCCGACCGCGCAGGCGTGTCGAAGGCGAGCGTGCTCTACCACTTCTCCTCCAAGGAGCTGCTGCTCGAGGCCGCCCTCAGCGAGGCGCTCGACGAACTCGCCGCCTTCGTGCCGCGCACCGCCCAACTGGCGGGCACCGACGCCGAACGCCGCGCCTTCCTCGTCGAATTCGTCGACCTGCTACTGCACCACCGCCTCGCCGCCCAGATCTTCATCACCCAGTTCGGCGCCCTCGTCGACGTGCCCGTCGTCGCCCGCGCGCAGCAGCTCATCCAGCAGATCGCCGCCGCCCGCGCCCAGCAGACCGTCGACGACCAGGTGCGCTTCGCCGTCGCGCTCGGCGGCGCCGCCTACCTGCTCGCCCACGTCGGCGCCTACGGGGTCGGCGGGGTGCTCGACGAGGCCGTCGCCGACGCCCAGCTGCGCGACGCCCTCATCCGGATCCTCGACGAACTGCTCGCCCCCCAGCCCGCCGCCTAAGGAACACCATGGCCATCCTCCTCGCCCGCATCGGGCGCTTCTCCTACCGCCGCGCCGTGCCCGTGCTCATCGCGTGGCTGCTCATCGCCGCCGGCACCGTCGTGGGCGGCCTCGCCCTCGGCGGCACCATGCAGGACTCCTTCAAGATCCCCGGCACCGAGTCGCAGCAGGCGATCGACCGGCTCGCCGCCGTGTTCCCCCAGACCGCCGGGGCGAGCGGTCAGCTCGTCGTGCACTCCACGGGCGTGCCGGTCGCCGAGCTCGAGCCCGAACTCGAGCGGCTCGCCGAGCGCCTCGGCGAGGTCGACGGCGTCGACAACGCCGTCTCGCCGTTCAACGAGTACGCCACCGACGCCGTGAGCGACGACGGCATGACGGCCGTCGTGCAGGTGCAGTTCGCCGGATCGAGCGAGGAGGTCGCCGACGACACCCTCGCCGAGGTGCAGCGCATCGGCGACACGCTCGCTTCCGGCACCGTGCAGGTGGAATACGGCGGCCAGGTGTTCCAGGGCTTCCACTTCGGACTCACGATCGTCGAGGTGTTCGGCGTGCTGTTCGCCGCCCTCGTGCTCGTCGTGACCTTCGGGTCGCTGCTCGCCGCCGGCCTGCCGCTCGTCTCGGCCCTCGTCGCCCTCGGCGTCTCGATGGGCGGCATCATCGGGCTCGCCGCCTTCACGACGCTCTCGTCGACGACCCCCATGCTCGCCCTCATGATCGGGCTCGCCGTCGGCATCGACTACGCGCTCTTCATCCTCTCGCGGCACCGCAGCCAGCTCGCCCTCGGCATCGACCCCGAGGAGTCGACCGCGACGGCCGTCGCCACCGCGGGAGGCTCCGTCGTCTTCGCCGGCGTCACCGTCATGATCGCGCTCGCGGGACTGCTCATCGTGGGCATCCCCTTCCTCGGCCTCATGGGCGTCACGGCCGCCTTCGCGGTGCTGCTCGCCATGCTCGCCTCGATCACGCTGCTCCCGGCACTGCTCGGTCTGCTGAAGGGGCGCCTCGCCCCCAAGCCCGGATCGCGCGCCGCGCTGCGCGCGCACGCGCACGAGGACGAGGCCGCGGATGCCGCCCCCGCCGAATCCGCCCCCCGCCGCCGCACGCTCGGGGAGCGCTGGGTCGCGCTCGTGCTCAAGGCCCCCGTCGTGTTCATCCTCGCCGTCGTCGGCCTGCTCGGCGTCGCCGCGATCCCCGCCACCCAGCTCGCGCTCGCCCTGCCCGACGGCGGCTCGCTCTCCGAGGAGGAAACCGCCCGGCGCGCCTACGACCTCATCGACGACGCCTTCGGCCCCGGCCGCAACGGCCCGCTCGTCGTCACGGTCGACATCACCCAGACGACCGAGGTGCTCGAGGACCTCGACGCGATCGCCGAGGAGCTCGCCCGGGTGCCGGGCGTCGCCTCCGTCGGAACCCCCATCCCGAACGAAACCGTCGACACGGCGATCATCCAGGTCATCCCCACGACGGGCCCCGCCGACCCCGAGACGACCGCCCTCGTCGAGCACATCCGCGAGCTCGCCCCCACGATCGCGGACCGCTACGGAACCCCCC
>Ga0079224_100017066_pt1 | contig 10221 bp, 8 predicted proteins | sample Stecom2015_FD_80414 | JGI IMG/M metagenome (GOLD analysis project Ga0079224, IMG submission 80414) | Agricultural soil microbial communities from Utah to study Nitrogen management - Steer compost 2015 | ecosystem: Environmental > Terrestrial > Soil > Agricultural land | place: USA: Utah... | reverse complement strand
GGCAGATTGCGGGTGGCAGTCAGCACCTCGCCGCCGAAAAAATTCTTGCTATCTACCTGGACCCGGCTGATCGACTTTCCGTGCGCAATGACTTTGCCGTCGCGACGCACCTGCACGTTCGGCAGCAGCTTCAACGCCTCTTCCAGCAAGGAATTCGGACGGACGTTATAGGCCTCTAGATTATATTGCACGGTGTCTTCCTTGAGCACAATGGGCTGTACCCGGTTAATGACGATTTCCGCGAGCAATGTCCGCTGCGGCGGTAGCACAGTGGGCAGCAATTGCATTGTCGCACCCGGGAAATTATTTGCATAGGTGCGGTCAAGTATCTTGTAACCGATCATGCTGAAGCTGAGCCTGAATTCAGGACCGATGATATTGGCAAAACTAAATTGGCCACCATCATCGGTTATCGCGAGCATGGTATCCAATATGGTCGTCAGGCGAACATTCACACCCACCAAAGGCGTGCCTGCCGTATCGATAACAAGGCCGCTTATTTCCTTTCGTTGATGCTGCGTAAAGGCCTGCAACGACACAAAGAGGAACGCAAAAACGAGGAGCTTATGTAGCGCTATCGATGACAACGTTTCGTGACAATATATGAACCTGAGGTGAATTACACGATACAATCAGTAATCTCAACCCGCTTTTTATAAAGAACGAAAGATAGTACATAATCCGTATGTCTGCAAAAAAAATCGGGATGCCTTAACAAAAAAGACAACCCGATTACCTGTGCGTCAGCTATCGTCGGTTAGCCGTCGTACTGCACTTTGGGGATGTGCTTATCTATTTCCCAACGCCCTGTCCCCTCTTCACCGATTACATCAAACATATCCAATATGCGGCGTGCTACATATTCTTCCTCGATCTGTTCCTCGAGGAACCATTGGATGAACTGGAAAGTCACGAAGTCCTTCAATTTAATACATTTGTCGGCAATGTTATTAAACTGTTGAGTCACATACATCTCCTGCTCGAGCATTTCCTCGAAGACCGACCGGAAGGACTCGAAATCCGCCGGGATGTTCGTGATTTCTGGCGAAATCGCTTTCCCACCGCGATCATTCACATAATTAAACAGTTTCATCATGTGCTTCCGCTCCTCTTCGGACTGCTCGGCAAAAAACTTGGCACTGAAGTCGTAGCCTTGATCATCGCACCAAGCCGACATGGCCAGATACACCGACGAGGAGTGTGCCTCCACCTTAATCTGTGCATTCAGTATAGCTTCGATTTCTTCGTTCAACGAAGTCTTCAATCTTAATAAATCTTTCATGACATTCCTGTTTTAATGTTAACAAGCAAGCAACAGCTTATCCGGGCTTGTCAAACAAAAATACACAAACCAAGTGATAAACTCCACAAAATAAAAGCAATACGAATTCAGTCTAAATTATCCCCGTGTATTACTGGGCGCCTCTAGGAGACATGCGCTGACCACGCTGTTCAGTTCAATCATAAACTTCGCACCATCCAGCAATTCGCGGAGGTTGAGCACATCATTTACATCCAGCACGAAACAGCGCGGGGTCCGGAACGGCATCACAATGGTAAAATCAGCTGTACGCGACGAATCGATAATCATTGCGGATATATCGATGGCGTCAATCCGCTTCTTGAAATTGAAGAAATCGCTCACTCGGAATGCCGTGGTATCGCCTGCATACTCCAACCAATAACAATTCTGCCTACTACACTGATATACAGTGCCATGCTGGGTCCTATATACTTCTTCGAAATGTGCTAACGGGCAAACCATTATTTATTCCAAGTCATTAATTGGACGCGAATATACATATTATTTATAATGAGTCCAACTAAATATGCGTTTGCCCGCTAACATCATCTAGTACCTTAGCAATCAGAACAAGCTATTCTTATCCACTTTTTCGACCTTACTGCCGTCTTTCAGCGTCTGGGTAATGGCATTGAATGGACGAGACACCACCTCTTCGCCCTCATTCAGCCCGGACAGGATACGGATATACAAATCGTCCTGAATGCCAGTCGTCACCGCCACCTGCTTCACGGTACCACTTTGGGCATCATAAACGAAAACGTACTCATTTGTCTTTTTATCGAGGGCACTACCCGCTGTCCGCGCTACCGTATCGGCTTGGGAGGCCGTGTCCGCAGCACCGCCGCTGCCGGGCGCCTCACGCGTGGTGACAGCTTGTATGGGGACCGCCAGGCCGGTGTCTTTCTGCGTATGGATATCAACCGTAGCAGATAAACCCGGACGGAACGGCGATGGATTATCAAGGTCTTCCCTAAGTAAGTCGTCGTATGACTCAGGCAGAATGCGCACCTTTACATTGAAATTCGTTACCTGGTCGGTGCCTGCGGTAGCGCTTGTTGCCGTGGCTGCCGTGCTAGATGAACTGGCAATCTCGGTGACCACGCCCTTAAATTTACGGTCTTGAAACGCATCCACTTCAATAGTCGCTTCATTATCAAGTGCCACGCGATTAATGTCGTTTTCATTCACTTCCACCACCACTTCCATGGCCTGCATATTGGCGATACGCATAATTTCAGTACCGGCCATCTGTGCTGTACCTACCACGCGCTCACCGAGCTCGACCTGCAGGAGCGATATCACCCCATCCACCGGTGCGTAAATCGTCGTACGGGCCAGGTTATCGCCAGCTTCTTTCACTGTTGCCTCAGACTGGTCGATGCCGTATTTGGTCACCAGCACGTTCTGTCGTTGCGCTTCCAATGTTGCACGTGCGGTCTCATAATCGGTACGGATTTGGTCAAACTCGGCGGCCGAAATCACCTTCTTTTCAAATAATTCCTTATTCCGGTTGTAATTCGTTTCCAAGTTGGCGAAATTTATCTCCTGTTGCTTCAGCTGCTGTTCAGCCATCGCCAAGCTTGCCCGCTGCGCATTCAGCGACGCGACTGCGCGCTCATATCCCGACTGGAGAATATCCGGACGTATACGGCATAAGACCTGTCCCCTTGTTACCACATCACCTTCCTTTACCGTCAGCTCCACAATCTCACCCGAGACTTCCGAACTCAATTTCACTTCCACCTCGGGTTGTATCTTACCACTGGCCGAAACCTGCTCATTGACGGTTTTTTTCTCCACCTTATCTGTTGCAACTTTAATGACGTCGCCTTGGCCGATCCATCCCATCTTGTTGGCGATGATAACGAATACCAATAGGATCACCGCCCCTATCAGCAGAAACTTAAGCGTATTTTTTTTCTTTGCCATCTTGTATCTATGATTTGGTTGTCTTATGTTCAGTTTTCATCTCGTTATTTTTCTTTTTGGGCTGGTGAGCGTATGACGGTTATTTACATCCCCGTATCAAAATTTATTTCGTTGCCCAGATAAAAATCGATGACCTTGCTTCGGAACAAGATATCATACCGCGCCTGTATGTGGTCGAATTCCGCTCGGTTCATCGTCGTCTGCGCCGTAAACAGTTCCACAGAATTGGCCAACCCCACATCATACCGCTGGCTAATCACTTCGAATGCGTCTTTTGCGGAAGCGAAGGCCGTTTCAGTGGAGTGGTAGCGGGTTTTGGCAGCACGCAAATCGAGCACCGCTTGGGCAATGATCTTGTTCAGGTTATTTTTCGCCAACTGTTCGTTCGTTAACGCATATTGGTAATTAATCTTGGCCCGGTTTACGTTTGTCCGCGTTTGGAACCGATTGAAGATGGGTATATTAAGCGACAACCCGATATAGGGGCTTTCGTTGTTTTTGAGCTGGTCGCTGAACGAAACACGGCCATATTCCGTAGGCCGTCCTTCTTCGTCAAAAGCAATAGGCTGTGACGCAAAAGACGACACACTGGTACTGTACCCCGCACCGAATCCCAATGTCGGGTAGTACGCCCCTTTGGCTATGGCGATATTGGCCTTCGCCACCTCCGTCGAAAACTCGGCCGCCAGGATGTCGGGCTGGGTAGACAGTGCCGTAGCGAATACGTCGCCGGCGTCATACACCACAGATATAGCCTCGACCTGGTCGATGTCTGGTTTCTCTAACGCGATCTCTTCAGCAGGATCCATCTCCATCAGCTGCTTCAGGTTCAGCATCGACAAGTCGAAGGCATTTTGGGCCGACGTGACATTCAGTTCATCCGTTGCTACCTGGCTCTTCGCCTGCGAAAGATCGGCCAAGGTGTTGTTTCCCACTTCGTAATTGGCGTTGGCTACTTCCAATTGCCGCTGTGACAGTTTCAATTGCTGCTGCGCTGCCGTGAGAAGGTCTTGGTTCGTCAACGCTTCGAGGTATGTCGTGGCTACCGACAACACGAGGTCGTTCTTAGCTTTTTCCACGTTGCTTTGGTCGGCGGCGAGTTGACTTTTGTTCGCCCGAATCTGGTTGATGCGTTGAAACCCCTGAAAGATAGGGACGTCTGTTGAGATACCGCCATTGGCGGTATTGACCGACGGCACCAACTGTCCGGTGGTCTGATCGAAATAACGGCCAAAACGCATGCTCCCTCCCAGTTGGGCGTTCAACGTCGGATAAAATTGACTCTTCGCCTGCTTCAAATCCTCTTCAGACAGCGCTTCCTGAAACCGCGCTTGCTTTACTTGCAGGTTATTGTCAAGCGCCTGGTATATCGCCGCTTCGATAGGCATTATTTTCTGTGCTGTGCTGCTCGATGGCATTAATACCATCAGCAAACAACCGGCTACGAAATAGGCGAAGTATAGGAAATTTTTCTTCATTCCTTTCAATTTTTCAATATATGGTCTTTATTTGCTTCTTTTGTAAAACCGTACTATGTATACTGTTCGCCCCCCCGTATTCCTCAAGTGGTATTACCCGGCACTTACCTGGCACCGAAGCCGGGCGGAGAAGCGCATTTTTCTCACCTTTGACGATGGGCCGATACCGGATGTTACACCATTCGTCATAAATACCTTAAAAAGTTATCATATCAAGGCTACATTCTTTTGTGTCGGCGAAAATATAAAAAAACATCCTGAATTATTCGATTGCTTGGTGGAAAATGGCCATCGCATAGGCAATCATACCTATAACCACCTCAATGGATGGAAAACGCCTGACGATATTTACCTACAAAATATCAACCAATGCCAGCAACTCGCACACACCAATCTGTTCCGGCCACCGTATGGACGTGCCCGCCGTTCGCAGTACAAGCGGCTGCGGGAAACGTACGATATTATCATGTGGGATGTGCTTAGCGGCGACTTCGACACCGGTCTGAGCCCAGATAACTGCCTGTGCAACGTCATCAAGCATACGCGGAATGGCTCTATCGTTGTTTTCCACGATAATATCAAAGCTACGCCCCGCATCACTTATGCCCTGCCCCGCGCTATTGAGCACTGGCTAGGACAGGGGTATGCCTTCGGGGTGCTGTGACCGCCGAACGCATTTTTATTGGATTACGGTAGACATTTCCACCTCCGCAAACGCGCTGAAGTAGCCCAATGCGCCGGTACCAAAGGGTGAGGGGGGATTTGCCGGCGCCGCCGTGCTAGGATTGGCAGATTGGACGGCATCCCAAAAGTCGTAGGCCGCCATATCGATATTTTGCATCCACACCCTCACCGAGTCGCCGGTCTTGAGCTCGGTATCGAAATCCATCAGCTCCTCACTCACATATTTCCCATCGTTAAACTTGTCGTCCGATACACGCAGCATTTTCTGTGGCCCGCCATTTATACGCCAGAGGTAGCGGTAGTAATTGGGCACCCCCAGCGGATCGGCGTACCGCAGGCTTACGAACTTTTGCTCCTCACCAAATATCGTTCTCACTCCCGTGCCGATGGAATCTGCCGTGACCAACTGTGGCATGGTTGACCTTGCCTCAAATTCCTGCCCGTCGACCTTTACCGAGAGGTTGTACTGCCCCCCCTCGTGTGCCCTAAAATTACTTATGTAAACCCCTGGTGTTCGCTCCGTGTATTCGAATACCCGCCCCGCGCCATCAACCACGGCAACCGTGGCGCCGGATACGGGGTCATGCGCTTGCGCCACATCGAAATCCATGGTACGGCTAATCATTACCCGCTGCTCATACGATCGGTTACTTACCGTCCCCACTATGACCAGCCGCGGGTCCGCATCGTTCAGATTCACGTCAATAACATCTTCGCATGAAATCGATAAAATACCGATCGACAACAATATTACACAAAAACGCTTCATCGCCTAAAATTTAAAATTCCATGTAATCGACGGAATCAACCCGAACAGTGCAATCCGATACGCTTCCGTCACGTGGGGATTAGCTTCGCTCTCCCGGAAGTCGATGATGTACGCATTCTTGCGGTTATACGCGTTGTAAACGCCGAATGTCAAACTCGATTGGAACCGCTTGTTTACCTTCGACTCCCACGTAGCGCCCAAATCCAGCCGGTGGTAGTCGGGCATACGATAGCCGTTCCGTTCGGTATAATACCACAAGGTGCGTCCATCCACGGTATATTTCCCACTCGGGAAGGTCACCGCGTTGCCCGTATTGTACACAAATGTGGCCGAAAGGTTCCATCGCGGCGAGATCTGGTACATACCCACAGCAGAAACATTGTGGGTGCGGTCTTGCCTTGCGTCAAACCATGCGCCGCCATTGATACCTTCGAACTGGCGCTCGCTTTTTGCCAATGCATAACCCAGCCACCCGTTCAGTCTTCCTTGCTGCTTTTTCAGGTACAGCTCCACACCATAGGCCCGCCCAACGCCATACAGCAATTCTCCTTCGATATACTCGTTGGCCTGCAAATCGGCCGCATTGCGGTAATCGATCTGGTTTTGCATATCTTTGTAATAGGATTCGACCGAAAACGCATACCGTTTGCCCCCGAAGTTCTGGTAATACCCCAGCGCAACCTGGTCTGCCACCTGCGGCCGTATATTGTTGCTACTCATCACCCATGTGTCGGTAGGAAGGCTTGCTGTAGCGTTGGTCAACTGGTGCAGGTGCTGCACATTGCGGCTATATGACAGTTTGAGGCTATTATCTTCCCCCAGCTGGTAACTCAACGACAAGCGGGGCTCCAGATTGAAGTAACGCTGCGCAACCTCACCCCGTCCGTGTTCCTCGCTTCCTATCACATCGCCCTGGTTATCGTAGCTATAGAACGTTCCGGGCCCCAAGAGTGCGAAGTTTGTCAGCCGAAGCCCGTAAACCGCATTCAGTCGTTGCGTTGGATTCCATTCGTGCGAGAGGTAACCTACGAGCTCCAGCCCCTTGCGGCTTTCCAGCCGCAGGCTGTTTACGGCCGTCTCTTCGTCGGCATCAATGTCGGCAGGCGAGACACCCTGGTGGAGTATATTGAAGCCGAAGCGCCAGGTACTTTTACTCGTGGCAAAAAACTGGAGGTCCTGTTTAAGGTTATAGTTTTGTATGCGTGACGCGATGGCAAAGTCAGCATCGTCGCTTTGGATATGGACGTCGTAATTGAAGTTGCTATAAACCGCCGTAGTATTCGAAAACCAGCGATTATTCCAGATACGGTTCCACCGCAATGTGCCAGTAGCGTTGCCCCAGTCGAAACCGAAGAGACCGGAGTACCCCATTACGTCCCTGCCGAAGTATCCGGATAGATAGAACGTGTTCCGCTCGTCGGGCCGATAGTTTGCCTTTGCGTTGAGATCGTAAAAATACAGACTACTATTCCGTACGGTTTCATCATCTGATAACTTAAGAAATACATCGGCATAAGTTCGTCTGCCGCTCACGACGAAAGAACCGCGGTCTTTCACGATCGGTCCCTCTACCTTCAGCCGTGAGGCGATAAGCCCGATACCGCCTTCGGCGCCGAAGGCTTTTTTATTTCCATCCTGCATGGTAATATCGAGCACCGACGACAGGCGCCCGCCATACTGGGCGGGCATACCGCCCTTGTACAACTTCACGTCTTTGATGGCGTCTGAATTGAAGGTGGAGAAAAAACCGAATAAGTGCGAGGCGTTGTACACCATGGCCTCGTCGAGCAAAATCAGGTTCTGATCACCAGCACCGCCCCGGACAAAAAAGTTACTGCTTCCCTCGCCACCAGACAACACCCCTGGTAACAGCTGAATGGTTTTCAGCACATCTTTCTCCCCCATCAGCACCGGCACATGCTTGATTTCGTTCACATTTACCCGGCTAAGCCCCATCTGGGGGCTGCTCACTTGGTCATCCATGCTCGCTTGGCTGACCACCACCTCCTGCAATAGCTCTCCCCTGGTCAGTTCGATTGCTATCACCGTGTCTGCTGTGAGTTCGACAGCCAGTTCCTGTGGCTGGTAGCCCACATGCGATACCACCAGCGTATGGATACCCACGGGCAATGTGAGTGAGTAAAAGCCATAATTATTGGCACGTGCGCCTACGGAATTATCTGTACCGAGCCTGACATTAGCGCCAATAAGCGTTTCGCCCGACTCGGCATCGCGGATGTGCCCGCTGATGGTGTACTCGCCTTGAGAAAAAGCGGATACTACCTGTCCGAGGAACACCACCAAGAGTAACAAAAGGTATTTGCATAACCGCATAAAAGGCCCGTCAATCAATCTCCATAACATGCTTCTGCTTCTTCGATCTGAATTTCTCCGGCACAGAACCTACGATTTCCTTTTCTAGCGCTTCAACAGCAACCTTTTTCAGGAAATTTTGGGCGGTCACCAAACTGATTTCCCGCACGGGTTCGGGTGCCTTGAAGTAACGTACTCGGGCCAAGTGGTCTTCGTCGAAATCCGTCAGGCTTAGTTCCGGTAAGATTGTAGCCCCCGAGTTGCTATCTACCATCCGCTTCAACGTTTCCACGCTACCCGTATTATACTCGAAAGTGCCGTGCAGGCCCATACTCCGCTTCCTCTGGCAGATGTTGAGCACTTGCCCACGCATGCAATGCCCCTCGGTGAGCAACCATAATTTGTCGCTCAATATATCTTCAGCCGTAACCTCTCGTTTAGCCGCGAGCGCACTTTTTGCCGAGATGTAGGCCACAAATGGCTCGTAAAACAGCGGGCGCTCCACGACCGATTGGTCATAAACGGGCGTGGATAGCACGCCGCAGTCCAGCAATCCTAGCTTTAACTGTTCAAGAATCTTGTCGGTGGTATACTCCCAAACCTGTAACTGCAGCTTGGGGAACTTCTTCATAAAACCGCCTAATACACGAGGTAACAAATACGGTGCAATGGTCGGAATAACGCCGATGCGCAATGCACCTTCCAGTTCGCCCTTTTTCAGCTGGACCAGTTCATGGATTTTTTGGCTTTCGTTAAGTACGATCCGCGCTTGTTTTACTATCTCCGCCCCCAATTCGGTGGGCGTGATGGGTTTCCTGGTCCTGTTGAAGATACGGGCACCAATGGATTCTTCCAGTTTCTGTATCTGCATGCTCAGCGTCGGCTGGGTTACGCAGCATTTTTCTGCTGCAGCTACGAAACTACGGTAGGTATCGACCGCTACGATGTATTCCAGTTGTACAAGCGTCATGTTCTTACTCAATTGAGGCAAAGGTAAGAAAAGGATATGATGGATGTATAGGGCTCTAAAAGTGATAAGCCGAGCGGGTTCCTATTTCACTGTTTCCTCATTGATGACTCACACTAAAAACCATGTATCGGTCAATATAATTGACGGTTCATCGCCTTTTCATCGATATTTAATCGTCTTTTTCACGATATAAGGACGATAAGATAATGGTAGACATACATTAACTTTTAGTTGATTAATTATCCCCAGGCATGAGTCTATACATTTTAGTAAGGAAATAGTGGTGGAATGGTTTGTTGTAATACACCAACTCGATCCAAGTCTTGAGTTGGCATCATTAGCTTATCACAATGTCGTTTCGTAATCCGAAGGCAAATTTCGAAACATACAACGTTGTATTATGGTTATCATCGCCAAAACGTTCATTAATATTTTCGCCCATAAGCCACGGGAGCCGTGTACCCGATGTCGGTTTCCTCAAATCATTGCATCAAAAACTGGGGTTGATGGAAATTTATATTTTGGAAAAGATACAAAAAATTATTACACCTTCTTTACAGTCCAAAAAAAACAAAAAAAACCTGAAAATCAAATGATTATCAGGTTTTTTGTACCTAGAGCGGGAATCGAACCCGCACTCCCTTAACGGGAACAGGATTTTAAGTCCTGCGTGTCTACCAGTTCCACCATCTAGGCAACATGGCTTTATTTAAGAGACCGCAAACATAGATAAATTCACATTGATATGCAATATAATTATGCTGAATTTGCG
>Ga0079224_100017065_pt1 | contig 10222 bp, 12 predicted proteins | sample Stecom2015_FD_80414 | JGI IMG/M metagenome (GOLD analysis project Ga0079224, IMG submission 80414) | Agricultural soil microbial communities from Utah to study Nitrogen management - Steer compost 2015 | ecosystem: Environmental > Terrestrial > Soil > Agricultural land | place: USA: Utah... | reverse complement strand
TCCGATGACGAGGATGCCGAACATTGGCATCCCTACCTCGGAGTGGGACATGTCCCCTACGACGTCTGGGAGGAGATCAACATGAAGTGCCCGCAGACGCCCCCTGAATGAGGCCGGGATCCCATCCATACAAGCGGATCATCCGGGCTGACCGCCGACAAGTGGCGTCTGCGAAGGCACTCCGCGGCCCGTTGACGTCGGTTGGGTGCCGGCCGCGGGGCGCCGTCACCGACGGAGCGGACGCGTCCACCGTGTACCTCGACCCGCGGCACGGGATCGCTGGTGATCCGGGTCACACTCACGAAACGGATCGCGTAGGCTGCCGCGTGAACGGGTCGGTTGCTCCCTGATCGTGCGACGGGACGAAGCGTTGATGACAGATTCACACAGGCCGGGTCGCCGGCTCCCGAGGGTGTCGCGCTGGATCGCCGGGACGGTGGTGGTGCTGGCGCTGGCCGGCGCCGCCTACTGGGCGGGGCGGGTGACGGTCGGCTCACCGGTGGCGGACCCGGGTGAGGTGCGGACGGTCACCTACGACGTGGTGGAGGCGACGGTCGGCCGGGCGCTGTCCTTGAACGTCACCGTCGAGCAGCCGTTCGTGGTGGTGGGCTACAACGGCCTGCCGGGCACCGTCACGTCGGTCGCGGATACCGGTGAGGTGGACGAGGGGGACGTGCTGTACACCGTAGACACCGTCCCGGTGCGGGCGGTGACCGGCACGGTTCCGTTCTGGCGGCCGCTCGGACCGGGTGACGACGGTGACGACGTGGCGCAGCTGCAGCGGGCGTTGATGGACCTCGGGTACCTCGCCGGCGAGGCCGACGGCCGCTTCGGGTCCGGGACCGCCGAGGCGGTGCGGGCATGGCAGCGGGACCTGGGAATGGAGCCCACGGGTACGGTCCGGCTCGGCGAGGTGGTGGCGGTGCCGGTGCTTCCCGCCCGGCTGAAGCTGGGGGAGGCCATCGTGCCGGCGGCGCGGTTGGCCGGTGGTGAACCGGCGGTGTACGCGCCCACCGGCGAGGTGAGCTTCGCGCTGGTGGTGTCGGACTCCCAGGCCGGGTTGATCCCGCCGGACGCGACCGTGACGGTGGAGCACGAGGACCGTCGGTGGACCGCGGTGCTCGGCGAGTCCGAGTTCGGCGAGGACGGCAGCGTCCGGTTCGCCCTGACGGCTCCGGACGGTGGGGTCGTGTGCGGTGACGAGTGCGCGAGCCTGCCGGCGGAGGAGCGGGTCTCGTTGCGCGGCCAGGTGACGATCGTGCCCGAGGTGACGGGTCCGTCGGTGCCGGTGGGGGCGGTGCGGACCGGGCCGGACGGCCAGGCGTGGGTGCTGATGGCCGACGGCACCCGCCGGACGGTCACGGTGCTCGGCTCGTCCGGCGGGGTGGCGGTGGTCAGCGGGCTGACGGTGGGCGAGCGGGTCGTCGTGACCGGCGGCGCGGACGGCGTCCCGGCGGACGGCGGCCCGCCGGAGGATCCGACCGACGGGTCACCGGCGGAGGGTGACGCTGGTGCTGGCGGTTGACGATCTTCACTTCGCCTACCGGCGGGGCAGGCAGGAGCTGTTCGGTGGGCTCACCCACGAGTTCACCCCGGGCGCGGTCACCGGGGTGACCGGCCCGTCGGGCCGGGGCAAGTCCACGTTGTTGTACGTGCTGGGGCTGATGCTGCGTCCGTCGGCCGGGCAGGTGCGGTACGACGGGCAGCCGGTGCACGGGCTGAGCGATGTCGACCGTTCGCACCTCCGGGCGGTGCAGGTGGGGTTCGTGTTCCAGGACGCGGTGCTGGACGCGTCCCGCAGCGTGCTGGACGCGGTGGTGGAGCCGGCGCTGTACGCGGGGGCGCGGCGCAGGGACGTGGTCGGCCGGGCGCGGGAGCTGCTGGAGGAGCTGGGGATCGAGATCCGGGCCGAGCACCGGCCCGGGGAGATCTCCGGCGGGCAGGCGCAGCGGGTGGCGTTGTGCCGGGCGCTGGTCAACGATCCGCGGGTGGTCCTGGCTGACGAGCCGACCGGCAACCTGGACCGGGACAACGCCGACGTGGTGCTGCGGGTGCTGCGCCGGGCGGCGCAGGCCGGCCGTACGGTGGTGATCGCCACCCACGACCCGTACGTGCTGGAGCACGTCGACGAGGTGCTGGCGCTATGAGGCTGTCCACACTGGTGGAGGAAGCGGCCCGGACGGCGACCGCGCAGCGGGTCTCCAGCGCGATGGTGGCGGTGCTGTGTGCGGCGATCTGCACCGTCACGCTACTGACGGTGGGTCGGACGGCCGCGGCCGAGGAGACGGTGCTCGCGCGGCTGGACACCGCGGGTTCCAGGCTGCTGGTGGTCAGCGACGATCGGGATGCCGGGCTGGTGACCCCGGCGGTGCTCCAGGTGCTGTCGGGGCTGGACACCGTCGAGCGGGTGGTCGGGGTCGACACCCCGTTCGACGTGGTCAACGGCGTGGTCGGCGATGGAGCTGAGCGGGTGCCCGCCTGGCGGGTCGCCGGCGATCCGGCGCAGGTGGTGTCCCTGGTCGAGGGCCGGTGGCCAGCGCCTGGGGAGGCGCTGGTGTCGGACGCCGCCCGGCGGCGGTTGGGCATGGCGGAGCCGTTCGGATTCGCGACCGACACCGCCGGCGTCGAGTACCCGGTCGTCGGCGCGTTCACCGCCCGGGCGCCGTTCGAGGCGTTCGAGGCGGGGCTGGTCGTCGTGGCCGACCCGGCCACCGCCACCGACAGCGTGCATCTGGTGGTGACCGGAGTTGAGGCGGCCCGCATCACCGAGGCGTTGACACTGGCGCTGCTGGCACCCCCGGACCTGAGCCAGGTGAGCGTCCAGTCGCCGGCGGCGCTGGCCGATCTGCAACGCGCGGTCAGCGGCGACCTGGGCGAGTACGGCCGGGGCATCCTGCTGCTCACCCTGGGGGGCGGCGCATTCCTGATCGCGGTGGTGGTGCTGGCAGAGGTGCTGCTACGGCGGCGGGACCTGGGCCGCCGCCGGGCGCTCGGAGCATCCCGCTGGGCACTGGTCGGCCTGATGGTCAACCGCACCGTCATCGCCGCGATGCCGGGGGCGGCGGTGGGCACGGTGGTGGGGCTAGTCGCCGTCATGCGGGCGGGTGACCCGGTACCGGTCGGCTTCGCCGTAGCGGTGGCGCTCCTGACCGTCCTGGTGGCGGCGGTGGCCGCCGTGCTGCCAGCGGTGCTGGCCGCTACCCGAGACCCGGTCAGCGTCCTGCGGACGCCGTGAGGCGAGAGCGCGCCGCCCGACCGTCGCGCCCGACGTCGCGTACCGCACGGGCGGCGACCCGCTGGAGGCAGGGGAGCCGTTGCCGACGTACCTGCGCGACCACGCGGTCTCCTACACGACCAGCGTTTCCAGCCGCGCACGTGGTCGTACGGTGGCACAGCATTCGCGATATGGTTAGCTGTATGAAGACGACCATCGACCTTCCCGAGCCGCTGCTCCGGGAGGCGCAGGAGGTGGCCCGCGCCGAGGGGACGACCCTGCGGGCGCTGGTGGAGGACGGGTTGCGCGCGGTCCTCGCCCGTCGCCGCGCCGGGGAGCGGTTCCGCCTGCCGGATGCGTCGGTGAGCGGGCGTGGCCTGCGGCCGGAGTTCGCGGGCGCCGGCTGGGAGGACATACGGGCGGCCATCTACGGTGACCGCGGGTGATCGCACTCGACACGAACATCCTGGTCTACGCCCACCGCCGGGACTCACCGTTTCACGAGCGCGCGAGCCGGACCGTCCGGCAGCTCGCTGAGTCGCCGGCCGCCTGGGCGATCCCGTGGCCGTGCGTGCACGAGTTCTACTCGGTCGTCACCCACCCGCGCATCTATGACCCACCCAGCACGCCGGCGCAGGCGGCCACGCAGATCGAGGCGTGGCTGGGTTCACCGTCGTTGGTGCTGCTCGCGGAGGTGCCCGGGTACTGGCAGGTGCTGCGGGACCGGCTCGACCACGCCAACGTGCAGGGCCCGATGGTGCACGACGCACGGGTCGCGGCGCTGTGCCTGGTGCACGGCGTCCGGGAGCTCTGGAGCGCCGACCGTGACTTCGGGCGCTTCCCCGATCTCGTCGTCCGCAACCCGTTGGTCGGCGGCGGGCCGCAGGCTGACCGGCGCCGCGACGGCGTTACCGGATCGTGACCCGGGCCGGTAAAGCTCCCCACCGCCCGAAGCGTTGTCCGGGCGAGCGGACGGGAGCTGGCGGTGGACGACTTCGGCGACTTCTACGCGGTACGCAAGGACCTGGTGTTCCGCGTGCTGTTCGCCGCGGGCGGTGACCGGCTGCTGGCCGAGGACGCTGCCGCCGAGGCGTTCGCCCGCGCGTACGCCCGCTGGTCCGGGCTGCGGGACCATCCGGATCCCACCGCCTGGGTGATCCGGACCGGGCTGAACGCGCAGCGCACGTGGTGGCGGCGGCTGCGGCGGGAGGTGCTCGGCCCGCCGCCGCCTCGTTCGCTGCCGCCGGCCGAGCCGGGGGCATCTCCGCCGAGGTACGCGCGGCGGTCGCCGCGCTGCCGCGGCGCCAGCGGGAGGTCGTCGCGTTGCGGCTGCTCGCCGACTACTCCGGCGAGCAGACCGCGCGCCTGCTCGGCATCTCGACCGGCGCCGTCAGCGCCCACCTCCACCGCGCACTCGCACGGCTCCGGGCCACCTTGCCGGAGCCGGAGCCGGAGCCGGCCGAGCTGAAGGAGACGCCATGACCGATGTCGACGACCTGGTCCGGCACGCCTACGCCGACCTGCACCTGGTGGTGCCCGAATCGACGTTGACCCAACTGGTGCGCCGCCGCCGACGCCGACTGGCGACGCTGGGTGCCGCGGCCGCGGTGGCCACCGTCGCCGCCGGCGCGGGGGTGGCGCTGGGAATCGACGCGCCCGCTCCACCGGTCGCCACGTCACCGACCGGCGACCCGACGCTCCCGGCGCGACTGGACATGGACCGGTACGTGGTCCCGGCCGACCAGTCGTGGCTGGCGGCGTGCCTGGGAAGGATGCGGGGGATAGGCGGCGAGATGCCCGGTGGCGACCCGTCCGAGGTCGGGGACCCGGATCTCATGGAGACGTTCGAGCCGGAGACCGGGTTCCATTTCGCCGACGACCGGATGAGGTTCAGCCTCCTGCTGACGGAGCAGGCCGCTGGCGGGTGTTGGGGACCGCTCGGTGGCGAGCTCGACCGGCCCAGCACGACGCCCAACGGGCCCTTCATCGACGTGGTCACCTTCAACGAGCGCCTCCAGGACCCGCGGTGGCTGCCGGAGGGCCCGCTGCCGTCGTTCCGCTACTTTGTCCACCTCGGGGGCGGTGAGGACTGGTCCATGGTCGCTGGCGAGGCGCCGCCGGGAACGGAGCGGGTGGAGGTCACCCTCGACGACGGGACGGTCGTGTCCGCGGTGCTCGACGGCGATTGGTTCGCCGCCTGGCTGCCGGGCCCCAGCGGGTACACGTTCGAGGACACGATCGTCGAGGTCGCGGCGTACACGCCGGACGGGGTCCACACTCGCGGTGCGGACGAGGCGCAGCCGGACGGTTAGCGCCGTAACGGCCACGTGCGGGGTGCCGACCCGTCCAGCCGGATGGGCGAACTCCGCGACGGGCGATGGACGATCCGGCTGTGGCCCGCGGTGCGTGAGCACCGCGGGCCACAGCCCGTCAGGACGTCGGGGCGAACAGCATCCGGGCGATCAAGATCATCATGACCGCCAGCCCACCGACAATCGCCAGCCAGGACCAGGCCCAACCGACGGTGAGGGTCAGCACCACAAAGGCGGCGAGGGCGATGAGCCAGTTGACCAGGGTGTAGACACCGAACCGCGCCGCCGCCGGGTCCTCGGCGAAGCGGTCGCCGACCGCGGCGTGAGACTCCTCCATCCGGAGCATCCACGCCTTGTGCCGGTTGGACTGTGTGGCGCCGAGGTAGCTGAGCAGGCCAGCGGCGACCAGGAGGGACACGCCGGCGCCGACGGCCCAACCCAGGCTGTTGCCGCGCAGGTAGAGCCAGCCGCCGCCGAGGCCGGCCACGGCCAGCAGTACGCCGAGCCCGTACCCGGCGGCGCGGCCGGTCGGCATCGGGTTGTTGGTGGTGGTCTCCTGGCGCAGCGCGTCCGCGGTGACCGTACCGGCCGCCGCGGCGACGACGAACGCCGCCCCCGCCTCGGCGCCCACCGGCACGTCGCCGGTCGTCGCGGCCAGCGCCAGCACGGCCAGCGCCGCCGCCCCGAGCGCGGACTGCAGCACGGTCCGCACCACGAAGGCCGGCCGGGGCCGTACGCGGTGCCGCCGCGACAGTGCCGCGGTCCCGCCCGCCGCGGCCGGCTCGGCGCCGTCGACGATCGCGCGGATGTCGCCGAGATCCTCGAAGGCACGCCGCGCCGCCGCGCCGCCGTTCACCCCCTCGGCCTGCGGTTCGGCGACCCGGGCGACCAGGTTGGCGTGGATCTCCTCCTTGATGTCCTGCCGGTCGGGGGTCATGTCGACGCCCGCGAACGCCTCGTCGAGCAGGCGATGGACGTCCATTGCGGAGCCATTCGTGGTGTCGTGGAGAGTGGTCACGATTACCGCCTTCCGAGTTCCGCGTCATGAGGACCGGCGGACCGGTCCGACTGGAGCAGAGAGTCGATGAGGTCACAAGTGGTCGCCCAGGCGTCGACGTTGCGCCGATACACCGCACGGCCCGCGTCCGTGATCCGGTAGTACTTGCGACGGCCGCCCTGGCTCTCGTCACCCCAGTAGGCCTCGATGAGGCCGTCCCTGGCGAGCCGCCGGTACGCCGCGTAGAGGGTCGCCTCCTTGATCTCGTGGCGCCCACCGGTCGCATCCCGGATCCGCTTGAAGATTTCGAAGCCGTACATGTCGTGGCGGCTCAGGATCGCCAGCACGATCGTGTCGGTGTGGCCGCGCAGCAGGTCGGCCGCGAACACCTCAGCCGCCGACGCCGGACGGGACGCAGTACCGACCATGGGTCCAGCTCAGCGCCTTGCACATGGCGTGAGTCGTCGCGGCTTGGGCGGTCGCGATGATCGGATCGCGCCCTCGACAACCCGAGAGCCGGGAACCGACCACCAGAAGTGCGCCCGCGTGGGCGGCTCAGGTCACCTCATGGGGCGGGTCGGCGGCCGAGCGCCGCAGCTGGTTGATCTCGGTAATGATCGCCTCGCGCGTCTCCCTGGTCAGGATGCGGATCTGCATGTCGATAATCAGCTGGGGCAGCACGTCCCCGTGGATACCCAGCAGCTCACGCAGCCGTTCCTTGGCTTCACCTTCGTTAGCCGACGTCCATACGGCGTCGACCACCTCGCGGCGCCGCTCGGCCGCGACGAGGAGGGTCTCCAGGATCGCCAACCGCTGACCAGGCTCCATCAATGCATCGTGCCATGGCGTCTTAGACCGGCAAGGCGGTGAGTGCTTGCGGGACCATCAGCCTTCGGAGTCCTGCTGACAAGGCTCCACCCTGCCCGATGTCGCTCGGGCAGGGTGTGCCGTCGAACCCCGCTCGTCAAACTCCGGTGCGGCGGCCACGTCGATCGTCGACCGGTAACGGTTCGGCGCCGCGATAGTGATCACCACCAACCTCCCTGGCGCCCGCTCGCCGGAAGCCGGGTACCAGGATCGCGATCAGTATGGGATGGACAGACTGACGGAGATGGCGGCTTGGCGGCTGGGCCCGCGTTCCCGGCCAGAGCGCGGAGGGACCCGGCGACCATGCCCGGCTCTCGGACGGTCTCAGGCAGACCGGGTGGGCCGAGCGCTCCCGGCCGGCGGACGGAACCGGAGGCGCTGTGGTGCTCGGCTAATCTTGGTAAGGTGCCCGCCACATCCCCGCCCATTTCCGCCACACCTGCCCGGTGGGGCGGCGTCACCTACCGGAACGCATGACCACCATCACCACGTCGACCGGGAGGACTCCGGCCGCACGCTGGCTGGCCGGCCTGCTGGTGAGCCTGCTGCCGCTGCTGGTCATCGTCCAGACCTACCGGTGGTGGCGGGACCGGCTGCCCGACCCGTTGCCGTCGCACTGGAACGTCTCCGGGCAGGTCGACGGCACCACCTCGCTGTCCGGAATGCTCACCGCCACGGTGGCCATCGCGGGCGTTGGAGTGCTGCTGGCGGTGGTCGCCGTGGTCGGCGGGCGGTTCATCCGCTGGGGCACCCGCCGGGTGCTGCTGTGCACCGGTGCGGGCGTCGCCGGCCTGGGCGCCTCATTGTGGTGGCTGACCGCGTCGCTGGCGCTGGACGTGGCCGACGCCCACCAGGCCCGCCCGCCGACCTGGCACGTGTTGGCGCTGCTCGCCGGCATGGTGCTCCCCGTGGTGGTCGCGGCCGTGGCGCTCGGCCGGGGTCCAGCCGCCCGGCCCGCCACCGGCCGGCCACCGGAGGGCGCGCCGCGAGCCCGCCTCGCCGCGGGCCAGCCGGCGGTGTGGACCGAGGTCCACTACCCGAGCGCGCCGTCTCTTGTGGTGGTGGCGGTCACGCTCGCCGTGGGCGTGGTGATGGCGATTCTCATCAACCCGTGGGCGGCCAGCCCAGCGGCCCTCGCCGCGCTCGTGGTCGCGCTGGCCCTCACAATCCGGTTGACGGTCGACGACCGCGGCCTGCACGTCGGGTTCGGTCCCTGGGGCCGGCCGCGGCTGACCGTGCCGCTGGCGGAGATCGAGTACGCCGAGCCGACCGAGGTACGCCCGTTGGAGTGGGGCGGCTGGGGCTACCGCATGATGCCGGGCGGCCGGGCCGTGGTGCTACGGCGAGGACCGGGCGTGCACCTGGCCCTGTCGGAGGGCCGACGCTTCGTCGTCTCCACCCACGACCCGGAGGCGCTCGCCGGTCTGGTCAACACCCTCGTGGACCGGTCGGTCCGGTAGACGGCCCGCCGGCCGGGCGCCGGCCGGCGGGCGGGACGCGGTGGGGCTCACCGCGGCGGCACCGGCAGCTCCGCCAGCACGTCGCCCCCGGCACCGTACGCCCGGACGGTGACCGGCTGCGGGATGTCCGCCCACTGGAACAGCAGGATCCGCCGCACGTCACCGGGCCACCAGGCGACGTACCAGCCGTCTCCCACGGTGGCCGCGACCTCGTCGCCGTCGTCGAGCTCCACCACCACCCGGGTCACTTCCGGCCCGACCTGTCCTTGCAGCCGGTAGCCCGCGTACCCGTACGACTCCGACACGAAGTCGCCAAAGCCCGACACGCTGAGCTGCTGGCCGTCCGGCAGGGGTTCGTACCGCGATCCGCTGCCGCTGCCGGCGAGGTGCCGCAACGGCTCGTGGGACGACGCGAACTTTCCCACACCGAAGTAGTCGCAGTAGAAATGCTTGTCGCGGCTGGTCACCACCGCCATCGCGACGTCCCCGCGCACGTCCACCACTGCCGGCCGCCACGTACGGGCGGCGGGCTGCCCCGGGAACGCCGCGGCGCTTCTGGCGCACGTCCGCGCGACCAGGTCGATGGTCGCCTGGTCGACACGCCGCGGCTCGGCGGTCCAGCCGGCCGTGAGCTCGTACGGGTACGGCAGCGGCCACAGCTGGGTCGCGACCAGCAGCGCGGCCGTCGCCAGCCCGGCGACCAGCACCCGGGTGCGGGTGACCACCCGTCGCGGGCGCGGCCCCGGCCGCCTCGCGGCCTCGGCCACGAGCATCGCCCGGATGGCGGCGTGCCGCTGCGGCGGCAGGTCCCGCTCCGGCACCGGCAACTGTCCGATCTGGTTCATGGCGCTTCCTCCCGCAGCTCGAATGCCGGGTACTGGTCGGTGGCCAGCGCGTCGGCCAGGCGTCGCCGGGCCCGGGACAGCCGGGAGCGCACGGTGCCCACCGGCACGCCGAGCGCCGCGGCCGCCCCGGCGTAGCCGAGGTTGGCGTACACGCACAGGGCGAGGACCTCCTGGTCCCGCCGGGGCAGCCGCTCGATCGCCGCCCGCAGCCGGCTCATGATCCGCTCGTCGTCCACCCGCGCGGCCACCTGGTCGGCGAGGTCGGGCGGGTCCAGCGGCTCGGGCAGGCGGGCCAGCGTCGCCCGGTGCCGGCGAAGGCTCCGGCGCCGGTGCGCGATCACCTTGTTGGCGATGCCCAGCAGCCACGGCAGCGCGCTGTCCTGGTGGAGCTGGACGGCGTCGCGCCGCCGCCACGCCTCCAGGAACACCACCGAGGTGAGGTCCTCGGCCATGCTCCAGGAGGCGGTGCGGCGGAAGCAGTGGTTGTAGACCGCTTTGGCGTGCCGGTCGAACACCTCCCCGAAGGC
>Ga0079224_100017064_pt1 | contig 10222 bp, 8 predicted proteins | sample Stecom2015_FD_80414 | JGI IMG/M metagenome (GOLD analysis project Ga0079224, IMG submission 80414) | Agricultural soil microbial communities from Utah to study Nitrogen management - Steer compost 2015 | ecosystem: Environmental > Terrestrial > Soil > Agricultural land | place: USA: Utah... | reverse complement strand
CCACCTCGACCAGCGCGGACGCCGGCACGGGGTTGAAGAAGTGCAGCCCGAGGAACCGGCGCGGTCGCTGCAGGGTCGCGGAGAGGTCGTCGATCGAGATGGACGACGTGTTCGAGGCGAGCACGGCGCCGGACGACAGGGATGACTCGGCCCGCCGCAGCGCCTCGACCTTGAGCGCGCGATCCTCGGGCACCGCTTCGACGACGAGCCCGCAGCCGGCAAAGGCCGCCACGTCGACAGCGGTGTGCAGCATCGCCTCGAAGCGCTCCCTCGTGCCGTCTGCTCCCCGCGCCAGCGAGCGGTCCACGCTCTCGAGGACCCGGGAGCGCGCGGATGCCTCGGCCTGCGCATCGCGCTCGACCACCGTCACCTCGCATCCGGCGAGCAGGAACGCGTGCGCGATGCCCGCACCCATCCGGCCGCCACCGAGCACGCCGACCCGCTGCGGGAGGGTCATCGCCGCTGCCTCCGCTCCAGGAACCGCGTCATCCGACGGTGCTTCTCGGGGCTCTCGAACAGCTCTGCCTGCAGCGCGAGCACGGCGCCGGTGTCGTGCCCGGCCCGCAGCGCCCGCTTGGTGTACTGGGTCGCGAGGGGGTCGTTCGCGACGATCCGGTCGACCAGCGCGTGCGCGGCGGCATCGAGCTCGTCGGCGGGGTGGATGGCCGATACGAGCCCCCACGCCAGCGCCGTCTCGGCGTCGAGCACACGGCCGGTCAGCAGCAGCTCGGCGGCGCGCGCCTCCCCCACGATCTCGGGCAGCCGCCAGGTCGCCCCGGCGGCGGCGATGATGCCCAGGCCCGTCTCGGGGCTGCCGATCTTCAGGCTCGGCGACCCGATGCGGATGTCGGCGGCGTACGCGAGCTCTGCGCCGCCGCCGAGCGCATAGCCGTCGATCGCGGCGATCACCGGCATCGGCAGCGCCCGGATCCGCGCGAACACCCGCGTGTTGATGCCCTCGAGTGCGTCGGCGGCGCCGCGCTCGCGCAGCTGGGCGATGTCGGCGCCCGACGCGAACACACCGCCCGCCCCCGCGATGACGAGCACCCGCGGATCGGCCTCCAGTTCACCGCACAGCGCGTGCAGGCGGTCGACGAGGTCGCGGTCGATCGCGTTGCGGACCGCGGGGCGATCCAGGGTCGCGATGACGCGATCGTCGCGTCGGTCGACGCGCAAGGGCTCGGCGTCCCGCTGCTGTCCGGACATCGGCATCCTCTCGATCCGCCCCGGTGCGAACCGCGCCCAGAATAGCAGACCGCTCGTTCAGTAATCGAGGCGCGGCGGCCGATCGGGACCCCGCCCACGTGCCACACTGGGGTGCATGTCCGCCGACTCGCGCCCCCGCCGTGGCCGGCCGGGCCACGACCGCGACCAGGTGCTCGCCGTCGCGGTGCAGCTGTTCAACGAGCAGGGGTACGACGCGACCTCGGTGGCGGATGTCGCGGCCCGCCTGGGCCTGACGAAGTCGGCGCTCTACCATCACTTCGCGTCCAAGCAGGAGCTGCTGCGGCTCGCGCTGGATGCCGCGCTCGACGCGCTCGAGGAGGTGCTCGACCGCACTCTCGCCGAGCCCGGGACGGCATCCGACCACCTGCGCCAGGTGGTGCGGGGCGCGGTGGATGTGCTCACCGCGCGGCAGCCCTCCGTGACGCTGCTGCTGCGGGTGCGCGGGAACACCGATGTCGAGCAGGAGGCGCTGCGCCGCCGGCGCGCCTTCGATCAGCGGGTGACGGCGCTGGTGCGCGCGGCCCAGGACGAGGGACTCGTGCGCGCCGACATCGACGCGGCGGTCGCCACGCGCCTGGTCTTCGGCATGGTGAACTCGCTCGTCGAGTGGTACCGGCCCGACGGCGCGGTCGACCCGGACGAACTTGCCCGCGACGTGCTCGCCGTCGCCCTGGACGGTCTGCAGTCGCCCCGCTGACCGACGCGCTCAGCGCTGGGGCAGCAGGACGCCGGCGAAGAAGTCGTTCAGCTCGTCGTGGGCGGTCAGCGGCAGGATGTGCGCGACGTACTGATCCGGGCGGACCACCACGACCACGCCGTCGCGGGAGAGGCCGCGCTCGTCGTAGATGTCGGTCGGCAGCCACACGTTCGGCCCGGCTGAGAACACCTTCTCCCAGTTCAGGAGCTGGAACGGACCGACCTTCGGCCGGAACACGCCGGGCACGCGGTTGATGTCGACCCCTTCCCACCCCTGCTGATAGACGACCTTGACGTCGAAGACCGCGTCGAGGTCGGCGCCGGCGGGTGTGTAGGTCGCCAGGGGCGAGGCATCCGATGCCAGGAATTCAGCGAAGTCGGTCAGCTTCGACGGCTCGCCCGCGGCAGGCGCGTCGGCGAAGACATAGATGCGCCACCGCCCGTCCGCGGAGGCGGTGTGCCCGAGGTGCACGGCGTTTCCGTCGGCGACGATCGTCACCGGACTCGATTTGAAGCGCTTGCCCAGCGGGAATCCGGTGGCGAGATCCTGCTGCGCGCCGGCCGCCGTGATCGAGGAGGGGCTGTACTGCGTGGCGAACCCGGAGGGGAACTCGGCGGTCGCGAGATAGTAGGTCGCCAGCTCCTGCGGATCGGTGATCTCCTCGGGCTTGCGGGCCATGAGGCTCGACCATTCCCGGTCGAAGTCGATGAGCTCCTGGGCGACGGGCTGACGCTCGGCGGAGTAGGTCTTCAGCAGCTCCTCGGAGGCGAGTCCGGTGACCACCTGCCCGAGCTTCCAGCCGAGGTTGAAGCCGTCCTGCATCGAGACGTTCATGCCCTGACCGGCCTTGGCGCTGTGGGTGTGGCAGGCGTCGCCGGTGAGGAACACGTGCGGCGCGTGGTCGTCCTCGACATCCACGTCGTCGAACTTGTCGGTGACCCGGTGACCGACCTCGTAGACGCTGTGCCAGGCGACCTCCTTGACGTCCAGCGAGTAGGGGTGGAGGATCGCGTTCGCCCGGCGGATGATCTCTTCGATGGGCGTCTGCCGCACCCGGTGGTCGTCGTCTTCGGGCACCTCGCCGAGGTCGACGTAGACCCGGCTGAGGAATCCGCCCTCGCGCGGGATGTGCAGGATGTTGCCGGCCTCGGCGTTGATCGCGCACTTGGTGCGCCAGTCCGGGAAGTCGGTGTTCACCAGGACGTCCATGACGCCCCACGCGTGCGCCGAGATGCCGCCGATGTGCTTGCGGCCGATCGCCTCGCGCACCGGCGAGCGGGCGCCGTCCGAGCCGACGACGTAGGTCGCGCGGATGGTGCGCTCCTGACCTGCGCGGTCGCCGGCGACGTAGCGCAGGCGCACCTCGACCGGCCGATCCTGCTCGCGGTCGACGGTGAGACCGACGAAGTCGACCCCGTAGTCCGGAGTGATCCGGCCCGGCCCGTGGGCGGCGGCCTCCGCGAAGTAGTCGAGCACGCGCGCCTGGTTGACGATCATGTGCGGGAACTCGCTGATCTTGAACCCGTAGTCCTCCGTGCGGGACGTGCGGATGATGTTCTGCGGGTTCTCCGGATCCGGACCCCAGAAGTTCATCCAGCCCAGGTTCCAGGCCTCCTCGATGATGCGTCCGGCGAAGCCGAACGCCTGGAAGGTCTCGACGCTGCGGGGCTGGATGCCATCGGCCTGACCGAGCACCAGCCGGCCGTCGCGCCGCTCGATGATGCGGGTGACGACGTCGGGGAACTGCGACAGCTGCGCGGCGAGCAGCATTCCGGCCGGTCCTGAGCCGACGATGAGGACGTCGATCTCATCCGGCAGGTCGGCGGGGCGGTCGATCCCGGTCCCGGCGGCGGGGCTGACCCGGGGGTCGCCGGAGACATAGCCGTGGTGGTGGAACTGCATCGTCGTCGATCCCTCGTCCTGACTGCGGTGTCTTGTCTGCGCCGACGGATTGTTCTATATTCGAACACGCCGTTCTACTATTGAACAGATCGTATACGAAGCCGCTCGTCGACCGCAAGACCCGGGAGGGATGCCGATGGCCACCGCGAAAGCACGGGCGGCGGCGCCCGCCTCGCAGACGCTGAGCCGTGGCATCCGGATCCTGGAGCTGCTCGCCGACGTGCGCGAGCCCCTCGCGATCGACGAGGTCGCCCGCCGGCTCGAGGTGCACCGCTCGATCGCGTACCGGCTCGTGCGCACGCTGGAGGATCACGGGCTGATCACCCGCGATTCGTCCGGCCGGGTGGTGCTGGGCCCGCGGATGGCCGCCCTCGCAGCCGGCGTCGCCCACGATCTGCAGGCCGAGGCGCTGCCGGAGCTGACGGCGATCGCGAACGAGCTCGGCATGACGTGCTTCCTCGCGGTGCTCGATCGCGACGAGTGCATCACGCTCGCCAGCGTCGAGCCGCGCCATGCCGTCGCGTCCGTCGCGCAGCGGCCGGGCGCGCGGCATTCGATCCTCGTCGGCGCGCCGAGCAAGGCGATCCTGTCGGCGCTGCCCGAGGCCGAGTGGCCGTCCGGCGTCGGCGACCGCCTGCGGGCCGACGTCGCCGCAGCCGCCCGCGACGGCTACGCCACCAGCCACGACGAGGTCATCCCCACCGTCCAGGCGGTGGCGGTGCCGCTGCGGCTGCGCGGCGGGCACCGCCCGGCTGCGATCGCCGTCGTGCACGTCGGCCGCGGCGACGACCCCGCGATGATCGCCGAGCGCCTGAACCGATCGGCCGCGGCGATCCGCGAGTCGCTCGGCGGCTGACCGCGATCAGCGCCGGACGTCCGCCGGCTCTTCGTCGCCCAGCTCGGTCAGGGTCTGCGAGGCGTCGTCGGCGCCATGGCCGATGTTCTCGTAGATCTCCGGCCGGGCCGACTTGAGCCACAGCCCCCACAGCACCCCGAGGATCCCGGGGATGACGATGATCGCCGGCAGGATGAAGGTCACCGCGTCGACCTGCGCCTGGTCCAGCAGCACGTTGAAGTTCGCGATGATGAGGACCAGCACCGTGGTCAGGGCCAGGAAGGCGACGATCGGCGCCACGAGGCGCGATCCGACGCCGACGTCGCGCGGATCCCTGCGGAAGTATCCGACGACGGCGAGCGAAACGATGGCCATGAGCAGCACCAGCCCCAGGGCGCCCGTGTTGGTCAGCCACGAGAACAGGGTCACGACCGGGAACAGGATGCCCAGCTCAGACCCGGCGCCGGCGATGGCGAACCCGATCACGACGATCGCGGCCAGCACCGTCTGAGTCAGCGACCCCGCCCACGGCGCGTCCTGGCGCGGCCTCACCGCCGCCAGGCCGTGCGGCAGCACCCGCTCGCGCCCGAGGGCGAAGAAGTAGCGCGCGACGGCGTTGTGGAACGAGGTCAGCGCCGCGAACAGGCTCGTGATGAAAAGCAGCGACATGATGTCGACGAAGATCACCCCGAGGCGCTCGGCCACGAAGTTGAAGAACAGCGGCGGACCCGCCTCGTCGAGGGTGATGCCGCCCGAGGTGATCTTGTCCGGACCGATCGCGAGCGCGAGCGCCCAGGACGACAGGGCGTAGAAGACGCCGATGATGATGACCGCGGCGAAGGTCGCCCGGGCGACCGTGCGCTTGGGGTCCTTGGCCTCCTCCCCGTAGATGGCGGCCGACTCGAATCCCATGAAGGCGGCGATGCCGAACACGAGCACGGCGCCGATGCCGGGCGTGAACAGCTCGGCCGGCGAGATGGGCGCGGCGGTGAACCCCTCGGCCGGGTTCGCGAATGCGAAGACGTCGAACAGGATCACGGCCGCGAACTCCAGCAGCACGATGACGCCGAGGACCTTGGCGGACAGATCGATGCGGTTCACGCCCAGCACCGCGATGACGGCGATGCACACCAGGATCGGCACCCACCACGGGATGTCCCAGCCGAACTTCTCGCCGAGGAACAGCGACACCTGGAAGCCGAACATCCCGTAGATGCCGATCTGCATGCAGTTGTACGCCACGAGCGCCACGAGGGAGACCCCGACCCCCGTCGCACGGCCGAGGCCGCGCGCCGCGTAGGAGTAGAACGCGCCGGCGTTGGTGATGAAGCGGCTCATCGCGGCGTAGCCGATCGCGAAGATCGCCAGGACGATCGCCAGCACGATGTAGCCGATGGGCACGGCGATGGATCCGGTGACCGAGTAGGCCGTCGTGGCACCCCCGGCGATGACGGTCAGCGGCGCCGATGCCGCGATGATCATGACGGTGATGGCGGGCACGCCCAGCCGCCGCTTGCCGCGGGTGGGCACGTCCGTGGCGGTGCTCGCGCTCATGGTTGCTCCTGCCTTCGGGTGAGGTTCCTCGAATCCTCGCCCCCGGGCCGCGGCTCCACTTGACTGATCCGGCACACCCCTTGCCGTTTCGGGCACAGCGCCGCGCCGTGCGTATCGTGTCGGGTGTGACCCGCTCGCCCGGACGTGAGGCCCTGCTGCGGGCGACCATCACCGTCGTCGCCCGCGGCGGCCTGCGCGACCTCACCTACCGCGCCGTCGCCGCAGAGGCCGGCGTCTCACACGGACTCGTGCGCCATCACTTCGGCTCGCGCGACCAGCTCATCGCCGCCGCCCTCGAGTTCGCGGTCGAGAAGAGCCTGCACGAGACGAGCATGCGCGTGGCCGCCACCGATGCCGCATCCTTCGCCTCCGGCATCGAGTCTCATGCGCGCCGCAGCGAGGAGATCGAGGCGTTCCAGTACGAGCTGCTGCTGGAATCGCGTCGCCGGCCCGAGCTGCGGCCCTACGTGGAGCGCTACTACGAGACCTACCGCACCGCCACGCGTGAGCGGCTGCACGAACTCGGCGTGCACGACGAAGAGCTCGTCGAGGCGATCTGGTTCGCCCTGGACGGCATCGTGCTCAAGCAGCTCACCCTCGGCGACGGCGCCGACGTCGATCGGGTGCTCACCCGCATCCGACGGCTCGTGGCCGAGGCATCCGCCCACTGACGACCCTTGACTATCCATATGGATAGCCATACGCTCGTGGCGCTCACCCGAACACCGAAGGCGGTATTCACATGGTCATCGAACGACCCCGGGTCACGATCGTCGGAGCGGGCTTCTCCGGACTCGTCGCAGCGCGCGAGCTCGAAGGCGCCGGCGTCGAGGTCACCGTCCTCGAGGCGCGTGACCGCATCGGCGGCCGCGCGTGGACCGAACAGCGCCTGGGCCACACCCTCGAGCTCGGCGCCACCTGGGTGCACTGGATGCAGCCGTTCATCTGGACCGAGATCACCCGGTATGGGCAGACCATCTACCCCAGCCCGGTGACCGAGAACGCCTACTGGCTCAGCGGCGATGAGGTCCACCACGGCAGCGAGGCCGAGCTGGACGCGAAGCTCGAGCGGCCGCAGGCGAAGATCTTCGAGGGCTCGCGGGACTTCTTCCCCTACCCGCACGACCCGCTGCACATCCTCGGCAGCGGCGACGACGAGATCATCGCGCGCTTCCGTGCCGCCGATCAGGGCGGCGTGCTCGACGCGCTGCGCGACGGCGACTTCACCCAGGAGGAGATCGATCTCGCGGATGCCTACTGGTCGGCCGGCTACAACGGCTACACCGCGTCGGCCTCTCCCCTGATGGCCAAGCACTGGGCATCCCTCAGCGACCACCGCCTGTCGCTGCTCGACGAGCAGACGCTGCGATTCAAGCTCACCGGCGGCATGCGCGGCATCTACGAGGCCATCGCCGCGGATCTGCGCGCCCAGATCCGCCTGAACAGCATCGTCACCGCGGTCGAGCACGACGAACGAGGCGCCGCCGTGACGCTCGAGGACGGCACGGTCCTGCGCTCGGATGCCGTCATCGTCACGGCTCCGCTGGGTGCCCTCGCGCGCATCTCGTTCACGCCGCCGCTGCCCGAGAAGGCGCAGGAGGTGGTCGAGGAGGGCTTCAACTGCACGGGCTTCAAGATCTGGATCAAGATCAAGGGACACCACTCCCTGATCGCCTACGCGCCCACCGGGCACCCGATCGCGCTGGTGCGCAGCGAGTACTTCCTCGATGACGACACCACGATCCTCGTCGGCTTCGGCTCGGATCACACGACCATCGACCTCGATGATCGCGATCAGGTCGACGAGCTCGTCAAACGCTGGCGGCCCGACCTGGAGGTGGTCGAGTGCACCGGGCACGACTGGGGGGCGGACCCGTGGTCGGGGCAGACGTGGGCCACCCCGAGATCGGGCCAGTTCCTGGAGGGGTGGAGCCTGTTCCGCGGCACTCAGAGCCGGCTGCGCTTCGCGGGCGCCGACTGGGCGAAGGGCTGGAACGGCGTCGTCGTCGACGGCGCCATCGAGACGGGGATCACGACGGCGCGGGGACTCATCGAGGAGTTCCGCGCCATGAAGGAGGCATGACGACATGGCCATGTCGACAACGGCGTCGGCACCCACAGAGCAGCTCGACTTCGCCCGGTTCCGCACCGCGGTCAGCGAGTCGTTCGTGCCGCTGCAGGTGACCACCGACCATCCCGACCCCTTCCGCGGCACGATCGAGCACGCGGTCGCCGATTCGGTGCACTTCTCGATCGTCGAGGCAGGCGACCACCTCGTCGAGCGCACGCCGGAGCTCATCGCGACCCGGCCACGCCGCTTCTACAAGGTGGGCCTGCAGCTGGAGGGGGCGGGCCTGCTGGTGCAGGACGGGCGCGAGACCCTGCTGCGCCCCGGCTCGCTGGCCGTCTACGACACCGACCGGCCGTACTCGCTGGGGTTCGAGGACCGCTTCCGCACCCTGGTCATGATGTTCCCGACGCACCTGGTGGACCTGCCCCTGGACGCCGTCGGCGAGCTCACCGCCACGCCGCTGGAGCGCAGCGGCGGGATCGGACCGCTCGTGGTCCCGCATCTGACGAACCTGGCCGCCGACCTCGCTGTGGTGCGCGGCCCGTCCGGCGCCCGACTGGCGCGCAACACCGTCGACCTCGTGGTCACGCTCCTGGCCAACGAGCTCGCCCTCGGGCGCGTGGCGCTCAGCCCCCGCCAGCGCCTGTTCGCCGAGATCGTACGGTACATCGACGCCAACCTCGGCTCCCGCGAGCTGGATGCAGCGGGCATCGCGGCTGCCCACTACATCTCGCCGCGGCACCTGCAGTCGCTGTTCCACGACAACGACGCCACGGTCGCGACCTGGGTGCGCCGCCGGCGCCTCGAGGAGTGCCGCACGCGGCTGCTCGATCCGGCCAGCGACGGCCGCTCGGTCATGAGCATCGCCGCCGAGTGGGGCTTCCCGGACGCCGCCCATTTCAGCCGGGCCTTCCGCAGCGAGTTCGGCTGCTCACCGACGGACATGCGCAGCCGACGGTGATGCGACCGTGCGCGGCGAGCACGTGTTCGTGCGCCCTGCGGCAAGAGCCCGCGGGCGCGATTCGAGACAATGACCCAGAACCGGAGGAGACCCATGGACACCTATGAGAACCTGCTGGCGGCCATCGCCCCCGCCGGCGGCGAGACCCGCGCCGTCGAAGACCCGGCCACCGGCGAGAGGATCGCCGACGCGCCCGTGCACACGACCGCCGACCTGGACCGCGCGATCACCCGTGCGCAGCAGGCCCAGCCGGCATGGGCGGCTCTCAGCGACGAGGAGCGCTCGGCGACCCTGAACCGCGTCGCCGACGCCGTCGAGGCGGCGACCGAACCGCTGGCGCGCGTGCTCTCGCGTGAGCAGGGCAAGCCGCTGAACGGCCCGAACGCCCGGTTCGAGGTCGGCGCGTGCGTGGGCTGGCTGCGCGCCACCGCGGCGACGCCGCTGCCGACCGAGGTGGTCGTGGACGACGGCGAGACCTACGCCGAGCTGCACTACCGTCCGGTCGGGCTGGTCGGTGCGATCACGCCGTGGAACTGGCCGATGATGATCGCGATCTGGCAGATCGCCCCGGCCCTGCGCATGGGCAACGCGGTGGTCGCCAAGCCCAGCGAGCACACGACGCTGAGCGGCCTCGCCCTGGCCGCGGTGATGAACGAGGTCCTGCCCGAGGGTCTGCTGAACGTCGTGACCGGCGCCGGCGACATCGGCGCGGCGATGGTGGCCGACCCGCGCTTCGGGAAGATCATGTTCACCGGCTCGACGGCCACAGGCAAGAAGATCATCGAGGCCTCGGCCGGGAACGTGACGCGTCTCACCCTCGAGCTCGGCGGAAACGATGCCGGCCTCGTGCTGCCCGACGTCGATCCGCAGGCGATCGCCGAGGGCCTGTTCTGGGGTGCGTTCATCAACACGGGGCAGACCTGTGCGGCCCTCAAGCGCCTGTACGTCCACGACGACGTCTACGACGACGTCGTG
>Ga0079224_100017063_pt1 | contig 10222 bp, 8 predicted proteins | sample Stecom2015_FD_80414 | JGI IMG/M metagenome (GOLD analysis project Ga0079224, IMG submission 80414) | Agricultural soil microbial communities from Utah to study Nitrogen management - Steer compost 2015 | ecosystem: Environmental > Terrestrial > Soil > Agricultural land | place: USA: Utah... | reverse complement strand
TTGGGGCCGCCCAAGCGCGTGCAGGCTGGTTTGGTGCACGTCCTCGAAGGCCGACGCATCTTTGGCCACCTGACGCCCGAAGAAAACCTGATCGCCGCTTTTCCCAGTGGCGGCAGCAGCGCGCGCTATAACGCGTTGCGCGATCGGGTCTACACCTACTTTCCGCGGCTGAAGGAGCGGAGTCTCTCCAAGGCCGGCTATCTTTCAGGCGGCGAGCAGCAGATGCTGGCGATTGGCCGTGCGCTCATGACCGAACCGCGCCTCATCATGCTGGATGAGCCCTCACTTGGCCTTTCGCCCCTGCTGGTGCAGGAAATCTTCGCGATCATTCGCGAAATCAACGAGAAGGAGGGGGTCAGCGTGCTGCTGGTTGAGCAGAATGCGACGGCCGCCTTGGAAATCGTGCGTCACGCCTACCTCGTGGAGAATGGCCAAATCGTGATGGACGGACCCGCTGATGTTCTGAAGCGCAATCCCGACGTTCAGGAGTTCTACCTTGGCGGCGGCGGTAGGGTGGACTACCACGCCGTCAAGCACTACCGGCGCCGCAAGCGCTGGCTGGCGTAAGACGGTCGTCCTGAGCGAAGCGAAGGATATCGCGCGATCAAGCTCCAACAGCCCCAGATCCTTCGCTGGCGCTCAGGACGACCGGGTGGAGAGCTACAGCGGCGCGAAGCCTGCCTCGGTGATCGTCAGGCGGTCGAGTTGCGGTCCCTCGGGCAGGAGACCGTGCTGGATGCCGGCGCGATAGAGGCGCAGAAGCTCGGGATCGTCGCGCCTCAGCACCTCAGCAACGGCGATCTCGGCCGCTGCCACGTGCAGCACGAAGGTTTCGGCGAGTTCCTGCTTCTCTGCGTCCTCCATGCGCTTCATCCAGAAATCTTCGGCGTACTTGGCGCGAAGCTGCTCGCGCACGCCGCGCGCCTTCTCTGGGCTCACGTCCTCTCCGTGGATGATCTCCCAGAGCACCACGAAGCGGGCTGTGCTCACCTCCACCAGGTCATCGAGACGGGGTTCCAGCCCGCGCTGTTCCATCAGCTCCCGGAAGCGCGCGTGGTACACGCCTGATTCTACCTCGCGGGCCATGATCGCCCGGTTGTCGGGATCGTCGCCAGCGTAGAAGAGAATGAAGCGCTGCCGCACGGTTTCGATGACATCGGGATCCCGGGTGAAGGTGGCGACGAAGCTCGGTCCAGCCCAGCTATCGGCCTGCTCTCCTTCTTCAAAGGCTTCGCTGCTCGTCTCGCTCATGCGGCGGGCGGAATTCAGGGCCGCCTGCCCCAGCGCCATGCGGCCATACCCCATGCCGAGATCGAGGGTGGCCGAGGGCGACCACTGAGCCTCGACTGGAAGGGGCAGGGCGAGGAGCAGCACGACGGCTGCGGTAAGGAAGGGTCGGACCATTGGGCAACAGCTTTCCTTGCACAGAACAGGGTGGCGGAAGGGTCGCCTCCGGCCCGCATTCTTGCATGCCTGCTGAGCCATCGAAAACAGCTGCTTCATGACGTAAATAGACGCGACAACAACTCACGCATCCGCTTTGGTTGGAAAATGGCCGCAGTAGAAACTTCCATGCGCCGCCTGTCGGTTGCCCCCATGATGGACTGGACGGATCGTTTTTGCCGTCGGTTCCACCGGGTTCTGACGCGTCGGGCGCTCCTTTATACCGAGATGGTGCCGACTGGCGCGATCCTGCGCGGGCAGCGGGAGCGTTTTCTGGCCTTCGATCCGGTGGAAAAGCCACTCGCTCTGCAGCTCGGCGGGGCGGATCCGGTGGCGCTCGCGGAGTGCGCGGCCATTGCCGAGGATTGGGGCTACGACGAGGTCAACCTCAATGTCGGCTGCCCCAGCGACCGGGTGCAGAACGCTCGCTTTGGCGCCTGCCTGATGGCGGAGCCGAAGCTGGTCGCGCGCTGCGTGGAGCAGATGCAGGCGGCGACAGACATCCCGGTGACCGTGAAGCACCGCGTCGGCATTGATGAGCAGGACAGCTACGAGGAGCTGAAAGGTTTCGTCGCAACGGTGGCCGCCGTCGGCTGCCGCAGTTTCACGGTGCACGCCCGCAAGGCCTGGCTGCAGGGCCTGAGCCCGAAGCAGAACCGGGAGATCCCGCCCCTGCGCTACGAGATGGTGCAGCGCCTGAAGCAGGATTTCCCGGAGCTCGAAATCGTCATCAATGGCGGGATCACGAGCCTGGAAATTGCCGCGGAGCAGCTTCGTCAGCTGGACGGGGTCATGCGCGGACGCGCCGCATACCAGGATCCCTGGGTTCTAGCGGAGGTGGATTCCCGCATATTCGGCGAGGAAGACCCGGTCGGTAGCCGTGCCGAGGCCGTCCAGGCGCTGCTGCCCTGGCTGAAGGACGCTCATGAGCGGGGGGTCCCGGTGAAAGCGGTCACCCGACACGTCCTGGGGCTCTTCAACGGTCTGCCGGGTGCCCGCACCTGGCGACGTCACCTCAGCGAGAAGGCCAGCCGGCAGGATGCCGGCCCGGAGATCGTAGAGGAAGCCCTGGCTTACGTAGAGGCCGCAGCAGAGCGTCGCGCGGCATGAGCAGCGGCTTGCGGGACGCCCTGGGCGAGGACCGGCCGGTTGTCGCCATTACTTTGATGGTGATCGCCATGGCGTTGCTTCCGATCATGGATGCCTTCGCCAAGCTTCTGAGCCAGGACCTGCCGGTCGAAGAGGTGGCCTGGTGGCGCTTTCTGTCGGGGCTCGTCTTCATTCTGCCGATCACCCTCTGGCGCTACGGCGCGCGGACGACCCTGCGCCCTCTGCAGCCCGGCCTGCAAATCCTCCGAGGCTGCCTGACCGCGGTTTCCTCACTGCTGTTCTTCGCCGCCATCGCCACGGCGCCGCTAGCGGATTCCATGGCGCTCATCTTCATCGCTCCGCTGGTGGTGACCGCGGCCTCGCCTTTCGTCCTGGGGGAGAAGGTGGGACTGCATCGCTGGGCAGCGGTCTGCGTCGGCTTCATCGGCGCGCTCATTGTGATCCGCCCCGGCTTCGGCAACCTGGATCCGGCGATGCTGCTGGCGGCGGGCGCCGGCCTCAGCCACGGCGCCTTCCTGTTGGTGACGCGGCGGCTGTCGCGCTCGGGGCCACCGCTGGCGACCCTCTGCGTGACGACGCTGGTGGCGGTGCTCGTCCTCACCATCTTCCAGCCCCTGGTCTGGGTGCCGCCGCAGCCGCACCACTGGCCGCTCATTGCCGGAATGGGGTTGTTCTCGGTGCTGGGGCACTTTCTGTTGATCAAGGCTTTCGAAGTGGGGACGGCGACGCTTCTGGCACCCTTCGGCTACGCCGAGATCATAACGGCGACGGCCCTGGGGCTGATGATCTTCGGCGACTTCCCCGACCGCATCACCTGGGCCGGTATCTTTGTGATCGTCTGCAGCGGCCTCTACATCACCTTCCGGGAAAGGGTTCGCGGCCGCCCGGCGAGCGTTCGGCCGCGAACCTGAAGACTTGGCCCCTTCACTTACCTGTCAGGCTGTTCCCATCGGAAAAGGCAGGTGACTGGGCGAGGTGCCGGTCAGGGCCCGGACGGCATTGGCCACGGCGGGGGCGGTCATGGGAACCCCGATCTCTCCACCGCCGCTTGGCGGATCGCCAGACTCCAGCAAGCGAACCTCGATTTCCGGCACGTCCGACATGCGGATCGGTTCATAGTCATAGAAGTTGTTCTGCTCGATCTGGCCCTCGGTGAAGGTCGTGCGTTCGCGCAGAACGCTCGACAAGCCGAAAAGCACGCCGCCTTCGACCTGGGCGCGATAGCCCTGAGGGTGGATTACGAGGCCGGGATCGACGGCGGCCCAGAAGCGGTGAACCCGAAGCCGATTGCCGTCGAGGGAGACTTCGGCCACGCCGGTCGCGATGGTGGCCTTGTAGCCGGCGAAGGCCAGGCCATGAGCCCGTCCTTCCGGCGCGGTGCCGAAGTTCGACATCTCGATCGCGGCGTCGAGTACGGCGAGGGCGCGCGGCGACTTGGACAGAAGCCTGCGGCGGAAGGACACCGGGTCTGACCCTGCGCTGGCGGCCAGCTCGTCGAGAAAGCACTCCCGCGCGAAGCAGTTGGGTCCCCAGCCGATCCCGCGCCAGGCCGAAAGGCGTGAGCGTCGCGGCAGCAGCACATGCTCGGCCCGAAAGGCCGGGAAGTCATAGTCGCTGCTCTCGCTGCCTTCCATGACCAACTGATCCCGCCGCGTTTCCGGATCCCAGCGATCGGGCATGGCAAACTCGAAGATCGAGGGGGAGGCGATACGGTGACGCAAGGCTGTGACCTCCCCCTGATCGTCCAGCAGCGCGTCGAGTCGGTGAACCGTTGCCGGCCGCAGCCAGGCATTCTTCACGTCATCTTCACGCGTCCAGACAAGCTTGACCGGGCGGCCCGCGGACCGTGACAGCAGCAGCGCGTCGCGCAGCAGGACGCGAGCGAAGACCGTGCGCCGTCCGAAGGAACCGCCCATCTGCATGGCGTGAAAGCGAATGCGATCGGGCGTGGTGCCCAGTACCTGGGCGGCCACGGCGATCGAGATGCTCTGGCTCTGGGTACCAAGCCATACCTCGGCGCCGCGTCCATCCTCGTCTACCGCCGCGACCGCGTTCAGGGGCTCCATCTGTGCGTGGTAGACGTGCTCGGTGGTGTAGTGGGCGGTAACGACCTTCCCCTCCCTGAAATCGAAGGGCCCGTCGCCCCGCGTTTCCCAGACGATGGCGTCGGTGGAGAGGTCATCCGCGGCCTCTGACAGGGCCGCCAGTTCTTCGGCGCTGTCGGCCAAGCGAAAGGGGGAGGAGCGACTCCAGGTCACGTCCAGGGCATCGCGACCTGCCACGGCCGCGGTGAAGGTCTCTGCCAGCACCGCAACCGCGTGATCCATGGGAACGACGTCCACCACGCCTGCCACCGCGCGAGCCGCGGCATCGGAGTTGATCGTCGGATGCTCCCCCTCGACCGGGGAGAGAAGCTGGACGGCATAGAGCATGCCGGGAAGGTCCACGTCGATCGAGTAGACCGCTTCCCCTCTGGTCTTTCCCGGGATGTCGAGCCGCTCGACGTCGGTGCCGACAAGGGTCCAGGAGTCGCGCGGTTTCAGGCTACTCTCCGCACCTTCGGGACGGGAGGTTTGAGGCCGCGGCAGAGCCACGACTTCTCCATAGCGCATGCTGCGCCCGCTGGGGCCGTGGAACAGGATCCCCTGGCGGGTGGTGACCTCCTCGGCAGCTACGTTCCAGGCTTCGGCTGCGGTCTGGATCAGGATCTGCCTTGCCTGCGCACCGGCGCGCCGCAGGTAGGTGTAGTAGCCTTCCAGCGAGGAGCTGCCGGCCGCGAAGAGCGCGCCGCCAAATCCGGGGTTGCCATAGACGCCTTCAGGATCGGAACTCACCTGCTCTACTGAAACCCGGCTCCAATCGGCGTCGAGCTCCTCCGCAAGGATCATCGGCAGGGAGGTGTTCACGCCCTGGCCCATCTCGGCCGCACCGAACTTGATCGTCATGCGGTCGTCCGGCGTAATCGTCACCCAGGCAGTGACCTCACCATCGGCGAAGGCCTGGGCCTCCGTCGAAGCGGCAAGGACGGAAATGCCGCCGCTGCTCAAGAGTGCGAAGGAAAGGGCCCCGCTGCTCCTGAGAAAGCCGCGGCGCGTCAGCGTGGCGGGCGCCATCGTCATGGGTCAGGCCTCCCGCGCGGCGCGCTCGATGGCGCGAATGATGCGTGGATAGGTGCCGCAGCGACAAAGGTTTGACGACATCTCCTCGACGATTTCCTGACGGCTGGGATGAGGGCTGCGCGCCAGCAGGGCGGCGGCCCGCATGATCTGGCCCGACTGGCAGTAGCCGCACTGCGGGACCTGCTCGGCGATCCACGCCTGCTGAACCGCGTGATCTCCGTCCTCCGACAGCCCTTCGATGGTGGTGATGCTGCTGCCCTCGATTTCGCCGAGCCTGACCAGGCAGGAAAAGGTGGCCTCCCCGTCAAGATGGACCGTGCAGGCGCCGCACATCCCGGCGCCGCAGCCATACCGCGTGCCCTTGAGCTTCAATTCGTCTCTCAGAACCCAGAGCAGTGGGGTGTCCGGATCGGCGTCGACTTCGCCCCCCCGGCCGTTGATGTTGAGATTGACCATCATCCGTCGCTTTCATCTTGCTGATTGGTGAAGAGCGCATGAGGAAGTTGGTCAAACTTAACTCTCTTGATTAGGAAGAATAATGTTATTCTCCTACTAGAACTAAGTAGGAATACTTATCAATGAGCTTGCCGCGCACGAGCGATCTGGAGGCTTTCCTGGCGATCGCGCGCCTGGGCAGCTTCCGGTTGGCGGCGCGGGAGCGCGGCGTTACCGGTTCGGCGCTGAGCCAGACCATACGCGCGCTGGAAGAGGAGCTTCAGGTTCGTCTCTTCAACAGGACCACGCGCAGCGTCGTCTTGACGGAAGCTGGTTCCCTGCTCGCCAGCAGGCTTTCACCCGCCCTTGCCGAGCTCCGCGCCAGCCTCGAGGAAGTGCGCTCGCTGGGCGGCGAGCCGAGAGGCCAGGTGCGCCTGAATGCGCCGGCGCCTGCCCTCGACTGGCTTATCCTGCCGCATCTGGTGCGCTTTCTTGAAAGCTACCCGGGCGTTTCACTCGAAATCATCGAGGATGCCAGCAACGTGGACATCGTCGCTGAAGGCTTCGATGTGGGCATCAGGCTGGGGCTGGAAATGGCGCAGGACATGATCGCGCTCCCCATCGGGCCGGAACAGGATTATGCGGTGGTGGCCTCTCCCGCCCTGATCCAGCGGATGGGCGTTCCCCGATCGCCACAGGAGCTTACGAGGTTCGACTGCATTCGCCACCGCTTTCCCAGCGGGAGGATCTTTCCTTGGCGGTTCCAGAAGGATGGGGAGGACTTCGTGATCGTGCCCGAAGGCCGGCTGACGGTTAATGCCGCGCGCCATGCGCTGAGTGCCGCGCTCGACGGAGCCGGGCTGGCGCGCCTGGCCTTTCCCTATGTGCGCAGCTCCCTGGCGGAGGGACGCCTTGTCAGGCTCCTGGCCGACTATTCCCTTCCGCTCCCCGCCTGGCACCTCTATTATCCCAGTCGCCGGCACATGCCGCCCGCCTTGCGCGCCTTCATCGACTTCTTTTCTAAGGCTTGCCGGGAGGAAACGGAGAGTGCGATGCCGAGCCGCTAGGTGGCGGTAAAAGTACTTTCGGGCATGCCGAAGCCGTGGGGCTGGCTGCCGTCCTAGGCAGAGGCATCGCGGAGTGGGAGCCAAGCTGCCCTAATGGCTGGCCGGCTTGCCCTCGGAACGGCGTTGTAGGTCCATCACCACAAGGCCGCGCAGGTTGCCCGCCAGCCAGGCCGCCATGGAGCGCTCTTCGGCGAGGCTCTTCTGCAGTTCCTTCACCGCTTGAGGTAGATCGGCGGCGGTGCCGATCGTGATCAGTGACTCCAGAGAGGAAATACTGAACTGAGTCAGGCCCGAGAGCGCGAGGCTGTTCTTGTGGATCTCGTCGTCCGCGCCGCTGCTTAGCATCGCCGAGATATTACCCGCGGTCTTCATGGCGAGATCCTTCAGGCTCGAGTTGCTTTCCCCAAGTTCTTCGAGCTGCTCCTCGAGCACCTTCGTCTGAGCCTTCTTTGCCTCCAGATGCGCACGCAAACGCGCTTCGACCTGGGGATAGTGTTCAAGGCGGTCGACTTGGCGCTCGATCATCTCGCGGCCCTGTGCGGCGGTTGCGTGCATGTCGCGCAGGCCGGCGACGAACATCCGGCGTGCTTCCTCGGTGTCGATCGGCATCTTGCCTGTCTCCTTGAGTTCGTGCTTGGAGCTGCGGCCGGTCAGTTCCCACAGGAGTTCCAGCCGCCGTGCCAGCAGCTGGGCCCCCAGAAGATGGAGATCCAGGTCGGTTTCCCGTAGCCTGGGGAAGAGCTCGCCTTCCTCTTCTTCCACATGCTGCTGAACGAGGGTGCGAAGCTGTTGCATGGCTTCGTCGGGAAGTTTTCCCTTCGCCAGCTGGGCCTCGGCCTGCTCGAGAACCTTGCGCGCTTCGGCATGCTCGCGCTCAGCCTCCTTGATCAGCTCATCGTCCCCAAGGGCCTTGGCCGCCGCTGGGTAGAGAAGCTCTTCCTCGATCTGCTGATGGGCGCGGAGCAGAACGCAGAGCCAGCGGCCGACCACCTTCTTCATCTCGGGGTCGCGACTGCCCTCGTACCAGTCGGAGTAGTCGAAAGCCGTTTGGTGATCCTGCATCAGGAAGAGCGTCACCTCCGGTGGAGGCTTCTTGCCGGCGACCAGGCTGGCGCCGAGTGAGATGGGTTCCCCCATTCCGCGATCGGCCGTAAGGCGCGGCGCCACTCTCAGCACTGTTTTCATGATCCCTCTCCGTCCGGGCGTCTGCACATCAGGACGCGTCGGTCCAGGGCGCCGCCTTCGGGTCGTGCTCCACGACGCTCCGTCGGGCATAGTCGGTCGAGGCGTTGTTCCTCTCACCCTCGGGCCGCAGCCCTTCGACGGGATTGGGGCCCTCGACCTCAAGCCGATATTCCCGGCCCTGCTTTTCCGCATTTGCCCGGATGGCTTCCTCGGTGGGCGACCACCTGCCGTTCACGGCGCGCTGGTAGGCGAAGTAGCGGTCGTCGTCCGGCAGATCGGCCACCGGCACGAACTCGCTGTCCTTGGCCGTCAAGTCCACCTGCTCCTCGAGGATGCTGCGCACCCACTTGCGGTTTTCGCGGAAGCTCATGGAGGGGCCCATGGTCGCCGGCAGAATCGCCTCGGGATCGCGCTTTTCCACCGAGCGCATGAGTTCGCAGGCGATGCGCAGGTGCTCGATCTCCATGTTGAGGTGGAGCTCGTAGAGCGCCTTGACCCGAGGATCGGGCTCTTCCTGCATGAAAGAGTAATAGAGCCAGCATTCCGTGTATTCGTGGAACACCAGGTTCTCGAACCAGCTCACCGTCGGATCGAGGATTGTTTCGTAGTGGGTGACGTGCTGCTCCTCGATCATGCCGATCTCGAGGTAGGTGGCCCGGGCAAGCGGCTCCATGAAGCGATTGCCGATGGTCATGTAGTAGTTCATCGTCTGCTGTTCCGCAGACATCACCATCAGCGCATTCAGGATCGACTGGGGGTGTGCGGCGAGCGCCGTCATCGGCCGTCGGATCTCGTCGTGCGGGTGCCGGTGCTCGAAGATCGTGGGGCGGCCGGGGGTCATCTCGGTCAGGTCGGAAATGATCTGCTCGGCCTTCTTGCCCTCCAGCATCTCGTAGAGGTTGGCGTAGCGGTAAAGGTGGTCGAAGTCCTCCAGCACCCCGAATTCATAGACCTGGCGGAGGTAGGGATCGGGCTCGTTCTGGGCGGCCCAGGCGGTCATGTCCACCGCCACCTGCTCGTAGCCCAGGGTCACCTCCAAGGTCGTCTCGTCCCCGGGGATCAGCCAGTTGATCGCTTTCTGCTGCTGCTGCTCGACGCGCCGCACCATGGCGAGCTGCTTCTTGATATCCGGATCGAGCAGATTGCGCGCCATGTTGTGGGAAAAGATGATGGCTTCGACCTCGATCCCGTTCATCAGGATCCCGCGCGCGCGACTGTAGGGGTGCACGCTGTTCTTGTCGTAAGGCTTGACGTTCAGTTCGGACCAGTTGCGCAGCTGCTTCTCGATGGGGATGCCACGCTCTTGGAGAGGATTGAAGCTCATGGGGTGGTGCTCCCGGACTAAGTTGCGTGACAGCGCAACTGGAACTCTCCCCCCTTGTTCCGCTCGCTTGGTGTTGAAATAATTATTAGAAAGGAAACTCAACTACCTAAAGGAAGTTGAGGAAAGCAACTATTCTCGCTGTAGAAGTAAAAACACGACGCATGCACTTGATCATTTAAAGCGTCGGTGCAAGCTCCGCCAGTTGGCGATCCCACCGACTTCCTTCTTCGATGGCGCCTTTGATATGGACGGCCATCTCCTTGTCGCCCAAGATCTTTGCGAGAAGGCGCAGCGTTCCCCAACTGGAGAGGCAGTAGAGCTGAAGTTTCTGTACGCCGCTGACGATGATCAGGTCAGTCACCTGAGGCGTACGTGCCAGCTGTAGAAGACGGTCGGTTTGAGAGATAAGGACGGTGGCCGCTCGGTTGTGAACGTACCGATGGCTGCTGCTGTATTCCTCGAGTGCGGCACGTATGTCGCTGCTGACCCGCTCCCCCTCCTGAACGCGCTGATGCAGGAGTCGCTGCAGTCTAAGGTTG
>Ga0079224_100017061_pt1 | contig 10222 bp, 5 predicted proteins | sample Stecom2015_FD_80414 | JGI IMG/M metagenome (GOLD analysis project Ga0079224, IMG submission 80414) | Agricultural soil microbial communities from Utah to study Nitrogen management - Steer compost 2015 | ecosystem: Environmental > Terrestrial > Soil > Agricultural land | place: USA: Utah... | reverse complement strand
GCGGGGGTGGCGGTGGTCATCTCGGTCCCCTCAGATCAGCGACGTGCCGCGCACGCGCTTGGACAGGGCGTTGACGGACAGGAGCAGGGCCACGGAGATGAGGCTCTTGAGCATCCCGATCGCGGTGGCGAGCGAGAGATTGTTGCCCGTCATGCCGATGTTGTAGACGTACAGGTCGAGGACCTGAATCGTTTCGCGGTTGAACGCGTTCTGAAACACGTAGTACTGCTCCATCCCGTTGTTGAGGATGTTCGCGATGGAGAGCATGAGCAGCACGAAGAAGGTGGGCATGAGCTGCGGGACGGTGATGTGCCACATCGTCTGGAAGCGGCCGGCGCCGTCCACCCGCGCGGACTCGTACAGGGACTGGTCGATCCCGGCGATCGCGGCGAGGTAGAGGATCGCGCCCCAGCCCACGGTCTTCCAGATGCCCCAGGCCGCCATCTTCAGCCAGACATGGTCGGAGCTGTCGAGGAACTTGATCGGCTCGGTGATGAGCCCGAGGTTGTCGAGCAACCCGTTGACCATCCCGGTGGTGGAGAACATGGAGAACGCGATCATGTACACCAGCACCCAGGAGATGAAGTTGGGCAGCGTGGTGAGGGTCTGGACGAGGTTCTTGAACCAGGTCGCGCGGATCTCGTTGAGGAAGACCGCGAAGGCGAGCGGCAGCACGGACGCGGCGATACCGAGGAAGCTCATCGCGAGGGTGTTGAGCATGACCTGCGCGATCTGCTGCACCTGGGTGGGTGAGCCGACGAGCATCTTGAACCACTGCAGCCCTACGAACTCGCTGCCGGCGAGCCCGCGGGCGGGCCGGTAGTCGAAGAGGGAGTAGATCCAGCCGTACAGCGGCAGGTAGCTGAACAGGAACACCATCACCAGCAGCGGCAGGATGGAGAGGAACAGCCCGAAAGACTGCTTCCGATGGGACGGCAGCGCGCGTCCGGAGGCACCGGCGCCACCGGCTCCGGCACCCTTCCGGCTGCGCCGACGGCGCCGCGACGACTCCGGGGCCGCTTCGGCGGCGGCCACCGTGTCGATGCCGACGGGGGTCGCCATCAGCTCTCAGCTCCGCGCCGTGCTGCGCGGACCGGTCCCGGTCGCGTGCATCGTCCCATGGCGTCCACTGCGCTCCTCCTCGAGGCTCGACGGCGTCGCCGCAGAGGGCATCGCCGGGTTTGTTAACTCGGAACACTAAGAGCGGCGACGCGTTGCGTCAAGCATTTCTCCGAAGCGCTTCGATAACAATTCGGGGGTGCCCCATGGCGCGCTCGAGGGTTTCCGGCGGGCCAACGGGAGGCCGGGCCCACTCACACTGCGAGGCAGCAGCTGCGGCCCGGCAGGGACTCAGGCGGGAGTGCCCGCACGGCGGTGAATGGCACGCAGCAGCAGCACGGAGGCGTAGCCCCCGAGGCTCGCGCCGAGGGTGAGCAGGAGCCAGGGTGCGCCGGGGACGACGAGCGCTGCGGCGAGGAGCGCGGCCGGTACGGCGACGAGGCCGGCGGTGCGCAGCGGCTCCGCGCCGGGCAGCAGCAGGGCGTTGCGCAGGGTCCGCCTGAGCGGGGCGCGGAAGGCGGCGACGAGGCCCTGCGCATGGATCCAGGCGGCGAGGAGGTAGAGCGCGCCGAGGCCGGTGAGCCCCGCCGCGACCAGGGAGAACAGTCCGTCGAGTCGGATCCAGAAGAGGGCGGCGAAGCCCAGTGCCGCCACCGGCAGGCCGAGCACGAGATGCAGTGCCGTGGCGGGCAGGAAGTTAGCGATGAGCGCACGGAGATAGTCGCGCAGGAGGTGTCCGCGCTCCTCGTCGGCGAAGCGGCCGAGAGTCTCGAGCAGGGCGCTCGTCGCGGCGCCGATCGTGAGCAGCGGGAGGCAGCACAGGAGGTGGAGGAGGTTCAGCAGGAGCAGGCCGATGAAGGCGTTCAGGCCCTGCAGGGTCCTGCTCTCGAGGTCGATCGCCATGCTCGGGCTCCTTGCTCGCCGGGGCTCGCGGACTGCCCGCGCGGCCGCGCGAGGCGTCGGCGGCGGCTCCATCATGGCATGCGAGGTCCCGCTACGCGGGGCAGACTTGACCCCTTGGGGTCGAAGCGGTTCGATAGTGGGATCTGGTCAGCGCGGCCCTCGTCGGCCCGCCGCACCGCCGTCGGCCCCGCCGCCCTCCTGCCGAAGGACACCATGCGCCCCTCCCCTGCCGCCCGCCGTTCTGCGATAGCTCCTGCCGACCTCCGGCGCCTCGAGCGCGCCCGCGCACTGGTCGCGGAGATGACGCAGGCCGAGAAGATCTCGCTGCTGCACCAGTACTCCCCTGGCATCGAGCGGCTCGGCATCGGCCCCTTCGTCACGGGCACCGAGGGGGTGCACGGCCTCGCCTGGCGCGGGAAGGCGACGCAGTTCCCGCAGCCCGTGGGCCTCGCCGCGACCTGGGACCCCACGCTGCTGACCGCCGCCGCGGGCGTGGTCGCCGAGGAGGTGCGGGAGCTGCACGCCACTGACCCTGGCGTCTCCCTCACCGTCTGGGCGCCGGTCGTGAACCTGCTGCGGCATCCGCTGTGGGGCCGCACCGAGGAGGCCTACACCGAGGATCCGCTGCTGAACGCGGAGCTGGGCAGCGCCTACTCCCGGGGGCTGCGCGGGGACGGCGAGGTGTGGCGCACGGTTCCCACGCTCAAGCACTTCCTCGCCTACTCGAACGAGACCGACCGCTGCGCGACCAGCTCCGATCTCTCGCCGCGGGTGCTGCAGGAGTACGAGCTGCCCGGCTACGTCCAGCCCGTCGCGGAGGGGCTCGCGGGCTCCGTCATGCTCGCGTACAACCTGGTCAACGGCCGTCCCGCGCATCTCACCGAGCTGCTGGAGCAGGAGCTGCGTTCGGTCCTGCCGGACCCGGACCTGCTGTTCGTGGTCACCGATGCGGGCGCGCCCTCGAACCTCTTCCGCAGCCAGCGCGTCGTGCCGGATGCGGCGGAGGCCTACGCGGCGATGCTCCGCGCAGGCGTGGACTCCTTCACCGATCACGACGCCGATCCCTCGGAGACGATCGCCGCGGTCACGGAGGCGCTCGCGCGGGGCCTGATCGAGGAGTCCCATGTCGAGCGGGCCGTGGTCCGCCAGCTCGTGGCTCGCGCCCGCACCGGCGAGCTCGCCGAGGCGATGGGTGAGGAGCCTGCCCCGGATGCTCCTGCGCCCGGGGTGCCGGCCACTCGCGCTGAGCGCCGGGCACTCGCCCGCGAGGTCGCGACTCGGGCGGCGGTGCTCCTCTCCCGCCGGGACGAGGGCGCGCTACCGCTGCCGGAGGGGTCCGTCGCTCTGCTCGGGGCGCAGGCCGGCGAGGTCCATCGCGACTGGTACAGCGGCGATTTCCATGAGGTCACGACGCTCGCGGACGCGCTGCGGGAGCGGCTCGGCGCGGAGCAGGTGCGCACCGCGTCTGGTCGCGACATCGTCTCTCTCGCGGCGCTGACGCCGTCCGGGATCGCTGCGCCGCTGCATCGTGCGGGGGATGACGTGCTGCGCGAGGACCGACCCGCCGCGCACCCCGCCCCGCATCCCGCCGGGCACGCTCCCTCGTCGGACACCCCCGCTGCCTCCGCCTCCCCCGTCCCTGCCGCCGCGGAGCTCGAGGTGGTGGACCTCGGCGAGGACGTCATCGCGCTGCGCGCCACGGCCGACGGCCGCTTCCTCGCCCCCGACGATCGCGGCCGGCTGGGCCTCGGCTCAGAGGCGATCGGCGGCTGGGTCGTGCAGGAGACCTTCCACCGCACGCTCGACGCGAACGGCGACTGGCTGCTGCGGCACCTGGGCAGCGGAAGAATGGTCGGCGTCGAGGCGTTCACCGGTGACCTCGTGCTGCGCACCGCCCTGCCCGGCAGCGCCGTTCCCCTCCGGCCCACAGTCCTCCTCTCCGGCGTGGAGGCGACCGCTCGCGCCCTCGAGGGAGCTCGCGCTGCGGTGCTCGTGGTCGGCAATGATCCGCACGTTCATGGCCGGGAGACGGAGGACCGCCCGCACGCGCGCCTGCACGCCCCGGACCTCGCCGCCGTCGATGTCCTCGCCGCACTCGACGAGGACGTGGCGACGGTGCTGGTCATCACCTCCTCGTACCCCTACGACCTGGGCGGGCTCGAGGAGCGGATCGGGGCGGTGGTGTGGTCCTCGCATGCCGGGGAGGCGGAGGGCGAGGCCATCGCCGACCTCCTCACCGGGGCGCGCGACTTCAGCGGCCGCCTCGCCCAGACCTGGCCGGACTCCTCCCCGCTGCCGGGCCTGCTGGACTACGACGTGATCGGGACCGGCTCCACTTACCTGTACGGGCAGGGAGCCCGCTTCGCCTTCGGCCATGGTCTCGCAGTGGACCCGCTGACCTGGCCGGAATCCTCCCTCGCCTCGGGCCCCGACGGCCTGGCCGCCCGGGTGCGGGTCGCCGCCCCGGAGACGCGGCGCACCGAGGGACCGCTCCACGAGGTGGTGCAGGTGTACGCCGACGCCCCCGCCTCCTCCTTCTCCCGCCGACGCTATGCGGTGCCGCGCACTCGGCTCGTCGGCTCCGCGGTGATCGAGGTGCCGGACGGCGGCTCCGCCGAGGCGAGGATCGGCATCCCCTGGGAGCGTCTGGCGCTGTTCGCCCCGGATCTCGAGGCGTGGGAGCTGCCCGACGGGCCGGTGACGCTCCGCCTGGCCCGCTCCTCGGACCACACCGAGACTGCCGAGGTGCTGCGCATCCCCGGCGCCGCCCGTCCCGCCCCGCCCGCCGCCCCGGTCCTGCCGGATCCGGAGGGTGCACCGGGCGTGCACTTCGTCCCTGCCTCCCGCGCGGAGGAGACCTCCGGCCTGCTGCGCAGCGCGGACACGCTGCTGGACGGGACCGTGCTGCGCCCCGCAGACCCCGTCGGCACCGCCCGATCCCCCAGCACAGCGCAGTCCACCCGCACAGCGCATCCCGTCGGCACCGCCGATCTGGTGCTGCCCGCTGGTGCCCGCGTCCTCTCCCTCGTCGTGCGCGATGAGAGCGGAACGAGCTCGGTGGTGAGCGCCGCTGAGGCACCTGAGACCGGGGCCCTCGCGGCCGGCGCTGTCCTCGTGGACCCGTCGGCCGAGGATCCCCTCACCGCGCCCGCGCTCGCCCTGCCCCACACCGTCCCCGCGGACGGCACCCGACCCACCGGGCGGGTGCGCGTGCGCCTGACCGGCCGCACCGCCCTCGTCGGCCTGCGCCTCGCGCACGCCTGACCCCTGCTTCCCCCGAGGAGATCCACCGATGAAGTTCACCGACGGCTACTGGCTGATCCGCGACGGCGTCACGCTGCTGCGCCCTGCCGAGGTCCACGACCACGAAGTGCTGCACCACGAGGAGCGGGGCGATGAGCTGCGCGTCCACGCCCCCGTGAAGAAGGTCCTGACCCGCGGCGACACCCTGAACACGCCCGTGATCAGCGTGTCCTTCACCGCGCCGCGCGAGGACGTGATCGCGGTGCGGATCCAGCACTTCTCCGGGACGCCCGTGCCGCTGCCCCGTTTCGAGCTCGAGGCGGCCCCGGACCGGGCCGCACCGGAGATCGTCCACGAGCCGCATGCGGCGACGGTCTCCTTCCGCTCGGGCCGGCTCACCGCCCGCGTCGCCCTGCGCGGTCCCTGGCAGGTGGACTATCTGTGGGACGGCGAGCTGCTGACCTCCTCCACCGAGCGCTCGATCGCGTACGCGCAGGTCGAGGGCGAGGGGCCGTATGTCATCGAGCAGCTCTCCCTCGGGGTGGGCGAGCAGATCTATGGCCTCGGCGAGCGCTTCGGCGCCTTCGTGAAGAACGGCCAGAGCGTGGACATCTGGAACGCCGACGGCGGCACGAACTCCGAGCAGGCCTACAAGAACGTCCCCTTCTTCCTCTCCTCCCGCGGCTACGGGGTGCTGGTGGAGGACGCGGGCCCGGTCTCCTTCGAGGTCGGCTCCGAGAACGTCTCCGCGACCCAGTTCTCCGTCCCGGGCGAGGAGCTGCGCTACGAGGTGTACGGCGGCGGCACACCGCTGGAGGTCATCGAGCGATACACCGCCCGCAGCGGCCGCCCGCCCGCACTGCCCGAGTGGAGCTTCGGGCTGTGGCTGTCCACCTCCTTCACCACCGAGTACGACGAGCACACGGTGCTCTCCTTCGTGGACGGCATGGCCGAACGCGGCATCCCGCTGAGCGTCTTCCACTTCGACTGCTTCTGGATGCGCGGCTTCCACTGGTCGGACTTCACCTGGGATCCCTCGACGTTCCCGGACCCGCGCGGACTCATCGCGAAGCTGCACGAGCGCGGTCTGAAGGTGTGCGTGTGGATCAACCCCTACATCGCCCAGCGCTCCCACCTCTTCGCGGAGGCGGCGGAGCTGGGCCATCTGCTGCGCCGCACCGACGGCTCGATCTGGCAGACCGATCTGTGGCAGGCGGGGATGGGGCTGGTCGACTTCACGAGCCCCGCCGCCTGCGCCTGGTATGCCCAGAAGCTCGACGCGCTGCTCGAGGACGGGGTGGACAGCTTCAAGACCGACTTCGGCGAGCGGATCCCCGTGGACGGCGTGGTGTGGCATGGCGGCTCTGATCCGCTGCGTGAGCACAACCACTACACCCAGCGCTACAACCAGGTGGTCTTCGACCTGCTCGAGCAGCGCCGCGGGAAGGGCGAGGCCGTGGTCTTCGCGCGTTCCGCGACCGCGGGCGGGCAGCGGTTCCCGATCCACTGGGGCGGGGACTGCGAGTCGACCTATGTCGCGATGGCGCAGTCGCTGCGGGGCGGGCTGTCGCTGGTCTCCTCCGGTTTCGGCTACTGGTCCCATGACATCGGCGGCTTCGAGGGCACCCCGGATCCGACGCTGTTCAAGCGCTGGGTCGCCTTCGGGCTGCTGTCCTCCCATTCGCGCCTGCACGGCTCGAGCTCGTACCGGGTGCCGTGGCTGTTCGACGAGGAGTCGGTGGAGGTGATGGCGTCCTTCGCCGCGCTCAAGCAGCGCCTCATGCCGTACCTCCTGGACGCGGCCGCGACGACCACCGCGACCGGTGCCCCGGTGATGCGGCCGATGGTGATGCAGTTCCCCGAGGATCCGGCCTGCCGCAGCCTCGACACCCAGTACATGCTGGGCGAGGATCTGCTGGTCGCGCCCGTGTTCACGCCGAGCGGGGACGTCGACGTGTACCTGCCGGAGGGGCGCTGGGTGCACCTGCTGGACGGGGAGACGGTCGACGCCTCGGGCGGGGGCCGGTTCCTGCGCCGCCGCTACGACGTGCACTCCCTGGGCCTGTTCGCCCGGGAGGGCTCGGCCCCGCTCGAGCTCGCCTCCGGGGGCGCTCGATGAGCGCCCGCGGCCGCTTCGCCCCGGGCCAGGTGCTGTTCGGCGGGGACTGGAGCCCGGAGCAGTGGGACCCGGCGACCTGGGATGAGGACCTCGAGCTGATGCGCCGGGCGCGCGTGAACACGGTGACGCTGGGGGTGTTCTCCTGGTCGAGCCTCGAGCCGACTGAGGGCGCCTTCGTCACCGACTGGCTCGATGAGATCCTCGAGCGCCTCGCCGCCGCCGGGATCGGCTTCTTCCTCGCCACGCCGACGGCCTCGCCGCCGCCCTGGTTCACCCGCGCCTATCCGGACGCGTTGCCGGTGCGGGCCGACGGCACCCGTCTCACACACGGCTCGCGCGACACCTATGCGATCAGCGCCCCCGCCTACCGGGAGGCCGCGCGCCGGATCACGCGGCGGCTCGCCGAGCGCTACGGCCGGCATCCGGGGCTGCGCGGCTGGCACCTGCACAACGAGTACGGCACGTTGGATCACGGCCCGCACGCCGAGCGCGCCTTCCAGGTCTGGCTCGCGCAGCGTTACGGCACAATCGAGGCGCTGAACCAGGCCTGGACCACGGCGTTCTGGTCCCAGGGCTATGCCTCCTTCGCGGAGATCACCCCGCCGCGCGCCACCCAGTACCTGCCCAACCCCGCCCAGGCGATCGACTTCCGCCGCTTCAGCTCCGATGAGATGCTCGCGGCGATGATCGAGCAGCGCGAGGAGTTGCGGGCCGCGGGCTCCACCGCGCCGGTGACCACGAACTTCATGCTTCCCACCTGGAACCATCTTGAGCAGTGGTCCTGGGCGGAGCAGGAGGACGTGGTGTCCCTGGACCATTACCTGGACACCGTCGGGCCCGATGCGGAGGCGCATGTCGCCTACGGAGCGGACCTCGCCCGGTCCTGGTCCGGTGGGCCGTGGGTGCTCATGGAGCAGAACGCGACCGGGATCCGCCTGGACGGCCGCACCCTCGGCAAGGGCGCCAGCCGCATGCTGCGCCACTGCCTGGGCTACATCGCCCGCGGCTCCCAGTCCTCCCTGTTCTTCCAGTGGCGCCAGAGCGCCGGCGGGTCCGAGCAGTGGCACGGGGCGCTGGTCCCGCACGCGGGCGGCGAGTCCCGGGTGTTCGAGTCCGTGATGCGGCTCGGCGAGGTGCTCGAGCGGCTCGCACCGGTCACCGCGCTCCCGGCCGACGGGCCGCTCATCGCGGCGGAGGTCGCGATCCTCTGGCACGCCGACGGCTGGTGGGCGCTGGAGACCCCGGACCTGCCCTCCTCTCACCTCTCCTACTCGGCGGAGGTCCGGGCGACGCACCGCTCCTTCCACCGTGCCGGGATCCCGGTGGACTTCGTGGCGCCGCTCGCGGACCTCTCCGCGCACCGCCTGCTGGTGGTCCCTGCCCAGTACCCTCTCTCCGATGCGCAGGTCGCCTGGCTCGAGGAGTACGTGCACGGTGGCGGGGAGCTGCTGGTCACCTATCTCTCCGGGCTCTCCGACGAGCACCTGCGGGTCGCGATCGGCGGCTATCCGGGCCGGTTGCGGGACCTGCTCGGGGTGCGCGGCGAGGAGCTCCTCCCCCTGCCCGCCGGACGGCGCGTGCAGCTCTCCGACGGCAGCGTCGTGGAGGAGTGGACGGAGCTGCTCACCGCGACGGACGCGGAGGTCCTCGCGACGTACACGCACGACGGCCTCGCCGGGCTCCCCGCGATCACCCGGGCCCGGCGCGGCGCCGGCCATGCCACCTATGTCTCCGCCGGCTGGACGCAGGAGTCTCGGGACGCGCATCTCGCCGCGCTCGCGGCGGAGCTGGGCATCGCCCCGACTCTGCCCGGCGCGGCCGAGGCCGGGCTCGAGGCGGTGCGCCGCCGCGGCGACGGGGTGGAGCATCTGTTCCTGCTGCACCACGGCGCGGCGCCGGTGACGGTGCGCGGGAACGGGCAGGATCTTCTCAGCGGTGCGTCTGCCCGGGACGGGCTGCGCCTGGAGCCAGGCGGCGCCGTCGTGCTGTCGCTGGCCCCTGAGACCCCGATCCACCTGCTGGAGGACTGACAATGCCGTTGTTCGACCTGCCCCTGCCCGCGCTGCGCGAGTACCGTCCCGCGCTCGAGGAGCCCGCTGACCTCGACGCCTTCTGGGCGGACACGCTGGGCAGGGCGCGGGAGCACTCGCCGCTGGTGGACGTCGCGCCGGTGGCGACGGGGTTGCCGCTGGTAGAGACCTTCGACCTCACCTTCGCGGGGCACGACGGCGCCCCGATCCGTGCCTGGTACCTGCGCCCCGCGGACGCCGACGGGGATCTGCCGGTGGTCGTGGAGTACATCGGCTACGGCGGCGGGCGCGGCCTGCCGCTCGAGCACCTGCTGTGGCCCGCCGCAGGCTGTGCGCACCTGGTCATGGACACGCGCGGCCAGGGCAGCGTCTGGGGCAACGGCGGGGACACCCCCGATCCGGTGGGCTCAGGACCGGCCGCGCCCGGGTCGATGACCCGCGGCATCGACGCGCCGGAGACCAGCTATCTCACCCGGCTGATCACGGATGCGGCCCGCGCCGTGGACGCCGCGCGGGCACTTCCGGGGGCCGACGGGCGGGTCGCGGTGACCGGGAACAGCCAGGGCGGTGGCCTCTCCCTCGCCGCCGGCGGGCTCGTGCCCGATGTGGACGCGGTGATGGCGAACGTCCCGTTCCTGTGCCAGATCCGCCGCGCCCTCGACATCACCGATGCGGACCCCTACCAGGAGATCGTCCGTTATCTCGCCGTGAACCGGGGGAAGGTCGAGGCGGTCGAGCGCACCCTCGGCTACGTCGACGCCGTGCACCTGAGCCGCCGCGCCCGGGCCCGGGCGCTGTTCTCCGTCGCGCTGCGGGACATGACCTGCCCGCCCTCGACCGTGTTCGCCGCCTTCAACCACTGGGGCGG
>Ga0079224_100017060_pt1 | contig 10222 bp, 6 predicted proteins | sample Stecom2015_FD_80414 | JGI IMG/M metagenome (GOLD analysis project Ga0079224, IMG submission 80414) | Agricultural soil microbial communities from Utah to study Nitrogen management - Steer compost 2015 | ecosystem: Environmental > Terrestrial > Soil > Agricultural land | place: USA: Utah... | reverse complement strand
GTACGGGCACTGATGACCATGCCGGCCTCTTCCAGCCGGGACACGTACACATTGTTCACCTCATAGCGGTGACGATGGCGTTCGTTGACTTCCGGCCCGTAGATTTCGTATGCACGAGTGCCGGGCTGAACCGGGCAACGTTGCGCCCCCTTGCGCATGGTACCGCCCAGGTCGGAATTGGCGTCGCGTTTCTCGATACGGCCTTCGCGGTCCTGCCATTCGGAAATGAGCGCCACCACCGGGTGGGCTGCAGCCGGGTCGAATTCAGTACTGTTGGCGCCGCCCAGACCTGCCACATGGCGGGCGAATTCCACCACAGCCAGTTGCATGCCCAGGCAGATGCCCAGGAAGGGAATGCCGTTTTCACGTGCGTAGCGGATGGCGCGAATTTTCCCTTCGGTACCCCGTTTGCCGAAACCGCCGGGAACCAGAATGGCATCCAGACCTTCCAGACAGCCCGTGCCCTGCTCCTCGATGAGTTCTGAATCGAGGTATTCGATTTCGACGCGGCAGCGGGTGTGGATGCCGGCATGGGACAGTGCTTCGGACAGTGATTTGTAGGATTCGGTGAGATCGACATACTTGCCAACCATGCCGATGCGCACATGGTGCTGCGGGTGCTTGATCGCATCGATCAGGCGCTCCCACATGGAGAGGTCTGCCGGAGGAGGCGAAATTGCCAGCGCGTCGCAGATGATGGAATCCAGGCCCTGCTCGTGCAACATGCCGGGAATTTCATATATCGAGGTTTCGGCGTCCCAGACCGAGATGACGGCGTCCAGCGGTACATTGGAGAACAGCGAAATCTTGGCGCGCTCTTCGTCAGGAATGCGGCGGTCGGCACGGCACAGCAGCGCATTCGGATAAATGCCGATTTCCCGAAGTTTCTGAACGGAGTGCTGGGTGGGCTTGGTCTTGAGCTCACCGGCCGAGCCAATGTAGGGGACTAATGTCAGATGCACGAAGGCGGCATTGTTGCGTCCTAGGCGAAGACTCATCTGGCGAACGGCTTCCAGGAAGGGCAGCGATTCAATATCGCCCACCGTTCCGCCGATTTCCACGATGGCGACATCTGCTGCGCCGTCCCATGCGGCTTTGGCACCGCGCACGATGAAATCCTGAATTTCATTCGTGATGTGCGGAATGACCTGCACAGTTTTGCCGAGGTAATCGCCCCGGCGTTCCTTGCGCAAGACTGATTCGTAAATCTGGCCCGTGGTGAAGTTGTTCACCTTGCGCATACGCGCCGAGATGAAGCGTTCGTAGTGGCCGAGATCGAGGTCGGTTTCGGCGCCGTCTTCCGTGACGAATACTTCGCCATGCTGGAAGGGGCTCATGGTGCCGGGGTCAACGTTGATGTAGGGATCGAGCTTGAGCATGGTGACGCGCAAGCCGCGGGATTCCAGGATAGCTGCCAGCGAGGCGGCAGCAATGCCTTTACCCAGGGAGGAGACGACGCCTCCCGTGACGAATACGTACTTGGTCATGTCGGGTTTGGCCCGGGGTGTATCGGGCCGCTGCTGGAAATTTGAATTGTAGCCGAAAGGTTGAGCAGTCACGAAGCCCGCAGAGGCTCAGTGCGGCGCATGAGCCACGCCAGCGCTTCGCCACTGACCAGGCGCTCTAAGCGTCGGCGCACGTCAGCATGGTAGGCATCCAGCCAAGCAATTTCGTCTGGCCCAAGCATGCTCACGTCGATACAGCGTGTATCTATCGGGCAAAGCGTGAGCGTTTCAAAGCGAAGGAAATCGCCGAACTCGGTGCTTTCATGCGGTGTGGCCAGCACAAGATTCTCGATGCGGATTCCCCAGCGGCCTGGACGATACAGGCCCGGCTCGTTGGAGGTGACCATGCCTTCCTGCATCACGGCATGCACATTGGCCGTATTGCGCCAGGAAATGGATTGCGGCCCCTCATGAACATTCATGAAGTAACCCACGCCGTGTCCGGTTCCGTGGCCGTAATCGGCACCCAGATTCCAGATGGGTGCGCGCGCCAGAGCATCCAGTGCGTAGGCGGGGATGCCGGCCGGGAATACCGCCCGGGAAAGCGCAATCATGCCTTTGAGAACTGCCGTGTAATCGCGTTTCTCGGCTTCGCTGACCTGCCCGACGGGTACGACGCGGGTGATGTCCGTGGTGCCACCCAGGTACTGGCCACCTGAGTCGATCAGCAGCAGGCCGTCACCATCTATGACCGCATGCGCCTCTTCGGTTGCATGGTAATGCGGCATGGCACCGTTTGCGCGCCAGGCGGCAATGGTGCCGAAACTCGGCGAGACAAAATTCGGGCGACGTGCGCGCGACGCCGTGATGCGCTCGTCTATGGTGAGTTCTGTTATGCGCTCTTTGCCCAATGCACTTTCGAACCACGCAAAGAACTCGCACAGGGCAGCACCGTCTTCTTCCATGGTGCTGCGGATGTTGGCCACTTCCCCCGCGTTCTTGCGCGACTTGAACAGATGGGCGGGGTTGGTGCCTTCAACAATGCTTGCCCCGGATGCGAGGTTGAGCAGCCCGACCGTGACACGAGCCGGGTCGGCCAGCAAGCGTGTGCCTTCCGGCAAACCCGCTAGCGCAGCACCTATGGCTTCGTAAGGCTTCACGTTGACGCCGTCCGCCTCCAGTATGCCTTCCAGCCCCGCAGCGAGCTTGCCGGCATCCACGAACAAGGTGGCGGTTTCCATACCCACCAGGGCATGCGACAGGAATACGGGGTTGTAGGGAATATCATTGCCCCGCAGATTGAACAACCAGGCGATGTCATCCAGGGCGGAAAGGAGATGCCACTGCACATTGCGGCGCTGCATTTCATCGCGCAACGCATGGAGGTTTTCCTGGCGGCTGCGACAGGCCCAGGGCGCGGTTAGTTCAATGATGCTGCCATCCGGCAGGCCCGGACGGCCCACCCAGACCTTGCCAGGCAGGTCAAAATCCAGGGCCAGGCGCAAGCCGGCGCCCTGACACGCTTCCTGCCACTGCCGCCCCGCGTGCACTGACAGGACGTCGCCGTCAATGGCAACGCATTGCCCTTTGGACAGCTGCTCCGTGACCCAAACTTGGGTGGACGGGACATCACTATGCCCAGCGCGCATTAGTTGGATGCCGCTGCCCTGGAGTTCGGATTCGGCCTGCTCCCAGTAACGGGAGTCTGTCCATAAGGCGGCGGCATCTGCACAGACCACCAGCGTACCCGCTGAGCCTGTGAAGCCGGAAAGCCACTCCCGCGCCTGCCAGTGACCGGGAAGATACTCGGATAGGTGCGGGTCGGAAGTGGGCACCACGCAGGCGTCCACACCCAGCTCGCGCATGACCTTGCGCAGATGTTCCAGCCGCTCGCCGACGCTCATGACTCAGGCAGCCACCGCAGAGACGTCCAGCTTGCCGCCAGTCTTGGTAACGACTTCATCCACTGTAACGCCGTCAGCCAGCTCGACCAGCTTGAAGCCATCATCGGTGATGTCCAGTACGCACAAGTCGGTGATGATGCGGTTCACCACACCGACGCCGGTGAGCGGCAGGGTGCATTCTGGCAGCAGCTTGAGGTCTTCGGTACCGTCCTTCTTGCGCGCGACGTGCTCCATCAGAACTACCACGCGGCCTACGCCGGCCACGAGGTCCATGGCGCCGCCCATGCCCTTGACCATCTTGCCGGGAATCATCCAGTTGGCAAGGTCGCCCTTTTCCGACACCTGCATGGCGCCCAGGATGGCGAGGTTGATTTTGCCGCCACGGATCATCGCAAACGAATCAGCCGAGGAGAAAATCGAAGAGCCGGGTAAGGTGGTGACGGTCTGCTTGCCGGCATTGATGAGATCCGGGTCGACTTCGTCTTCCGTGGGGAAAGGACCGATGCCCAGCAGGCCGTTTTCGGACTGCAGCCATACCTCAATGCCGGCGGGCACATGGTTGGCCACCAGGGTGGGCAGGCCAATGCCCAGGTTGACGTAAAAACCGTCCTGAAGTTCCTGCGCAGCGCGCGCAGCCATTTGATCACGTGTCCAGGCCATGTCTCAATGCTCCTTATTGGTTACGGATGGTGCGCTGCTCGATGCGCTTCTCGGGGTGTGCGTTCAGCACGATGCGGTGCACATAAATGCCGGGCAGGTGGATTTCATCCGGATCCAGCGCACCGGTCTCGACGATTTCTTCAACTTCCACCACGGTGACCTTGCCTGCCATGGCGACATTGGGGTTGAAGTTGCGCGCGGTGCGGCGGAACAGCAGGTTGCCGGCACGGTCGGCCTTCCAGGCCTTCACCAGCGATACATCGGGCACCAGGGCCCGTTCCATGACGTAGGTCTGGCCGTCGAATTCACGCAGCTCCTTGCCTTCGGCCACTACCGTACCCACGCCGGTCTTGGTGAAGAAAGCGGGAATACCTGCCCCGCCGGCGCGGAGTTTCTCAGCCAGGGTGCCCTGCGGCGTGAACTCAAGCTCGAGTTCACCAGCCAGAAACTGGCGTTCGAATTCTTTGTTCTCGCCCACGTAGGAGGCGATCATCTTGCTGATCTGACGGGTTTCCAGCAACTGGCCCAAACCAAAACCATCAACGCCCGCGTTGTTGCTGATGCAGGTCAGGTTCTTCACGCCCGTATCGCGCAGTGCGGCAATGAGCGCTTCCGGAATGCCGCAAAGGCCGAAGCCCCCCACGGCGATCATCTGGCCGTCGGCCACGATGCCTTTCAAAGCTTCTTCGGCACTAGCAAAAACTTTATCCATTACACCCTTCCTTGTGCAAAACAGAGAAATGTAGATGAAACCTTGAACGCCGCCTACCGGGCAAGCCCCGATGATGCGAGATGCGTCTTATGGCGCCAGGAGGAACACCCGGGCCATGCCCTCGAGTTCTGCCTCTGTCCAAGGTAAAGATCGACCTGTGGCTGGGTCAATGCCCACCACTATGGACGTACCCTTTGCGCTCGGGCCATCTTCACCCTGAACGCTGATTTCGATCATGCACTCGAGGCTGGAACGGCCCACACGTATCAACCGGGTGTCAACCAGTACGGTGGCAGGCCAGACGATGGGACGCAGAAAATCGCAGGTCACGTTTGCCAGCACGATATCACGCCCGGCATGTGCTCCGGTGAGCCCGCAGGTAGTCGCATAATGCATGCGGGCCTCTTCCATGTAGCGGAAATACACCGTATTGTTGACATGATTCAAGGCGTCCATGTCTCCCCAGCGTACCGGCATTTCCAAACGCAGGGCCCGGGTGGCTCCCGACTGCACCTTTTCGTTGATCTGCGTTCTAAGATCCACCTTATCCTCTCCGTGATTTTTCTAGTGAGCAGAGTATACCGGCGATGCTCTCTTTCGTGGCAGTGCAACAAAACCTGTCGGCTGCAATACAATGGACAGGTCAATCAATATACAAGAGTGTTCTGATTACGCGGTCAAGGGCTCCGCGGCGCGAATGCTCACGACTAGGAGATACAGGGAACCATGTCCGAACGCGAATCCATGGAATACGACGTGGTGGTGGTGGGAGGCGGCCCAGGCGGGCTGTCGGCTGCCATCCGCTTGAAGCAACTGGCCGCTGAACAGGACCAAGACATCAGCGTCTGTGTGCTGGAAAAGGGCTCGGAGATCGGCGCACACATATTGTCCGGCGCCGTGATGGACCCGCGCGCCCTGACGGAACTCATTCCCGACTGGAAGGAGAAAGGCGCGCCGCTGGAAACCGCGGTCACCGAAGACCGCTTCCTCTTTCTGTCGGAAACGGGAGCCCGCGCAACACCCCAGTGGTTGCTGCCCGAGTGCTTTCACAACGAGGGCAACTATATCGTGCGCCTGGGCCACGTCACCCGCTGGCTGGGTGAGCAGGCCGAAGCGCTGGGCGTGGATGTATTCCCCGGCTTTGCCGCCAAGGAGATCCTCTACGACGAAAACGGTGCAGTGAAGGGTGTGGCAACCGGCGACATGGGCGTCGGCCGCGATGGCCAGCCCACGGATGCCTATCAGCCAGGCATGGAGCTTCATGCCCGCTACACCATCTTCGCCGAAGGTTCACGCGGCCAGCTGGGCCGCCAGCTCATCGAACGCTTCAAGCTGGACAGCGGGCGCGACCCACAAAGCTATGCCATCGGCATCAAGGAAATGTGGGAAGTCGACCCGGCACAATCCAAGCCCGGGCTGGTGATGCACACTGCCGGCTGGCCCCTTGATTCGGACACCTATGGCGGCTCCTTCCTCTACCACATGAACGACAACATTGTCGTGGTCGGTCTGGTGGTTGGTCTGGATTACGCCAACCCCTGGCTGTCGCCCTTTGAAGAGTTCCAGCGCTACAAGACCCACCCGGCAATCCGTCCCACTTTCGAAGGTGGCAAGCGCATCGCCTACGGTGCCCGTTCCCTGACCGCGGGCGGTCTGCTCTCAATTCCCAAGCTGTGCTTCCCCGGCGGTGTGCTGGTGGGCTGTGAGGCAGGTATGCTCAACGCATCCCGCATCAAGGGCAGCCATGCCGCCATCAAGACGGGTTCCCTGGCAGCGGAAGCCGCCTTCGAAGCGCTCAAGGCGGGCCGCAGCCGTGACGAACTGGTTGCTTACCCCCATGCCTTCGAGTCGTCCTGGCTGTACGAAGAGCTCAACAAGGCGCGCAACTTCAAACAGTGGTTCAAGAAGGGCCGCACGGTTGCAACAGTGATGACCGGCATTGAACAGTGGCTGCTCAAGGGCAAGATGCCCTGGACCATTCATCGCAAGGTGGCCGACCACACCTGCCTCAAACCGGCTGCCGAGTGTGCTCGCATCGAATATCCGAAGCCCGACGGCAAGCTGACCTTCGACCGTCTCAGTTCGGTGTTCATTTCCAACACCAACCATGAGGAAGACCAGCCCATCCACCTGACCCTGAAGGATGAGTCAGTGCCGGTGCAGGTAAACCTGGCGAAGTACGGCGGCCCCGAAGCACGCTACTGCCCTGCCGGTGTGTACGAGTTCATCAAGGATGATGACGGCAATGACCGCCTGCAGATCAATGCGCAGAACTGTGTGCACTGCAAGACCTGCGACATCAAGGACCCAACACAGAATATCGTGTGGGTGGCGCCCCAGGGGGGCGAAGGGCCGGTGTACAACGGCATGTAAACCAGGGTTCAGGGCCGCAATCAACGGCCCTGAGCCTTTGTGGCTCCCCACTTGGCCTGCCGCAAGGGCAGGCCGTCGCCAAGAATCAATATGACTTGGTGAGCTGGTCGAGGATTGCGGGGTTCTCGAGCGTAGATACGTCTTGAGTGATGGTTTCGTTCTGAGCAACCACACGCAGCAGACGGCGCATGATCTTGCCGGAACGCGTCTTGGGCAGGTTTTCACCAAAACGGATCTCACGCGGCTTGGCGATGGGCCCGATTTCCTTTCCGACCCAGTCGCGCAGCTGGCGCGCAATTTCGGCGGCTTCGTCCCCTTGCGGCACCGGACGCTTGAGCACGACGAAGGCCACGACAGCCTCACCCGTCGTGGAATCCGGGCGGCCCACAACTGCCGCTTCAGCCACGAGCTCATGCGCCACCAGGGCGGATTCCACTTCCATCGTGCCCAGGCGGTGACCCGACACGTTCAACACGTCGTCGATGCGGCCCATGATCCAGACATATCCGTCCTTGTCACGCTGGGCGCCGTCGCCGGCAAGATAATAGCCTTTGGCTTCGGGGGGGAAATAGCTCTTCTTGAAGCGTTCGGGGTCGCCCCAGATGGTGCGGATCATGGATGGCCAGGGCTTCTTGATCACCAGGAAGCCGCCCTTGCCGGGAGGCACCTCTTCGCCGCTTTCGTCAATGATGCCGATTTCGATGCCGGGCAGCGGCAGGGTGCAGGAACCCGGCTTGAGGGGTGTGGCACCCGGCAGGGGTGTCAAGATGTGCGAGCCCGTTTCCGTCTGCCACCAGGTATCCACCACGGGGCAGCGCTCGCGGCCTACATGGGTGAAGTACCACATCCATGCTTCCGGGTTGATAGGTTCACCCACTGAGCCGATGATGCGCAGGCTGGTCAGGTCGAACTTCTTGGGATGATGCTCGTCGTTCGATTCCGACGCCTTGATCAGGGAACGGATTGCGGTGGGCGCCGTGTAGAAAATTGTGCACTTGTGGCGTTCGATCATTTGCCAGAAACGTGCTGGCGTAGGATATGTGGGCACCCCTTCGAACATGATTTGCGTGGCGCCTGCGGCCAGCGGCCCGTATGCGATGTATGTATGGCCGGTCACCCAGCCCACATCGGCCGTACACCAGAAAATGTCGGAATCCTTGATGTCGAAGGTCCAACGCATGGTGAGCAAGGCCGACAGCAGATAACCCCCCGAGGAGTGCTGAACGCCCTTGGGCTTGCCGGTGGAACCCGATGTATACAGAATGAACAGGGGGTGCTCGGCACCGACGGCCACCGGCTCGCATTCCGCCGGCTGCCCCTCCAACACGTCGTGCAGCCAGAGGTCACGACCTTCTTTCCAGGCAATGTCGGCACCGGTGCGACGGTAGACGATCACATGGCGCACGGCTTCCGTGCCCGGCATGGACAAGGCTTCGTCCACCGCAGGCTTGAGGGGAATGTTGCGACCGCCGCGCTTCTGCTCGTCGGCGGTGATCACAAGTGTGGCGCCGACGTCCATGCAGCGTTCATGCAAGCTCTTGGAAGAGAAGCCGCCAAAGACAACCGAGTGCGTGATACCCAGACGGGCACAAGCCTGCATGGCCACCACGGCCTCGATCGACATGGGCAGATAGATGATGGAACGATCACCCTTTTTGTAGCCAAGCGACTTCAGGGCATTGGCCAGCTTGCAGACACGCTCGTACAGTTCCTTGTAAGTGACCTGAGTTACCTGCCCGTCATCCGCTTCAAAAATGATGGCAGTCTTGTTGGCGACCGGGGTATTCAGGTGGCGGTCCAGGCAGTTGGCCGATACGTTGAGTTCACCGTCTTCGAACCAGGTGTAGAACGGCGCATTAGACTCGTTGAGCACCTTAGTGAAGGGTTTGGACCAGATGAGGTTCTCGCGCGCCTGGCGGCCCCAGAACCCCTCCAGGTCGTCGGCGGCCTCGTCATAAAGAGCCCGATACGCATCCATGCCCGACACGTGGGCGTCTTTCGCCACGCGCTCGAAAGGCCCGAATACGCGTGTTTCGGTCATGACCGAATCGATTGCACTCGACATACTGCGTCTCCTTTTATGTGATGACTACCTTAAGTTTTCTTGTCCAGCTGGGCCCAGGGCCTGGCCCGCCTGCTGGCGCGCCCGCATGCCGCGGGGAAAATCCACACGTGTCAGGACCAGCAGCCCCAGCACGAAAAAACTGCCTGTGAACAGCAGGGCCAGCCGATGGTTCCCGCCACTAACCCAAGTGACCAGGCCATAGCATAACGGCCCAACGACCGCGGCCAACTGTATTGCAAAGGTCCAGAGTGAAAAAAATTCCGCCAGCCGCCTTGGCGGTGCCAGGGCCCCACACATGGCTCTGCCCGCACTCTGGCTGGTTCCCATGCACAGCCCCGCCAGTGTCGCCGCCACCCAGAACACCCAGGCCTGCGTGGCCGCCCAGGCAACGAGCACCATGAAAATCCAGCCAACAAGGGTGATCGCCAGGGCCCGCTTGTGACCGATGTGGTCTTGAAAATGACCGAAAGCGAATGCGCCCGCGGCTGCCGCTATGTTGACAGTGAATACCAGCATCATGGTCTGCGCCATGGTGAAACCCATGGCTTCCGTGGCGTAGACGGCGGCCAATGCAACGACCACCGCGATGCCCGCCTGATAAAAGGCCCCGCACAACAGGAGCATACGGAAATCCGGAAAATTCTCGCGCGTATCACGCCATGCGTTGGCCAGGCGGCGCCAGATGCCCTCGCGTTCGCGGTGCGTGGCAGGCGACCTTTCCCTGAGGAAAAGGAAGGAGGGAATGGCCGCCAGGGCAAATATGCCTGCGGTCAGCAGCATGACCCACGGTACGTAAGCTTCCGCCGGTAGGCCGGCTGCTTCACCCCGGGTTGCGATGGCCAGGGACAGCCCCAATGTCAGCATGCCCCCGAAATAGCCGAAACTCCAGCCCCAGCCGGAAACACGCCCCAGGGCTTCCTCGCGGGCGATCTCGGGCAGGAAGGCTGCGATCAGAGATTCGCCCACACAATAACAATAGTTCGACAATGCCAGGGCCACCAGGCCGATGGCAATGTCATTGGGCCCGGCCAGAGCCAGGAACGCCGTGCCAACAACACAGCCG
>Ga0079224_100017059_pt1 | contig 10222 bp, 9 predicted proteins | sample Stecom2015_FD_80414 | JGI IMG/M metagenome (GOLD analysis project Ga0079224, IMG submission 80414) | Agricultural soil microbial communities from Utah to study Nitrogen management - Steer compost 2015 | ecosystem: Environmental > Terrestrial > Soil > Agricultural land | place: USA: Utah... | reverse complement strand
TAAAAATAGTCTCGAGTGTATCTATCGCTCGTGGTGACCGTGAAGGAGTGCCGATGACAGACGACCACGCGCCCGAGTCGCTCGGCCCCGGTGAGCTGGTGGAAGTTGCCGACGGCGTGCACGCGTGGCTGCAGCAGGACGGATCGTGGTGGATCAACAACGCCGGCGTCGTCGTCGGGGACGCGGCGGCGGTGCTGATCGACACGTGCACCACGGAGCGCCGCACGCGCGAGCTGCTCGACGAGGTCGCGCAGGTCAGCCACGACAAGCCGCTGCGGTACGCGGTGAACACCCACCACCACGGCGACCACACGTTCGGCAATTCGCTGCTGCCGCCGCACACCGTGTTGATCGGTCACCGCGCCATGCGCGAAGCACTGCTGGCCGACCGCACCCTCGAGGCCTTCCCGCCGTACTGGTCGCCCAAGCCGGACTTCGGCAACCTGCACCGCCGGGTGCCCGACCTGACCGTGGAATCGGCCGTCACGGTGCACCTCGGCGGGCGGCACATCGAGTTGATCCACCCCGGGTACGCCGCGCACACCGACGGTGATCTGGTGGCCTGGGTGCCGGACGCGCGCGTGCTGTTCGCCGGCGACCTGCTCTTTCCCGGGCACACGCCGATGATCCTGGCCGGGGCGCCGACCGGGGCGATCCGCGTGCTGGACTGGATCGCGGAGTTCGACGCCGAGGCGATCGTGCCCGGTCACGGTGACGTGGTGTGGCGTGCCGAGATCGACCGGGTGCTGGACGAGCACCGCCGCTACTACGAGTTCGTGCAGGCCGAAGCCAAGCGCGGCCTGGAGGCCGGGCTGAGCCCGCTGGAGGTGGCGCGCACGGCCGACCTGGGCGACTTCGCCGATCTGCTGGATCCGGAGCGGCTGGTGCTCAACCTGCACAGCGCCTACGCCGAGGCGGCCGGTCGCAAGGCCGACCGGACGACGGCCTTCGAGGACGTCCTGGCCTGGCTGGGGGCCCCGATCCGGACGAAGGTGTGATGGTCATGTCGCTGAACGCGCACATCACCGGATGGGCGCACACCCGCTTCGGGAAGCTGTCAGCCACGTTGGAAGAGCTGGTCGTCGAGGTGACGCGAGGCGCCCTGGCGTCGGCGGAACTCGAGGCGTCGGAGATCGACGCGATCTACTACGCCCAGTACAACGCGGGCATGCACCCGCTGACGTTCGGTTCCGCGCTGCCGCTGCAGGCGGACGACGGCCTGTGGGGTGTGCCCGCGACGCGAGTGGAGAATGCCTGCGCATCAGGAGCGACGGCGGTGCACCAAGGACTGCTGGCGCTGCGCTCCGGTGTCGCACGGCACGTGCTGGTCGTCGGCGTGGAGAAGATGACCGAGACCGACGCCGCCGGAGTGCGCAAGGCCCTCATCGGCGCCGATTACGAAAAGGCCGGGACAGACTACCCGTTGGGCTTCGCCGGACGGTTCGCGCTGGTGGCGCAGGAGTATTCCCGCCGGTTCGGCGATTGCGGCGACACCTTGGCCAGGATCGCGGCCAAGAGCCACCGCAACGCGCTGGACAACCCGTATGCGCATCTGCGTAAGGACTTCGACGAGGAGTTCTGCCGCACGGTCTCGGATGCCAATCCGCTGGTGGCCGACCCGTTGCGACGCACGGACTGCTCTCCGGTGTCGGACGGCGCGGCGGCGCTGGTGCTCAGTGCGGGCTCCGCGCCGCACGCCACCGCCGGCGGGGCGGTGAGCGTCGCCGGGGTCGGGCACGCCACGGACTACTTCCCGGCGGCCAAGCGCGATCCGCTCGCTTTCGCCGCCAGTGCCACGGCGTGGCAGCGAGCCATGGACATGGCCGGTGTCGGTGTGGCGGACTTGTCGTTCGTGGAGGTGCACGACTGCTTCACCATCGCCGAGCTGGTGCTGTACGAGACGTTCGGCCTCGCCCCCGCGGGCAAGGGAAGCACGCTGCTGGACGACGGCACGGTCTACCGGGACGGCCGTCTTCCGGTGAACCCGTCCGGCGGGCTGAAGTCCAAAGGCCATCCGGTCGGCGCCACCGGCGTGAGCCAGCTCGTGCTGGCGGCCATGCAGCTGACCGGCAGTGCCGGGGCGATGCAGCTGCCGGAGGCGAGCGTCGCCGCGGTGCACAACATGGGCGGGCTCGGCATCGCCAACTTCGTCACCGTGTTGCGGGCAGGGTGATCGTCATGACCTGGGAGTACGACACGATCCTCACCGACGGCCTCACCGAGCGGGAGGCATACAAGCTGCTCACCGGGATCGTCGTCCCCCGGCCGATCGCCTGGATCACCACGTGCAGCGAGGACGGCGGGGTGAACCTGGCCCCGTTCAGCGCCTACGTCATCCTGTCCAACAACCCGATGATGATCGGCGTGTCGGTCGGCCGCCGCGGCGCCGACGTGAAGGACACCGCGCGCAACATGAAACGCACCGGCGAATTCGTGGTGAACGCGCCGCACGTGTCGCAAGCCGAACAGGTGCATTTCAGCGCCGAAGAACTGCCGCACGGGGTGAGCGAGGTCGAAGTGCTCGGGCTGGCGACGGTGCCGAGCAAGGCGGTGTCCGTGCCCCGGCTGGCCGATGTGGCCGTCGCCATGGAGTGCGTCTTCGACCAGGCCATCGAGTTCGGCCTGTCCAGGACCGAGCTGATCGTCGGCGAGGTGAAGGTCGTGCACGCCAAGCGCGGGCTGGTTCGCGACGGCAAGATCGACACCGCCGAGCTGGAACCCCTGGGACGGGTGGCGGGCCCGCGCTATGCCGGCATCGGACCGGTCCGGTCGTTCCGGCCGCTCACCCACACCCTGTACACCGAGCAGAACGGCGCCTGATCGGCCCTCGGGCGGCGGTGCGGCTTTTCGCTTCTTCGTCCTTTCCCTGCTTGCTGTTCCTTCCTTGTCGGTTGCCGATTTTCCCGGGGAGATGGTCGCATGATCTCCACCGTCGCCCAGCCGAGCCGGATCCTGATCGGAGCGGGCGCACGCCACAAGGCCGGCGCCCTGGTGGCCGAGGTGGGCGGGCGGCGCCCGCTCGTGGTCACCGACTCCTTCCTGGCGGGCAACGGGGCCGCGGACGAGCTGGTGCAGACGTTCGCCGACGCGGGCCTGAGCGCCGCGGTGTGGTCCGGCACTGTTCCCGACCCGACCACCGACTCACTGGCCGCCGGCCTGGCGGCGGTGACCGCGCACGACGCCGACGTGCTGGTCGGCTTCGGCGGCGGCAGCCCGATCGACACGGCCAAAGCGCTCGCGCTCCTGGCCGTCAGCGGCGGCGCGATGGCCGAGTACAAGGCGCCGCGCAGCAACGACGGACCCGCATTGCCGATCGTCGCCGTGCCGACCACGGCGGGTACCGGGTCGGAGGTCACCCAGTTCACCGTGATCACCGACAGCCGTACCGACGAGAAGATGCTGTGCATCGGCCCGGCTTTCCTGTCCGCCGCGGCGATCGTCGACTACGAGCTGACGCTGACCATGCCTGCCCGGCTCACCGCGGACACCGGCATCGACGCGCTCACCCACGCCATCGAGGCCTACGTCAGCCGCAAGGCCAACCGCTTCTCGGACGGCATGAGCCTGACGGCGATCCGGACGATCGGATCGGCGCTGCGTCGGGTGTATGCCGACGGCTCGGACCGGCAGGCCAGGGAGGCGATGATGCTGGCCGCCACGCAAGCGGGCATTGCCTTCTCCAACTCCAGCGTCGCGTTGGTGCACGGCATGGCCGCCCCATCGGCGCGCACTTCCACGTGGCGCACGGCCTGGCGAACGCCATGCTCCTGCCCGCGGTGACGCGGTACTCGGTTCCGGCGGCCGAGGCCCGCTATGCCGACTGCGCTCGGGCGCTGGGCTGCGCGGCGGCCGACGACGATGACGCCACGGCCGCCCAGGCGCTGGTCGACGAGCTCGAAGCGCTGTGCAACGACCTGGCCGTGCCGACCCCCGGTCGTACGGCATCGACGAGCGGGCATGGCGGCAGAAGATCCCGACGATGGTCGAGCAGGCCATCGCCTCCGGCTCGCCCGCCAACAATCCACGCGTCCCCACGCCCGACGACGTGGCCGCCATCTACAGCGAGATCTACTGAGAAGGGTCGTCCGAGATGAGCGAGCGTGCCGATGGTCCGTACGCGGCCGTCGACCGAACCCGGGTGTCCACCGGCTTCGCAGGGCCGGACCATGGCTGAGCACGTCGACGGCGTGCGGTTCGCCCGTGACGGCGGTGTCGCGCGCATCCGGCTGCACCGCCCGCAGGCTCGCAACGCGGTGAACCTGCCCATGATCATGGCCATCCGCCGCGCCCTGGAGGAATGGCGGGACGAGCCGCTGCGGGTGATCACCGTGGAAAGCGCGGTCGACGGCGTCTTCTGCGCGGGCGGGGACATCCGGCGCGTCCGGCAGAACTCCCTGGAGGGCGATCCGCGCGCCAGCGACGAGTTCTTCGCCACCGAGTACCGGGTGAACGAGATGCTGGCGTCCTACCCGATCCCCGTCGTCGCGCTGATCGACGGCGTGTGCATGGGCGGCGGGCTGGGCTTGTCGGTGCACGGGCCGTTCCGGGTGGTGACCGAACGGGCAGTGCTGGCCATGCCGGAGACGGCCATCGGCTTCTTCCCCGATGTCGGGGCGTCCTACTTCTTGTCCCGGCTCCCCGGCGGCCTCGGCCTCTATCTGGGGCTGACGGGCGCGCGGCTCAGCCCTGCGGACGCCCTCGACGTGGGGCTGGCTACCCACTACGTGAAGGCCGCGGATCTCCATGCCGTTCGCCAAGCACTGGCGGAGGACGCTGGCCCCGTCGACGCCGTCTTGCGACGGCACGTCTCGCGGCCTGAACCGTCCGGGCTGGCCCGTCACCGAGACACCATCGATGCGGTGTTCGGGGACGTCACCGACCTGGACGAGGTGTTCCGGCGGCTGCGCCACGACGGGAGCGCGTGGGCGCGTCGGACCCTGGCCACGCTGGAAGCGATGTCGCCGCAAAGCCTGGCCCTCACCTTCGACCTGTTGCTGTGGGGGAGGCAGCGCAGCCTGCGGGAATGCCTCGATGCCGAACGTGCGGCCGCCAGGCGCGTGGTGACCAGTCCCGACTTTCTGGAAGGCGTGCGCGCGGTACTGGTCGACAAGGACCGGTCGCCCAGGTGGGCGGCGTCGGAGTACTTGGGCACCGGCCGTGACGGTGTCGTCCGCTGGGTCGTCGACCGGTCTTGAGTTCCGGCGCCCGCGTGCGGCAAAACGGACGTATTTCCTCTTGACTCCCGGCAGACGCAGGCGCAATATCTACATCACAGTGTAAATGTAGGCTCGAGTGTAGATCTGGAGTGGCGATGAAGCTGGTCCGCGTCCGCGAGCAAGCTCGATCCGCATCCGGCACACCTTCAGCTCGGTTCGCCCTCGTGGTCGACGACAAGGTGCATCGCCTTCCGGAGCACTGGGGCTTCGCCGACGCGGTTCGCGCATTGCACACCGGCCGGCTGGAAGACGCCGAGCCGTCGGCGTCCGCGCTGGACGAGTGGGAATTGCTGGCGCCGGTTCCGACGCCGGCGAGCATGCGCGACTGCGTCGGTTTCCTCCAGCACATCCGCAACACCCGGCGCAGCCGTGGTGATCTGGCACCGCTCGGCGAGGTGTGGCAGCAGCGCCCCGGCTTCTACTTCTCCAACCCGAACTCCGTGCACTCGGCCACCGCTGCGGTGACGATCCCGCCCGGCTGCCAGGCGTTCGACTTCGAGCTGGAGATCGCCGCGGTCCTCGGCGGAGGCGGACGCGACCTGACCGCCGAGGAGGCCGAGCAGCTCATCGCCGGATACGTGCTGTTCTGCGACTGGAGCGCGCGGGACTTCCAAGCCGAGGAACGCGCCATGCAGATCGGCCTCGGCAAGGCCAAGGACGCCGCGATCTCACTCGGGCCGTGGATTCTCTCCGCCGACGAGGCGGCGGCGTTCCGGCGTCCGGACGGCCTCGACATCCCGGTCAGTGCCTCGGTCAACGGCGAGCGGGTGACGGCGCCGGGCACTCGCTACGTCGGCATGGACTGGTCGTACGGGGAGATCGTCGCCTTCGCCTCGATCGGGGCGGATCTGGTCGCCGGCGACGTCGTTGCGGCGGGCACGGTGCCCACCGGATGCTTGCTGGAACATTCCGCGACCGAAGGTTTCCGCGGCTGGCTCGCCGACGGCGACGTGGTGCGGCTGGATGCCGGGCCGCTCGGCGAGATCGTCAGCCCGGTGGTGGCCAGCCCGACGCGAGCGCAGTGGAGGCAAGCATGAGCAGCACCAGCTCCAGCACCATCTACCGAGGTGCCGAGGTCGTGCTCGGCGACCCGCGCGACAGGGACGTGCGCCGGGTCGACATCGAGGTGCGCGACGGCATCATCAGCCGGATCGGGCCGGACCTGGAGGCGGGTCCCGGTACCGACGTGGTGGACGTCTCCTGGGCCTGGATCATGCCGGGCATGGTGGACAGCCACCACCACCTGTGGCAGGCCACCATGCGGGCGGTGACCGCGAACTTCACCCTCGACGAGTACTTCTGGACCATCCGCCGCAACCACTCGCTCCGGCACCGCGCGGTGGACATCTACAACGGCACGCTGGGCGGCGCGGCCGGCATGCTGGATGCCGGGATCACCGCGACCGTCGACTTCTCGCACTGCATCCTCACCCCGGAGCACGCCGACGCCGGCATCGAGGCCTTCCGTGAGTCGGGCATCCGCGGCGTGTGGTGCTACGGCTTCTACGACCCGCCGCTGGACGAGCCATGGTTCACCACACCGGAGCAGCGGTACGCGGACGCGCGGCGTGTGCGGTCTCAGCACTTCCCGTCCGACGACGACCACGTGCGGTTCGGGGTCGCGCTGACCGAAATGGGCCGTGCGTCCCTGGAACGGGTGGCTGACGAGTTCCGGACCGGCCGGGAGCTGAACGCGTTGGTGCACGCCCACACCAACACCCGCTATCACGCCGGCGGGCAGCCGTCGGACATCCGGCGATGGCACGACGCCGGGTTGATCTGGGAAGGCCAGCTGCACTCGCACTGCAACACCAGCGACGCCGAGGACCTGAAGATCCTGGCCGATGCCGGCTGCGCGGTGAGCTCGACACCGGAAACCGAGCTGGGCATGGGCATCGGGCACATCGTGGTGCGTGCCGCCGACCGGGCCGGAGTCACCACCGGCCTGGGATCGGACATCCAGTCCAACAACGGTCCGGACCTGTTCGCCGTCATGCGGTTGGCGATGTCCGCGGAACGCCACCGGTACCACCAGCCGGTCATCGAGACCGCCGGAACCTCCGGCCTGGACGGTGTCGCGCTGCGTACCGAGGACGTCCTGCACTTCGCGACCCTCGGCAGCGCCCGTGGTCTCGGTCTGGGCGACGTCTGCGGATCCATCGAGGTCGGCAAGGCCGCGGACCTGGTGTTCATCCGCACCGACACGCCACGGTTGCGGGCCGCGGCGCACGTGATCGACGCGATCGTCATGCAGGTGACCGTGGCCGACGTCGACACGGTGTTGGTGGGCGGCCGCCCGGTGAAGACGAACGGCAGGCTCGACCCCCGACTGAGCGCCAAGGCGATCGCCGCGCTGGACGAATCCGCCGCGTGGATCCGCAAGGAGGCCGAGAAGGCGGGCGGGCTGTGGCCGGAGATGCCGTCGTGGATGGGCACGCCCGCCGAGCACCGGCTGAGCAACAGCGGCGTCGAGCGGCGCCCCGTCCGCCAGACGCGGGACAGGCAAGGAGCCTGAAGGTTTTCGCTCACCACTCCGGTTCAACGACGAAGGGAGCCCCATGAGCGACCGTACTGCCCACCCTCCCACTGGGGCCGACGTCTCACCTGCCGAAGCACGACGGGTGATGCGCGCCAGCGTCGTCGGCACCGCCATCGAGTTCTACGACTTCACGCTGTACGGGTTCGCCGCGGTGCTGGTGTTCGGGCCGCAGTTCTTCCCGGCCAGCGACCCGGTGGCCGGCCAGCTCGGCGCCTTGGCCACGTTCGCCGTCGGCTTCGTCGTGCGCCCGCTGGGCGCGGTGGTCGGCGGGCACTTCGGTGACCGGTTCGGCCGCAAACGAGTGCTGATCGCGACCTTCCTGACGATGGGCCTGGCCACGGTGGCGATGGCGCTCGTCCCGACCTACGCCAGCATCGGCCTGGCCGCGCCGGCGATCCTGCTCGTCCTGCGCCTGATCCAGGGCCTGGCCGCGGGTGCCGAATGGGGTGGGGCGGCGCTCATGGCGGTCGAGCACGCACCGCGGAACAAGCGCGGCCTGTACGGGATCGCGCCCGCTCTGGGTACCAACTCGGGCATTCTCCTGGCGGTGCTGGTGATGCTGGCGGCCAGCTACGTCGGCCCGGCCGGGTTCGTCGAGTACGGCTGGCGCCTCGCCTTCGGTTTCAGCGCGGTGCTGGTGGTGTTCGGTTTCGTCGCCCGCCGTAGGCTGACCGAGAGCCCGCTGTTCACCACGGCCGTGGAGCAGGAACCGCCGCGGGTGCCGCTGGCCACGCTGATCAAGGAACACCCCGGTGCGTTGCTGCGCGGCGTGGTCTACGTGCTGTCCGTGGCGGTGCTGGGCTACACGCTCAGCCCCTACGCCGTCGGCTGGGCGGTGAGCACCCAGGGCTACTCGCAGGACACCATGCTGCTGGCCACCGCGTTCGGCAGCGCCGTGGGCCTGGTGGTGATGGTGCTGACCGGCCTGAACCTGGACGGCAAGCACCGGAGGTACGCGCTGCTGTGGATCGCCATCATGATGATCCCGGCCGCGATCGTGTTCTTCCCGCTGCTGACCATCGGCGGCTTGTTCGGCGCGTCGATCGGCATGATCACCGCCTACGTGTTCGTCACCGCCTACCAGGCGACCGCCGGCTCGGTACTCGCCGAGCTGTTCCCGACCAAGGTGGCCTACACCGGCGTCTCGATGGCCTACTCGCTGGCCTACGTCATCGCCGGGTTCCTGCCGCTGGTGGCGACGTCGATCGTGGCCGCCACCGGCTCGGTGACCTGGGTGGTGGTCATCAACGTGGTGGTGGCACTGCTGTCGCTGACCGTCGCGGTCGGGCACTTCCGCCGGGCCGGAAGGACGGTTGCGCCTGCAGTGGCGGACGAGCCGCTGCCGCAAGGTTCGCCGGCTGCCTGATCACCGTTCCAGCGAGGTGGCGCCGGGCCCCCGGCGCCACCTCGCTGGCGTGCGTCACCAGCCGGGCCACCGGTCCCGCAGCGCCTTCTTGTCGATCTTGCCGACCGCGGTGGTGGGCAGGCGGTCGGTCATGACGACGGCCTTCGGGCGCTTGTAGGAGGTGAGGCGGTCGCGGGCCCCGGCCATGACCTTCTCGGGAGTCAGGTCCGCTTCCGGCTCGGCGACGACGTACGCGACGACCGCCTCGCCCCAGTCCGGATGCGGAACTCCGACCACACAAACCTCGCGCACCCCGGGGATCTGGCTCAGGCCGCGCTCGACCTCGGCGGTGTAGACGTTCAGTCCGCCGGTGATGATCATGTCCTTCTTCCGGTCGACGAGGTAGAGGAAGCCGTCCTCGTCCACGTAGCCGAGGTCTCCGGTGTGCAGCCACCCGTCGCGGAGCGCTTCGCCGGTCTCCTTCGGCCGGTTCAGATAGCCGACGGTCGTGTACGGGGTGCGTGCGGTCACTTCCCCGACCTCCCCGGCCGGGCACTCCGAGCCGTCTTCCCGGCGGATCCGGACCTGGGTCATCAGCACCGGCTGACCGCAGCTGCGCAGGCGGTGTTCCCTGCCTGGATCGACCCGGTGGTCGTCGCGGCGGAGCCGGGTGATGAAGTTCGGCGCCTCCGTCTGCCCGTACAGCTGGACGAACACCGGGCCGAACGTGGCCAGTCCCTGGCGCAGGCGTTCGGTGGTGATGGGGGCTGCGCCGTAGAGGATCGTGCGGACCGACGTCCCGTCGAAGCTCGCGCGCCCGGAGATCTCGTCGAGCAGCCGGTAGATCATGGTCGGCACCAGGAACAGGTAGGTGATCCGGTCCCGCTCGATCCGGTCCACCACCGCCGCGGGGTCGAAGCGCTGCTCCAGGTGCACCGTGGCGCCGCGGGTCAGCGCCGCCTGGGCCAGGAAGCCGGCACTGTGCGGCAGCGGCGAGGTGAGCAGCAGGACGTCGTCGGCGTGCAGGTCCATTTCCAGCAGGTGGCTCAGCAGGTTCATGGCCAGGGACCGCTGGGTGTGCACCACGCCCTTGGGGCGGCCGGTCGTGCCGCCCGTGTACAT
>Ga0079224_100017058_pt1 | contig 10222 bp, 7 predicted proteins | sample Stecom2015_FD_80414 | JGI IMG/M metagenome (GOLD analysis project Ga0079224, IMG submission 80414) | Agricultural soil microbial communities from Utah to study Nitrogen management - Steer compost 2015 | ecosystem: Environmental > Terrestrial > Soil > Agricultural land | place: USA: Utah... | reverse complement strand
TGCCGGGGTAGGCGCTATCCAGGACCTTAAAGCAGTCTTTCATGCTCCACGGGCGGTCGTGGAGAGAGCGGAATCCTGCGGCGATAAACAGCGCCACGCCATAGCTGTCGTACTGGCAGAGGTCATCCACCATCAGTCGCCAGGGATATTCGGCAAAACGCGCCGCCCGGGAGTTGTCGGATGCGGACGGGACCGACTGGCGAAAGATGTCGTGAATGGCATCAGGACTGCCTACGGGGCCGAGGCCCAGTAGACCAAAACAAGCTCCCAGGGTACTGGTGCCGGTTTTGCTAAATCCAACGCCGACGTATCGGGGGCCCGGGATCGGGGTCATGGCGAACATTTGGTCTCCAAAGCTGCGAGCTCCGTTGGGCTGTCTTACCCGCGGGGCAGACGGCCGAAAATAGTGTTGATGGCATGACACACGAACAAGAAAACGTCGTCGTGTGCGCAGATGATATAACCTATCCGGCGCGACCAACACCCGGGCAATTGGCAATTCCTGGAGATTTGAGCAGATACTCCGACTTGCCAGCACGGGTGCCTGGCCGTGATAATCCACCTGACCACCGGAGAGTCGTCACCGGTATTGCCACTATCCGAACCCCGATCACTGCCGACTCTCGCCTTCAATCGGCCAACCAAAATGATAGCTATCGGTTGCCACCACCCCAGAGAATACTGCTATGAACGAAGCCTGGATCATCGACGCCGTGCGCTCCCCCCGCGCTATCGGCAAGCCCGGAAAGGGCGCCTACAGCGGCATTCACCCCCAGCGCCTGCTCAGCCAGGTGCTGGCCGCCGTTGCCCAGCGCAACCAACTCGATACCGCAGAGATTGACGACGTCATCATCGGCTGTATCGCCCAGGTGGGCCAGCAGGGCAACTGCATCGCCCGCATGGCCGCCCTGGATGCCGGCTACGACACCGCCGCCAGCGGCACCACCGTGGACCGCTTTTGCGGGTCCAGCATCACCGCCATGAACATGGCGGCCACCAGCATCATTGCCGGGTTTGAAGACTTGATCATCGCCGGTGGCGTGGAAATGGCCTCCTACACCGCGACCCTGGGCTATCCCGGCCACATCGACAGCGGCAACCTCCACCTGCGGGAAATGCACCCCATGGGCAATGTGGGGCTGTGCGCCGATATCATCGCCATGGAGGAGGGGTTCAACCGCCAGGACGTGGACAATTTCGGCTATCAGAGCCAGCGCCGCACCGCCGTGGCCATGGCGGAAGGCCGCTTTGCCAACAGCCTGATTCCCATCTGTCGCGAGGACGGCAGCCTGGCCCTGGAGTCGGAGGAGTACCCTCGCCCGGACACCACCCTGGAAGGCCTGTCCCAACTTACAGCGCCGTTCGGCAACCTGCTGGACTTTCCCGTCGACGATACCGGGACCACCTACCGGATGCTGATCGACAAGCGCTGGCCCGGTCTCCAGATCGACAATATTCACCACGTCGGTAACTCCTCAGGGGTGGTGGACGGTGCCGCCGCCCTGGTGCTGGCATCCCCCGCCTACGCCAAGGCCAACGGTCTCAAGCCGAGGGCCCGCATCAGGATGACCGCCAATTCCGGCGGCAGTCCCTCCCACATCCTCAACCAGCCCGGCCCCTCGGCCCTCAAGGCCCTCAAGCGCGCCGGCATGACGGTGGGAGATATCGACGTTTTCGAGGTCAACGAGGCTTTCGCCTCGGTGGTGCTGAAGTTTATGAAAGATCTCCAGGTGCCCCACGACAAGGTCAACATCAATGGCGGCGCCATCGCCATGGGCCACCCGGGAGGCCCCACCGGAGCGATGATGATTGGCACTGCGCTGGATGAGCTGTAGCGCAGCGACAAGAGCACTGCCCTGATCACCATGTGCGCGGCGGGGGGCATGGCGCCGACGGTGATCATCGAGCGGATCTGATGGCAAACATCGGGTCGGCTCAAGGGCCGGCCCGGACCGCGCCCAACCTTCCCGACAACTCAAGGTTTACCTGGTATGAATTCACACCCCAACCCCGATCTCGCCAGGCGCTCCCTGATGCTGGATGGGGCGCTCAATATGCGGGATTTTGGCGGTTACGCCACCGCGGACGGCCGCGCGGTGACTCGCGGCCAGCTGTTCCGCTCCGGCTCCCTCGCCAATCTCACTCCCGCCGCCCGGCAAAGCTTTGCCGAGCTCGGCATCACCCTGATCTGTGATCTGCGCCGCGACGAGGAGAGGCGCAGCGCGCCAACCCCTGAATTTCCCCATGCCCCCCGTCAGCTGGCAATCCCCATGCTCACCGGCAGCCCCGAGCGGATGCGCGCTCTGCTCAAGGGCGACGGGGTAACCCTTGCCGAGCGCATCGACTTTATGGTGCAGGGCAACCGCGATCTGGCTGTCAAGCACCGCGAGGATTACGGGCGCATGTTCGCCGCCCTGCTCGACCACGAGGAGGGGGGCTTTTTGGTGCACTGTACCGCCGGCAAGGACCGCACCGGCTTTGCCTGTGCCCTGGTTCTCCATGCGCTCGGGGTGCCGGAAGACACCATCATGGCGGATTACCTGCTTACCAACCACGCCCTGGATATCGAAGGCTATATGATTCCACTGGCCCGCAGTCACGGCCATGTTATCCCCGAGGATCGCGAAGAATTGATGGCCCTGCTGGGGGTGCGCGAGGAATACCTCAGGGCCGCCCTGGACAGCATCCTGGAAGAGTTTGCCAGCGTCGAGGCCTATCTGGAAAGGGCGATTGGCTTGGATGGGGCCGCCCGGGAGTGGCTGCAGCGACGCTATGTGGAGAGTGCCTGAAGCGCCGCTTTGGCGATAAGCTGCAGGTTGCAGGCGGATGGTTTGGGGCAAGCAGGGTCTTGCTCATAGCCCGTATGGACTTGGTCAGCGCCAGTTTAACGTGGGCCTGGCGGCAAAAAGTAGGTAGACTGAAGCCCACAAAAGTGTGCAATTAAAATAAGGAGTATTGCCATGCGGCTGGATCTGGTTGTCCCCAACGAGGGGGAGTTTTCTCAACAGGCGGTGGCGTCCTGCCCCGATTTCGAGGACATGGGTTTTGGTGGTCTCTGGTTTACCGACCATGTGGTGGGCCAGCGCGCCTATCAACCGGTGTACGGCCCGGTGTGGCTGGAGATCATGACGGCAATGACCTGGGCCGCCGCCAATACCAAAACCATTCGTCTCGGCACCGGCGTGCTGGTGGTGCCCTATCGCGACCCGGTGATGACTGCCAAGCAGCTCACCACCATCGATGTGCTGTCCGGCGGGCGGGTGGACTTGGGGGTTGGCACCGGCTGGTCAAAGGGGGAGTACCACGCCCTCGGCCGCGGCGATATTTTTGACCAGCGGGGCGCCGTTACCGATGAGTCCCTGGATGTGATGCTGCGCTGCTGGGAGGGTGGTGAGTTCAGCTGGGACGGCCAGTGGAGCAATTTCCGCCGCCTGGAGTTTGCCCCCACCCCGGTCCAGAAACCCCGCATTCCCCTGTGGATAGGCTCCCGGGGTACCGCCCCCGCGCCGCTGCGGCGGGTGGCCAAGTACGCCGATGTCTGGCATCCCACCCAGCTCAGCCCGGCGGAACTCAAGGAGGGGGGGGCGCGGGTCAACGAGATGGCGGAGCGGGAGATCCCCACCAGCATTCGCTGTCAGTATCCTGCGGACACACCCATCAACCAGCTGCAGGATGAGCTTGAATCCTACCGGGAGGCGGGCTGTATTCAGGCGGCGGTGGATCTCAAGTCGTCGTCTCACAGCGAGCTGATGAACGCGGTGGAAAACCTGGCCACCCTGATTTCCTCCCTGAAATAACGGGCAAAGGTTGGCGTGACTGGTCAGCGCCTCGGTGCTGACGACTATTCACAGGTTGGAAACTGGTGCTCTTTCAATTTGCTACTGCCGTATGTTCCGGTTCTCTTGTAGGAGCCCGGCACCCAGGGCACTCGCTCCGCTCGCGGGGCAGGCTCTCCTCCGGGCGAAGGGTGGTGATTGAGCGAATAGGGCGACTTTCCCACCTCTGTTCGCCCGGAGGACCGGGCTCCTACACAAATCCGATCTATCTGTAAGTGCCGGAGGCACATCCGGGCCTGAACCCGCCACCCCGGATGGAGCCGTCAGTTTCCCTGTTGCCGTGCCGCCCGCTTTTCGTCGGCAGCCCTTTGCAGCAGAGGCTGCAATTCCCGCTTGACGATCTTGGCGCTGGCGTTAAGGGGCATTTCGTCGACAAACACGATGGTGCGTGGCACCTTGTTGTCCGCCAGCCGGGCCTTGCACCAGTCGGTCAATTCCTGCTCGGTGGCACTGGCGCCGGTCAGCAGCACGATGGCGGCCGCCACATCCTCCCCCAGCACCTCGTGATTTACCCCCACCACGGCGGCGTCTTTTACCGCCGGGTGATCGTGAAGGACATTCTCGATTTCCAGGGGTGTGATGTTGTAACCGCCGCGAATAATCAGTTCCTTGGAGCGGCCGGAGAGGATCAGGTCGCCGTCCTCGTCGACATAGCCGAGGTCGCCGGTCTTGGTCCAGCCGCCAACCCAGCCCTTGGCGCTGCCGCTGTCGTCCCGCCAGTAGCGCTTGGGCTTGCCCGACTTGCCGTAAATTTCCCCCACCACATTGGGCTCGTCGATTCTGTTGCCGTCCTCGTGGCGGATTTCCATATGGGGGGGCAGGGGGCCGACACAGCCGGGTTTCAGCACCTGCTCCCTGGTGGTGGTGCTGGTGCCGATGCCGCCCTCGGACATGCCGTAGCTGTTGCGCAGCATGACATGGGGCCACAGCGCAAAGGCGCGCATCACCGAGTCGTGTTGCAGGGGTGCGGTGCCGGTGAGGATAAAGCGCACACTGGAGAAGTCGTACTTGGCCACATCCGGGTGGTCGAGAATCAGGCGCAGCATGGTGGGCACAAAGTACAGCACCGTGGGTTTCTTCTCCGCCACCAGGTGGAGGAACTTGCCGGCATCGAACTTGGGCAGGGTAAAACAGGTCTGGGCCGCGGTTAGGGGCAGCAGGCACTCCCCCAGCATCCCGCCGGAGCTGGTGAAGGGCAGGGCGTGGAGGGTGGCGTTGTTGTACTTGTCGACGCGGGTGCCATCCCCCATCCCGGCCACCAGGTTGGAGTGGCTGGTAACCACCCCCTTGATTTTGCCGGTGGTGCCGGAGGTGCCCATGATCACCGCATCCGCATCGGCAGTGAATTTGCTCTGGTCGGGGAGTGCCGCCAGGTCGCTGGGCATGGCGTCGGCGCTCCACACCTGCTCCAGTTGCACGTCCTTAAGCAGATCGGGCACATCGGTGATGGCAAACCTGGGCTCGATCAGGGCCAGGTACTCCTTGACCTCTTCCGGGGAGAGGCGGGTGTTTACCGGCGCCGCAATGGCGCCACAGCGCATTACCGCGATCACTGCGATGGCCATCTCGCAGGCCTTGTCGTTGGTGATGGGCAGGATCACCCGGTCCCCCTCCCTGAGGCCAGCCGCCGCCAGACCCCCGGCCACCTCGTCGGCTTCCCGGTCCCACTCCGCCAGGGTCAAAACCCTGAAAGTATTGTCGTGGGCCACCCGGTCGGGAACCAGTTGAGCCTTTATCTTGAGGGCTTCGGGGAGGCGGACGATATCTTTGGCGGTGCTCTCGGTCATGGAATTGGTCTCATTTTAGTGGCTTTCGGGCGGTGCTGCGGTCCGCCGGTGGTCTGTGCGTGACAGCTGGGGGCATTATACCCGATGGGGATGGGGGCCAAAGTCCGCCTCGTAGTAGGGCACGATCACCGATCCACGCTGGACGATGCGGTCGATGCGCTTGCGGTCGTCGGCGCCGATGTCCACCGTCAGGGCCCCCAGGTTGTCCAGGTACTGTTCCAGGGTGCGGGGGCCGACAATGGGGCTGGTTACCCCGGGCTGGTGCAGGCACCAGGCCAGGGCCAGCTGGGACAGGGTGCAGCCCTTCTCGGCGGCCATGGGTTCGAGCTGCTCCAGGGCGTCGTAGAGGGGCTCCACCCAGCGGGCTTTTTCCAGGGGGGCACCGGGCCAGGTCAGATAGCGGGAGTCTTCGGGGGCGGTTTTGTTGCGACCGTACTTGCCGGTGAGCAGCCCCGCCGCCAGTGGGCTCCAGGGAATGATCGCCGTGCCGTAGGTCTGGGCCATGGGAATCAGCTCCCGCTCGGCGCGGCGCTCGACGATACTGTAGGGGGGCTGCTCGCTGATAAAGCGGTTGAGCAGGTATTTCTCCGACACCCACAGGGCTTCGACGATTTGCCAGGCGGCAAAGGTGCTGGTGCCCAGGTAGCGGACCTTGCCGGAGCGCACCAGGTCGTCGAGGGCGCGCAGGGTTTCATCAATGGGAATTTTGGGGTGCGGGCGGTGAATCTGGTACAGGTCGATGTGGTCCGTCCGCAACCGCCTCAGGCTCTGTTCGCACTGTTCGATGATAAAGCGACGACTGGCGCCGCCCATATTGGGTCCCTTGCCGAGGGGGATGGAGAACTTGGTTGCCAGCACCACCTGTTGCCGCTTGTTGTCCCGGGCGAGGGCATTGCCGGTGACCACTTCGCTTTGAAAGTGGTTGTAGGAGTTGGAGGTGTCGAGAAAATTGATGCCATCCGCCAGCGCCCTGTCGATAATTGCGAAGGAATCGCTCTCGTTGGTCTTGCCGCCAAAGTTCATACAGCCCAGGGCGAGGCAGGAGACCTCGACACCGGTGCGGCCCAAAATACGGTATTCCATGGGTTTCTCGTGTTGTTGTCAGGTATTGCCGTTGATCGTATCACTGCTGTGGAGCAAAATCCCCTTTTGCCAGTGTCCTGTCCCCCCGGGTAGCCTGCGGGCTTGATGTTATCCCCCAAAGTTCACCAGCCAACCTTGAGAGAGCGAACCATGGAAACCATGCCCTACGACGAATTCTCCATGTTCCAGGAAAATGCCGAGGAATTCGGCATTCCCTACCACAGGCCGCCGGTGGTGCGGCGGGTCTTTAGCGAGTTGGGGGACGGCCGCCGGCTGAGTTCCCTGGTGTGGGGGGAGGGGCCGCCGGAGCTGGTGTTTCTCCACGGCGGCGCCCAGAATGCCCACACTTGGGACACCGTGGCCCTGGCCCTGGGTCGCCCTCTGCTGTGTATCGACCTCCCCAGCCATGGCCACTCCGACCAGGCTCTGGAAGGTGTAACCAATATCGAGGTCAATGCCCGGGATGTGGCGCGGGTGATCCGCGATCTGGCCCCCCAGGCCCGCGCGGTGGTCGGCATGTCCCTCGGCGGCATGACGGCCCTGGCCCTGGCGGACCACGCCCCGGAGCTGGTGCGCCGGGTGGTGCTGGTGGATATCACCCCGGGGGTCGACGGGGACAAGTCCAGGGCCATCTCCGATTTCGTCAATGGCCCGCAAAGCTTTGCCAGCTTTGACGCCTTGCTGGAGCGCACCATCGCCCACAACCCCACCCGCACCCCGGCCTCACTGCGCCGGGGCATTCTCCACAACGCCAAGCAGCGGGAGGACGGCTCCTGGGTGTGGCGCTACCGCCGCTTCGCCGACCGGGAGCCGGGGAGCTTTGCCCGTTTTGCCCTGCTGTGGGACGTGGTTTCCCAACTGCGCGTGCCCTTGATGTTGGTGCGCGGCATGCTGCCCCAATCCGTGGTGGACGACGCCGACGAGGCCGAGGTCCTGCGCCGCTGCCCCGCGGCGCGGATCGCCCATATCGCCAATGCCGGGCACAGTGTGCAGGGGGATACGCCGGTGGAGCTGGCGGGATTGATCGAGGATTTTGTATTCGGCGAGTAATTGTCGCTGCGGTACAGGAATTGGAAATTTGGCGCTGCCGGTGGCGAGCCCGTAGGCTGGCGGGGAAGTACATTCGCTTTATCCGCCTTGCGGAAATTGCTCGCAGGCCTGGCCGCCCCCGGTCCTGCGCAGAATGGTTTGGCCCCGTGCTGTGCCGAGCCACTGTTCCGCGCCGACGTCGATAGCGACGGTGGCCATGGATTGACCGATTTCCTCATCGCACAGTACCTCCAGTGATCGGGGATCAATTTCAGCGACGGCGGAGGGAATCCTATGGTTGCAGTGCCCCTCGCTCCTGAAGCATTGCGTGACCGTTGCAACCGAGGCGCGGTGGCCGGTGGCGAGGATATTGCCGTTGTCGCGCCAGCGCAGATTGTCCGGCAACATCGGCAGCGCGACCACGGCGCGGGTTGTTCCTTCCTCCGCGAGCCCCAGCTTTATCAGCTCGGCCTCGGGCCACGAAGCCACATACAGCTCTTGTCCATCTGGGGACACCAGCAGGCCGTTGGGGCCGATGATGGCGCTGTCAGGGACGGTACGCCAACCGCCGGCGGTGGTCCAGCTCAGCACATCGCCCCCCAGTGGTGATGGCGCCGCAGAGCCGTCGATGGGCGTGCCCATGTTGGTCATGAATACCCTTCCGTTGGCGGCAACGGCGACGGCATTGCCATAAGCCCCCGCCGGTACGGGGATGCAGCCGAGCCAGCGCAGGCCTGGTGTGTCCACTTGCTCAACGGCAAAAATCTCGATGGATTCGCGGTCGCCGTGATTGACGACGTACAGGTGTGTATCGCCATTGGCGGCCTTGTGCAGGGCAATGCCATGGGGGGCAAAGGCCTCTGCCGGGACTGGTGCGGGGCAGTCGGGCGTGGAACCGGTGTCGCCCCCGCGAGGGTAAATGGGTTGCTTGCGGCCGCTATGGACTTCAATCGCGTAAATGCCGCCCTGTGATTGCAGGCCGCCGCGCATGCTGCTGGCGAGCACCCAGGCGCCGCCATCGAGCAGCGCCAAATCCTCGGCGTTGAGGATGTCGACGCGGCTGTCGGTACCGGCCAGCGCCTGATTCGATAAACCAGCGAAGATCAGACCAATAAAGAGTTTAATAAATATTGTTCTAATTACCACGGCAAAACCTGATGGAGAAAAACGATATTCCTGGCTCATGGAGGTCGTTATCTACTTAAAAAGGGGCAGGTTATAAATTCATTTTTCAATTGTATTGACCGCCGCAAATCTGGGAATGGCGGATAACAGTTGCCGGGTGTAGTCCGCCTGGGGGGCCGCCCACAGTGCCCCTGTCTCACCCTGTTCCACCACTGCGCCGTGGTGCATCACCAGCACCCGGTCGGCGATGTAGCGCACCACCGACAGGTCGTGGGAGATAAACATCATGGTGAGGTTGTGGCGAGCCACCAGGTCGAGGATAAGGTCGAGGATCTGGGCCTGGATGGTCACGTCCAGCGCCGACACCGGCTCGTCGGCGACGATGAATTCCGGCTTGGTGGCAATGGCCCGGCCCACGGCGATGCGCTGGCGCTGGCCGCCGGAGAATTCGTGGGGGTACTTGCGGATGGCGGCCCGGGCCAGGCCGACATCGTCCATCAGCGCCAGCACCTGGGCGGTGACCGTGCGACGGCTAGCCAGGCCGTGTACCAGCAGGGGTTCCGCCAGGGTTTCGAAGATGGTCATCCGCGGATTGAGGCTGGCGTAGGGGTCCTGGAAAATCATCTGCATCCTGCGCCGCCAGGGTTTCATCTGGCGGGGCGAGAGGTTGGTGAGGTCGTGGCCGTCGAAGCTGATACTGCCGCCGGTGACCGGCACCAGGTTGAGGATGGACCGCCCCAGGGTGGATTTTCCGGAGCCGGACTCCCCCACCACGCCGAGGATTTCGTGGCGGTTGATGGTCAGGGAAACATCGTTCACGGCCTTGATATGGCGCTCCTGCTTGAGAGCCGCGGAGCTGAAATAGCCGATCGAGTAATCCCGAAACCAGGTGCGCAGATTGCTCACCGCCACCAGGGGGCGGGCCTGGGGGGCGGCCTCGCCGCCGGGCTTGGCGCCAGTGCGGATGGCGGCAATCAGCTTGCGGGTGTAGTCCTCCCTGGGGTTGGCGAAGAGTTCGGCGGTGGTGCCGCTCTCCACCATCCGTCCCCGATTCATCACCAGCACCTGGCTGGCCACTTCCGACACCACCGCCAAATCGTGGGTGACAAAAATTACCGCTACGTTGCGCTTCTGCTGCAGCTCGCGGATCAGTTTGAGAATCTGCGCCTGGATGGTGACATCCAGGGCGGTGGTGGGCTCGTCGCAAATCAGCAGCTGGGGCTCGGCGATCAGCGCCATGGCGATCATCACCCGCTGGCGCATACCGCCGGAGAGTTCGTGGGGAAAGCTGCCGCAGCGGCGCTCCGGGTTCTTGATGCCCACCTCCCGCAGCATCTCGATGGCCCTTGCCCTGGCCTCTGT
>Ga0079224_100017057_pt1 | contig 10222 bp, 8 predicted proteins | sample Stecom2015_FD_80414 | JGI IMG/M metagenome (GOLD analysis project Ga0079224, IMG submission 80414) | Agricultural soil microbial communities from Utah to study Nitrogen management - Steer compost 2015 | ecosystem: Environmental > Terrestrial > Soil > Agricultural land | place: USA: Utah... | reverse complement strand
CTACCCGAATGAATGAATCCATGCTGGCGCTCATCGAAAAGCGGCTTACCGGACTGAGCGCCGCGGAACGCAAGGTAGGCCAGCTTATCCTTGCCCAGCCGCAGGACGTGGCGAAGTCGGCCCTGGGCGACGTGGCCCGCCAGGCGCAGGTCAGCGAGCCCACCGTCATCCGTTTTTGCCGATCCATGGGCTACAAGGGCTGGCCCGACTTCAAGATCAAGCTGGCCGCCAGCCTGATGGTAGGCGTACCTTACGTGCACTCATCCCTGGCCGCCAGCGACGGCACAGCCGTATTGGCAGCCAAGGTGCTGGACAACGCCGTATCGGCCCTGCTGCGCATCCGCAACGACATCAGCACCGACCAGATCGACAAAGCCATCGATTTGCTCATAGCGGCGCGCCGTATCGAATTCTACGGGGTAGGAAATTCAGGTATCGTCGCCGCCGACGCGCAGCACAAATTCTTCCGCTTCGACCTGGCTACCGTTGCGTATTCGGACAGCCACGTACAGCTCATGGCTGCTTCCCTGCTGGGCCCCAGGGATGTGCTGGTCGCCATTTCGCATTCTGGACGGTCCCGCGAGCTGCTCGATGCCGTAAAACTGGCGCGCAAGAACGGCTGTCCCATCCTCGCCATCACCGCCAGCAACACACCGCTGGCCGAACTGGCCACGGTCTTGCTGCGCGCCGACACTCAGGAAGACACCGAAATTTACAGCCCCATGATTTCGCGCCTGGCGCACCTGGCGCTGATCGACGTGCTGGCGTTGGGTGTGGCGCTGCGGCGCGGCAAAGAGGTCAGCCGCGTACTGGAAAAGACCAAGAAGAGCCTGGCGGACCGGCGTCAGGCCTAGAGCCAGCCCTTCGTTCTTCGGCTTAGCGTCGGCAAGTAAACGGCGCGTGCATCTACATGCAGGCGGTCATGCCGCCATCAGCCACCAGTATCTGCCCTGTGACGAAGGCCGATTCGCGCGCGGCCAGGAAGACCAGCGCCGCCGCGACGTCTTCGGGCTCGCCCCATCGTTGCTGAGGCACCCTGTCGTGCAGCCAGCTTGTGAATTGCTCATCGTTCCACAAGTTGCGGGTGAGCTCGGTTTTTATATAGCCTGGGGCGATCGCATTGACCGTGATGCCGTTGCCGGCCAACTCCGCGGCCCATTGCCGAACCAGGCCATGCACGGCCGCCTTGGCGGCCGTGTAGGCGCTTATGTCTTTCCGGCCGGCCAACGCCGAAACCGAGCCGGTGAATATGATGCGCCCATAGCCTTGGCTGGCCATGCCGGCCGCGATATGCCTGCCCAAGGCCCATTGCGAGGTCAGATTGGCGAACAGCACCCGTTCGAAGTCCGCCAGCGGAAACGACAATAAAGGTTCGCGATGCTGGATACCCGCGTTGGAAAAGAAGATATCGATCTTGCCGACACGCTTGAGCAAGCCGTCAACCGCCCGGCAAGCCTGATCGACATCGGCGATATCGAAAGGCAAGGCATGCGCTTCTATGCCCTCGCTTCCCAGCTTTTCCGCTGCCTGATCGAGCGTCGCCGCGTCCCTGCCATTCAGCACCACCACTGCTCCCTGCCGTCCCAGCGCCTGCGCCGCCGCATAACCTATGCCGCGCGATGAACCCGTGACGAGCGCTACCTGGCCAGAAAAATCAAACATGCCGCCTCCTTGTTGAAATCAGAACGCGACCTTGTCAGCGCCCTTCAGGTTCAGGATGGCGCGCGCCTCGTCCGGCGTCGCCACTTCAAGACTGAGCGCTTCCAGGATCACGCGCATGCGGCCCACCTGCTCGGCATTGGACGAGGCCAATTGGCCCGGCCCTATCCACAAGGAGTCCTCCAGGCCGACACGGACGTTAGCACCCATGGCGGCACCCATGGTCGCCAGCGGTATCTGGTTGCGGCCCGCGCCCAATATGGACCACTGGTAATCCTGCCCGAACAGCCTGTCGGCGGTACGGCGCATATGCATGAGATCTTCGGGATCAGGCCCTATGCCGCCCAGTATGCCGAATACCGACTGAATGAAGGGAGGATTCTGAACCAGGCCGCGATCCATGAAATGTGCCAGGTTATATAAATGGCTGATGTCGTAGCACTCGAACTCGAAACGGGTGCCGTTTTCAGCACCCTGCCGCAATATGGTCTCGATATCCTTATAGGTGTTCTTGAAGATCAGGTCGCGGCTGTTCTCCAGATGCTCTCTTTCCCAGTCGTGCTCGAAGGTCTTGAAGCGTTGCAGCATCGGGAACAAGCCGAAATTCATCGACCCCATGTTCAGCGATGCCACTTCGGGCTTGAAGGTCATCGCCGGGCGCATGCGCTCCTGAACCGTCATGTGCGGGCTGCCGCCCGTGGTGATGTTGACCACGGCGTTGGTGGCGACCTTTATTTTCTCCAGGAACGGCCTGAAGAAATCGGGATCCTGCGTTGGCCTGCCATCTTTAGGATCACGGGCATGCAAATGCAATATGGCGGCTCCAGCCTGGGCGGCAGCGATGGCCGCGTCGGCGATCTCGTCTGCGGTAACAGGAAGATGGGGCGACATGCTGGGCGTATGTATGGCTCCGGTCACCGCGCAGGTGATAATGACTTTCCTCTTGCTGGCCATGGCTTTCCTTCAGTTATCAATGGGTTGATTCGAGTCCGTGGCATCCGCCTGGCTCTTGTGCCGCAGCAGGGCCATCAGGCGCTCGTCGCGCCACAGACGGCGCTCGAGCAGGGCCGCTTTGGGAAGCTGATCGCGCCGCTGCCGATCTATATCTGCGACCAGGCTTTCCGGCCATGGGCCGGTGTCGGTCTGTTCCGTTGAAATCGACTGGAACATGGCGCCGTAGCGTGCGCAGTAATCGTGCACGCCATCGGGCGCATTCAAATCTATGGTCTCGAAGGGGCCCATGAAGGACCAGCGTAATCCAAGGCCGTCCTTGACCGTCACGTCGAGATCTTCCGCGCTGACGGCACCGCTCTGCACCAATCGGAAGGCCTCGCGCAGCAGCGCACCTTGCAAGCGGTTCAGCACAAAGCCTTCAAGCTCGTGGTTGACGGTTACAGGCTTCTGCCGCACATCCAGCATTATCTTTCTGGCCCGCTCGATGACAGCAGGGTCTGTCCAGGGTGCCCCGCATAGTTCCACCACCGGAATCAAATAGGGAGGGTTCGCCGGGTGCGCCACCAGGCAACGTTGCCGGCCCGCCAGCGCTTCGGTGAAGGCAGAGGCCGGTATGCTGGACGTCGAGCTTGCCAATATGGCGCCGGGCGCGCTCAAGCTGTCCAGCTTGCCGTATATTTCGCGCTTGATATCCACGCGCTCGGGCAGATTTTCCTGGACGTACTCCGCGCCTTCCAGGGCGTCCTCCAACCGCGCCGACACCTGTATGCGCGACAGCACGTCCGCCGCGTCGCTCAGCAGTTCCTGCTTTTCCAGCTCGCCCACTTGGCGGGCGATGAGATCGTGCGCACGCGCTAACGCCTCGGGGTCGCCGTCCCAAACGCTTACCTGGCATCCGCCCCGTCCGAAGACGATGGCCCACGCCTGCCCTATCAGTCCCGCGCCTATGATTGCTACTTTCATGTCCACTCTCGTAGAAGTTCTAAACCAGTTTCTGGGTATGACCGTCCACGACCAAGGCCTGGCCGCTGACGCTGCCCGCTGCGGGGCTGGCCGTAAACAGGGCCATATTGGCAATATCGCGCGCAGTCACCATGCGTCCAAGCGATGCCTGCTCTTCGTATGAGCGCGCAAGCTGATCCACCGGCGTGCCCATGGCCTGGGCCTTGGCGGCAATGACCGCGCGTATGCGGGGCCCGTCCACCGCCCCTGGCAAAATGGCATTGACCCGCACCCCGAATGGACCCAGCTCTATGGCCAGCGTCTTCGTAAAGCCGACCACCGCCCACTTGGATGCCGCATAGGCGGACCGTCCCGCAAAACCCAGGTGTCCCGCCGCCGATGACATGTTGATCATGACCCCGGCCGTCGATTCCTTCAGCAGCGGAACGGCAAGCCTTGCGCACAGGAATTGACCGGTAATATTGACGGCCTGGGTCTTGTTCCAGTCTGCAAGGCTAAGCGTTTCGACATAGCCCGTGGGACCGGCGATACCCGCGTTGTTGATCAATACATCGAGTCCGCCAAAGGCGGACCGGACCTGCTTGAACAGCTCTGCCACGCTGGCCTCGTCGGACACGTCGGCGGTCACAGCATGAAGCTGCGGCAGCTCGGCCTTGGCCCCCGCCAACGCTTGCGCGTCGACGTCGCAAATAAATACATCGCAGCCCGCCGTGGTGAATACCCTGGCCATTTCCAGACCGAGCCCGCTGGCGCCTGCCGTGATCAGCACCTTCCTATCGATCATGCTTACGTCTTCAAACATACCTGCCCCTTTTTCATAGCCACAATTTTTCTTTACGGAATTCCAGATTCACCAGCAATTCCCGGGCGCTTCCCCTATGGGAAACCTTGCCCCTGTCCAGTACAAGGGCCGTGTCGGAAAGGGCCAATGCCAGGTCCAGGTTGTGGTCGACAATCAGTATAGTCAACCGTGTCTTCAGGGTCAGGATGGCATTGAAGACCTCCTCGATCATGGCCGGCGACAGCCCCTCGAACGGTTCATCCAGCAGCAAAACCTCTACATGCCCGACCAAGGCCCTGGCGATGGCCACCATCTGCTGTTCGCCGCCCGACAGCAGCGATGCGTCGACGTTGTAGCGTTCCTTGAGACGGGGAAAACCCTTGAAGATTTCTTCGTCCGTCCATCCATTGGACTCCAGGCCCGAACGCTTCAGGCGTCCCAGCATCAGGTTGTCCTTCACGGACAGGCCCGAAAACAGCCGCCGGCCCTGAGGAACAAAAGCAATGCCCAGGCGCGCCATGGCCTCCGGCACAGGCGCGACAATGTCACGCCCTGCTATCTGTATGGAGCCCGAACCCATCCTGGCCAGTCCCAGCATGCATTTCAGCAGGGTCGATTTGCCGGCCCCGTTTCTGCCCAGTACCGCGACGACTTCGCCCTTGCGGGCCTCGAAGGTGATGTCCGACAGGATGTGGCTTTTTCCATAGAAAGCATCCAGCTTGTCCACGCGCAGGGCCAGATCGGAAGACAGCTGCGTTTCGCGGACACGGGCGGCCAGGGCTTCGCTACCGGAGCCGATGTAAACTTCACGAACTTGCGGATTGCCGCGCACCGTATCCGCATCGCCTTCGATCAGTACCCTGCCTTGGTTCATCACCGTTATCTTGTCGGCCATGGAGAAAACACGATCCACGTCATGCTCGACCAGCAGGATGCCTATCCGATCACCCAGCTTGCGAACAAGCTTGCCTATACGATCGCGCTCGGCCGCCGCCAGGCCTGCCAGTGGCTCATCCAGGAGCAGGATGCGCGGCGCGGCGCCCAGCGCCAGGCCCATGTCGACCACGCGCTGTCCGCCGTAAGACAGGTCTTCGGCCATGGCATCTTCCATGCCCTGCACGCCCAGGTATTTCACCAGGTCGTCGGTCTGCGATTGCGTCCCACCCAAGGCATCCAGCCGTTTCAAGAGCGAAAATCGATGCGCGTCGCGACTGAGCACCGACAGGCATAGATTCTCGCGCACGGTCAGGCCCTTGAACAGATTGGTGATCTGGAATGACCTTGCCAATCCGCTGGCGCATATGTCCTCAGGAGCCAGCCCGTCAAGGCGGGTCCGCCCCAGCTTCACGCTGCCCTGGTCCGCTGGAAACAGCCCGGATATAAGATTGAACAGCGAGGTCTTGCCCGCGCCGTTAGGGCCAATCAGCGCGTGCACGCCCTTGCCCGCGACGTCCAGGTCGACATCGTTGACCGCCTGTATGCCGCCAAAACCCTTGGCTATGCCCTGGCAGCGCAAACCCTGTTCTTCCGCTGCAGCCAGGAAGGGCGGAAAGAAGTCCGGATCCGTCGGCATAAGGCGGTTGCCCATTGCCGCCGATGTGGTTTTCTCCGGCACGGCCAGGCGGTACAGACGCATCCACACCCCTGTCAGGCCCGAGGGTGTGACCAGTATGAAGAAGATGAACACCAGGCCAAAGTAAAGCAGCCAATCGGCGGTGTACATCGACAGGTACTCGCGGAACAGTATGTAGAAGACGGCCCCGAAGATAGGCCCGGAAAAGCTGCGCATGCCGCCGATCAGGACGATGGCCAGGAGCTCGCCCGAGAATGCCAGCGACATGCTCTCCGCCGAGGCAATGCGGTGGCTGAGCACCGCCAGCCCGCCGGCAAGCCCGGTAATTGCAGCCGACAGGACGAACGCCAGCAGCTTGTATGCATCAACGTCGAAGCCGATAAAGCGGGTCCGCAGCTCGTTCTCCCTGATGGCGGTCAGCACCTTGCCAAAGGGCGATTGCGTCAGGCGCAGCAGGAAGGCGGCGACTAGAAACGCAATCACCGCGACAACGATGTAGAAATTGCGCGAGTTGTCCAGATCCAGTCCGAATAGCGTGTAGCGCTCTATGCCCCCCAGGCCGTTCTCACCGCCGGTCAAGGCCGTCCAGCGATAGGCCACCGCAAAGCACAAAGCAGCAAAGGCCAGTGTCAGCAAGGAGAAATAGACGCCCCTGCGCCGCAGTATCAACAAACCGATCACCAGGGCAACCACGGCGACCAGAGCCAGCGCCGCCAGCAACGGGATCAGCGACGAACCGGTGAAATAGCGCTGCTGCAGGATGCCCACGGCATAACCGCCTATGCCGAACCAGGCGCCATGCCCGAATGAGACCAGGCCTGTATAGCCCAGCAGGATATTCAGCGCCAGTCCCGCCATGGCCAGGACGATGCATTCCACGGCCGTGCTATAGGTCAGCCCGCCAAGATCGAGCGCCAAAGGCAGCACGACCAATCCCAGCGCCATCCAGGCCAGTTTCTTGAGCTCTTCCATCGCCATGTGCCCTTACTCCAGCCTTTCGAATTTTTCACCCAGCAGGCCGCGCGGACGCAGCACCAGGATGAGCAACATCAACAGATACAGCGACGCCTCGGATGCCGGAGGATAGAAATATGAGGTCAAGCCGCGGATGACGCCCACCAGCATGGCGGCCACCACCACTCCCCAAAAACTGCCCAATCCGCCTATGACCACCACCACGAAGGCCGCCGTCAAAATTTCCTGGCCCATGGCAGGCTGCACACCCGTGATGGGCGCCAGAAGCACGCCGGCCAATCCCGCCAATCCGATGCCCAGTCCGCAAACCGCCGTCATGACCGGATTCAGGGAGATACCCATGGCCCTGACCATATCGGGATCGTTGATGCCGGCTTTTACGATCTTGCCGAAGGCCGTCTTATTCAGCAGCAGCCAGGTTCCCGCTACGGCAGCAATCGCCACGAACAACATGCCTATGCGATAGATGGGGTAGAAAAAATCGCCCACGATGACTTGGCCGTGCGCGAACTCGGGAATGGAGAACGAGAGTGGGGAAGCGCCGAATATCATGCGCAGCGCCTGCTCTATCACCATGGAAAGGGCAAAGGTGAACAACAGGCTGAGCGTCGGATCGGCCCGGTAGAATCGGCGAAAGAAAAAACGCTCCACGATCATGCCCAGCACGCCGACAGCAACCGGCGAGACCACAAAGGCCAGCCCATAGCCCAGGCTGTCGCTAAGAAAAACAATAAGATAGGCGCCTATGGCATAGAAAGCGCCATGAGCCAGATTGACAATACCGCCCAGGCTGAAAATGATGGAAAGGCCCAGAGCGATCAACAGATAGTAGAAGCCCAGCAGCAAGCCATTGGCCACTTGCTGAATGATGAAAATCAGTTCCGTCGGCAAAACACAATCCCCGGCATAGGCGCGGCGCGGGAAGGTTCCCGCGCCCGAAGGTCAAGCAATCAGGCGAACTTGCACATATTCTCTTCCTGGGTCGGCGCCAGCGCCTCCAGATTCTCGCCCGCGCCCGGTACCGGTTTGCTGGTTACCATGAAGTCGTCTTTCCCCGCTTTCTTGTCGTCGCCAGGCTGGACGGTATACATCTCATACACCAACTGATGGTCCCAGGGGCGGAAGTAGCCCTGGCGTTCGCGGAGCACGTCGAACTTATTGTCGCCCTCGAGGTAGGCAATGATTTTGTCGACGTCGGCGGACTTCGTCTTGCCCATGGCTTCGGCCAGTATCTTGATAGCCAGGTAATCGTTGACCGCCTGATTCTCCGGCGTCTTGTTCCAGCGCTTCCGGAAGCGCGCCACGAAATCCTGGGCGGACGGGGCCTGGACCTGATGGGTCCAGATGATGGGCCATACCCCACTGAATCCATTCTTGCCGGCACCCCAGATGCTGGTCATGTTCATATCGGCGCCCGCAAATGGGATGTCGATATTGAATTCGTTGTACTGCTTGGTGAAGTTGGTGGTCTGGTTGCCGGCCAGGTTGCTCATGACCAGATCCGGCTTCTGCTGCCTGATCTTCAGCAAGGATGCACTGAACTCGGTCGCATCGGTAGGCAGCATGTCGTTGGAAACGAATACGGCGCCGTTCTCGTCCATGAATTTTTTGGTCTGCTTGAACAGATCGTGCCCGAAAGCATAGTCTGCGGTAAACGCCATCCATTTCTTGCCCTTGACCATCCCGTCGCGCAGCAAGGCCTGGCCGATGGTGCGCACATACATGGTGTTGCACGCCTCGAGATGGAACATGTAGCGGCTGCAGTTCTTGCCACGAAGCTCGTCGGAATTGCAGCCCGTTTGCATGAACAGTGTCTTGGCTCGCGTGGCGACCTGCGCAATGGCCAGTCCCGACGCAGAGCTGATTTCACCCACCAGTGCATCCACCTTGTCGCGTTCGACCATGCGTTGCGCCTTGGTCGACGCGGTCTGCGGGTTTACGCTGTCTTCCGTCAAGAGCTCTATCTTTCGTCCCAGGACGCCGCCTGCGGCATTGACCTCCTCGACCGCCATGGTTGCCCCAAGCACTGCGTATTCACCCATGGGGCCAAGGAATCCCGTGCGCGGCGTCAAGTGGCCGATACGCAAAGGGCCGGCCCCCTGCGCGCGCACGAGGCCGGGCATGGCAAGCCCGGCGGCTAAGGCAGCGGAGCCTTGCAACAACAGCCGGCGCCTGGGAAAAGATGCTGAAGTCTTTGAATCACTCATGCCTGTCTCCTGTCGTTCTACACTGTGGGCCATTTTCATCGTTATACTAGCCAACTGTGATCACAGATCACACCTAGCAATTACCCTAGTCATAGATATATGTCCAAGCTTCTAAGCCCCGCTCCCCGTCGCGAAACACTGGGCGCTAACGTGTTGTTTCAAATCAAGGAGCTTTTGCTTACCGGGCGGCTGATGCCAGGCGAGCAATTGTCGCTGCGATCGACCGCTGAAGCGCTGGGCGTCAGCGTCATGCCGGTACGCGACGCAGTGTCGCAACTTGTTGCCGAGCAGGCGCTGGAAGTCGCGCCCAATCGTTCGGTGCGGGTGCCTACGCTGAATGCCCAGCAATTCACTGAGCTGACACAGATTCGGCTCCAGATAGAGGGCTATGCCGTCGAGCAGGCGGCACGAAACGCCCCCGCAAGCCTGATACCGCAATTGCGCAGCCTGAATACGCAGTTGTCCGAAGAAATGGGTGCGGCAGATCACAATAAGTCGTCAATGGTGTTGTTGAATAAAGAATTGCATTTCCGCATATACCAAAGCGCCGGCATGCCTATGCTGTTGAAGATAATAGAAAGCCTGTGGCTCAAGAGCGGCCCGATACTGAACTACGACTTGCTGGCCGGTTCGCAGCGCACCAGCAAGAAAATCGCCGTAGCGCACCATGAAAAACTGATCAACGCACTTGAGACCCGACAGCCGGTGGCTGCAAAAAAAGCGCTGCATGACGATATCAACAGCGCTTTTAAATATATTCTTGGCAAACAGTTCAGGGAAACCGGCAGTCAGTAACAAAACTGCATCAAAACCAATACCGAACTGTTACCGAACCACCCTGGAATGCCGCAATTATTTCAGGCCGCTGCAAAAATGCGTTGCGCGCTTGCCCGCCCCTTTCCGCTTGGCTACTCTGACTTCAGACCTTAGAAACAGGAGTTAGATATGACGCTACAGCGTACCTTCACACGGTTTGCAACCATTGGCCTGCTGGCGTTCACATTGGCCGGCTGTGCAACGCACTACGATCGCAAAACGAACAACACACTGATGGGCGCCGGACTAGGCGCGGCTACCGGCGCCGTATTTTCGGGAGGTGACCCTTTATAT
>Ga0079224_100017056_pt1 | contig 10224 bp, 6 predicted proteins | sample Stecom2015_FD_80414 | JGI IMG/M metagenome (GOLD analysis project Ga0079224, IMG submission 80414) | Agricultural soil microbial communities from Utah to study Nitrogen management - Steer compost 2015 | ecosystem: Environmental > Terrestrial > Soil > Agricultural land | place: USA: Utah... | reverse complement strand
TGGTGCCGGCGCTGGAGGTGTATTCGATTGATAAGAGTATGTTGTATAGTGCGGACGCCTAAGCTATTGAGTTCTATCTATGGACATTGTTAAGCGTCCCAGGGGCGTTGAATGGCGACGCTAGAGCGCATTCATTTCGTGCCCCATTACCTCGTGCGCAGAGAGAACGCCGTCGCATACTCCCCCAGTAGCAGCCGGCCATCCATTGAGGGCTTGCCCCAAATCTTTTGGGCAGACTATGCACCTTGGAGGGAGGCAAACCTGTGGGCAGTGGAGCGAGCAACGACTGGTGACGCTTCTCTTAAGACCGTTGCCAGTAACATGAATGGCCTTCTCAATTACGCTAAATTTCTTGAATCTCGTGATTTGCAGTGGTTCGAGTTTCCCGCTCGCAAAGCTGACCGCTGCCTGGTGCTATACCGAGGGGCGTTGATCAAGATGCGCGATGCCGGCCAGATCAGCCCATCCACGGCGTCTGAGTACATGCGCAATTGCATCATGTTCTATCGGTGGGTAAGGCATAGGGAGCTTCTTTCTCCACACGTCCAGCTGTGGCGGGAAAAGCCCTACGTCGTTAAATACTTCGACCGGGTGGGGTTCGAGCGAACGATCAGCGGAACCACCACCGACCTCAGCATCCCGAACCGTAAGCGCCCAGGCCAAACGCTTGAAGATGGGCTGTTGCCAGTCTCGGAGACCGATCGCGATGCAATTCTGGATTTCGCCGCAGAGAACGCCACGCCCGAGCTCTACCTCATGTTGGCCCTTGGATTTTTTACCGGGATGCGGCTCGGCAGCATCTGTGATCTCAAGATTCAATCTCTGGAGCGCGCCGCCCCCGACCCTTCCGCTGAAGGGCTTCTACGCCTTGCAGTTGGTCCAGGCGCAGCTCCGCCAGTGCACACGAAATTCGGTGTGACTGGCCAGGTCTGGATACCCGAAGCGTTGCGTGATGAATTGCTGGAATATGCCAAAGGCTGGCGGAGGATGGAACGAGAGGCGAAAGCCTCGCCCGAGAATCGTGACTTGCTGTTCTTGACCCGCTTTGGTAACGCCTATGGCAGGCGCGGCACCGATCAGTCATCTGCTGTGAATGTTGAGATGTCCGAGTTTCGAAAACGGGGCGTCAAAGCAGAACTACAGGTGCTCCGTAAATTCCGCTTCCATCAGTCGCGCTGCACCTTCGGTACCGAATTGGCACGTCTGGCGCTATCGGCTTGTGCCGATGTCGCTATTGTAATTGCGACGGTCAGCGACGCGTTGCTTCACGGGCCTAACTCTGAAGCCACCACCTTCAAATACATCCGATTCGTACAGGCACTGCCGATCAAACAAGCCCTCTCAAATAGCTTCATGGCGGCATTTAGCGGGATCGGCGCTGGGGCGCGGTACGATGGATAGTTCCGAATTCGACCTCACTTTCCCGATGCTTGAGTATGGGGCCACTGAAACGCCCTGGGACCTCCGGCCGCTGCTGTTTCGCGGAGGTGCAGCAGCAAAGGTGAAGCATGTGGGCCGCCAGATCGCGCAGAGCGAACTCGGCAGTCCCTTGCCGGAACGTTTCGAGCTGGTGACGCGGCTGCATGAGCACATGACTGACGACCTTGCTGGTGGCGGAAGTCGCTTCTCGGTGCAGAACAAGATCAGTGCATTGCGTCGATTCTTTGCCTGGATCGATTCAGAAAACGTGAATCTCAGTCTCGAGACGGCGGCCGACACGTTCATTCGTTGGACCGATCACTTGCTTCAGCGTCATCGAGTCGAACGTAATTTCAGCGATGGGTCCCTGTACGATCTCACCAGGCTCACGGCGACGATGCTGGACCGAGCACTGGACCGCCAAGCAAGCCTGAGCAAGAGCACACGTATTCGCAAGCCGCGCGGCAAAGGCAAGGTACATACGAGCAAAGCGGACAAGCAGAGTCTGCAAAACACCTTCGCATTCGGACACCTTCTAGCTGACGTATGCGAGGCATTGACCTGGAGGGGGACAATGGCCCCCCTCCCAGTGTGTATTTCGTTACGCACCGGCCAAGTGCTGGAACTATGGTCGGGATTGCAGAGCCCCGAGAAAGTAGCGGCCCGCCGTACCAGGCCGCAAAACCAAGCGCAAATCGAAGCATCCCTGGCGGCGCGTGCCGCCCACGATGCAGATCGGACACTGCGGACCCGTTTCCCCATCGTCAATTTACGGATCGAGAGTGAATTGCTGATGTTCATCGCCCAGACCGGTCTGAACCTCCAGCAAGCACATACCCTGCGGGTTGAGCAGTTTCATTACACCAGCCACTTAGACGGCTACCAGATACGTACCTACAAAAATCGACGGGAAGGAGAAGTGCTATTCGAGATTTTTGCCAGTTATCGAGAGTGGTTCGAGCGCTATCTCGAATGGCGTTCCGAATGGTTTCCCAATGAGCCGGATGGTTTGCTCTTTCCGCTTATACGTAGCGGGGGACGAATCCTAGAAGAGGCGACGCAGTTCACGAACGTTACGCGCATCTGCCGCGAGCTTGGCATACCGCTTGTGAGACCGCGAAAACTGCGCGGGACGCGCATCAACTGGTTGCTTCGGGAGTCCCAGAATCCCCAACAGGTTGCGGAGTTGGCCCAGCATACGGTGCAAACGCTGATACGCGTATATGCCGACCCGCACCCGCAGATCGCTATGGTGGAAATTACGCGCTTCCATCAGCAAACCGATCCGTCCCTTTCACCTCCTGCTCCTGGTAGATGTGTATCGGCCACACCTGAACCAGTGGGCACGATGCCGAAGAATGGTCCGCGACCCGACTGCATCAATGCTGCCGGTTGCCTGTTCTGTACCCAGCACCGGGATATCGAAAGTGAGGATCATGTGTGGTCTCTCGGTAGCTTGCGCCACCTCAAATCGCTTGAACTGGCACGCTACCGCCCACCCAGTTCGGGTAAGCACCTGACGACAGAGCATCCGGCCCTGCTGGTGATCGATCGGCTGACGGCCAAACTGCGCTTCTTCGAAGAAAGTAGCGAGGTCCGCAGGCTTTGGGTCGAAGAAGCCAGAGCGCGCATAAGTGAAGGTGACTACCACCCGGCCTGGGATGGCTTCATCCAATTGGCAGAACTGCGACAAAGATCAGCATGACGAAAAATATTCTTTCCGAACTTGGCCTCGGCATCGACTCGCCCCTAGCGATTCCTGATGCGCCGAACTACCGTCCGCCGTGCTGGCCACCGCAGCGTGATTGGCCGGTCATCATAGATGCCGCTGGCCAGGTGGTGAGCCGTTGGGGCGATGCCATTTGGCGGCTCGACGCGTGGGCGGGAAAACGGCTCACTCTCAATTTCGGCGATGGCCCAGCTAAGAAATATGTCGCCGCGATCGATCCTGCGAACGCCGATTTATTGCGGACCGTAATCGGCTGGTGGCTATACGGCCCCAATGGAGCCCGTGGATACCGAGGCCTGAAAACGCGCTTCGACCAGATGCGTCGGCTGTTCGTCTTGTGCACTCAAGAAGGCATTCTCGCATCCGAACTGAGTCATTTTCCGCGCGTTGTCGACCTTCTCCCGGAGGTGCTCCAGGCTTCCCGGTCCGGTGAGTTTTTGGCATTGCTGCACGAACTGTATGAGCGGCGGGATGCGCTGGGGTTCACCTTGTTGGATCGCGCAGGGTTGGCACGCCTCGCAGCGGCCATGCCCGACCACCAGAAGCTCCAGACCCCCTATATCCCGCCCCGCATTTGGCACTATCAAATCACACGCTTGCGTGAATGCCTGGATGACTTTTTGGCGCATCGAGGCCAAGTCGAGGAGTGCTTCCGCTTCTGTCTGGCTGCCTATCGGCACAACTCTGCCAGTCTCCAAGGACAACGCAGGCCACAATCGTTCTATCCGTTTCAGTGGCCGTCGGATGGATCAAACGGAAAGTGGACTGGGCGGCAGTACTACGGCCCATTCATCGACACAGCGCATCGGTTTGGCATGGTGGAACTATTTCGTCGCTGGCTGGGAGTGAGCGACGACGAAATTCGCATTCAAACTCTGAGTCGCTACCTCAACCTCGTGAGCCGATCTGGACTGTGCTATCTGCTGAATTTCAGCCTCATGCGAGTCGAAGAGGCTTGGAACCTGCGCGCCGATTGCTTGCACATAGAACGTGATCCGCAGTTTGGCGACATCCATGTATTGCGCGGACGAACGACCAAGACGATGTCGGATTCTGAGGCACTTTGGGTGACGTCCCCGTCAGCTCAGGTGGCAGTTGAAGCCATGCGTGTGGTCGCAGACCTCCGCGCAGAATGCGATTCTCCCCCCGGCGAGGCCTCGGTGCCGGATGATCCGGCCAAGCGCTATCTGCTTGATTATTGCCTTGAACCGTGGGGAACGAAGTTCACCAAGATCAACCGCACGATTCGGCCATCGATTCCGAGCTATGCCCATGTGCTTCAGTGGTTCGACAAGCTGTTCGACCCTGAGCAATTGCGCATTACGCCGGAAGATTTCGCATTGGCTCGGTTGGTGACGCCGACGCTGACCGACGAGTTTGCGGTCGGCAAAATCTGGCCGTTGGCCTGGCATCAACTCCGACGAACCGGCGCAGTGAATATGCAGGCATCCGGGCTGGTCAGCGACGCTTCATTGCAGTTTCAGCTAAAGCACGTCGCCAGAGCGATGAGTCTCTACTACGGGCAAAACCATTCCAGGGTACGGCTGGAAGAGAAGGCCCATACCTACTACGTCCGCACCATGTACGAAACTTTGGGTAGGCAGCTGCAACAGCTGACGAGCAATCGATTCGTCAGCCCCCACGGCGAGAAGCGAAAATCTGAGATTGTCCGCCTGATCTCAGCCTCTGATGCTAAGAAAGCGATCAATCTGGCTAAGAAGGGGACGGTCACTCATCGACCGATTTTGCTGGGCATCTGCACGAGCCGTACCCCCTGTCCCTATGGGGGCATCGACAATATCGCTCGCTGCGGAGGGGGCGATTCCCCCGGAGAAACCAAACCATGTGCGGACGTTCTCTATGACCCCGAGCAACTCGACGAAGTCGAAGTGTTGGAGGCGGTATTGGATGAGCGCCTGGCCGCTGCCGAGGTAGATAGTCCGCTAAGGACTTCGTTGGAAGCCCAGAAACGTAGTGTGGAGAATTATCACCATGTCATCCGGCAAACCTGAATCCGCTGACCCGGCTAAGCGAATGAGTGCCGGCGAGCAGTATCGCGCAGCGTTCGAGCGGCTGAAGAGCAACAAGCCCGAACGACTGCCGAAGGGGACGCCCGTAAGTCAGAACAACGTTGCCAAGGAAGCCGGCAGCGACCCCTCTGCACTGAAAAAAGCTCGTTTCCCCCTACTGATCGCTGAGATCCAAAAGTACGTGGAAGGACACGCTGAGCAACGTCCGCCATCAGTGCGCCAAGTCAGCTTATTAGCCCGCAGAAAAAATCGTGGACTTCGAGAACGGATCGAGGAAATCACGCAGCAGCGTGACCACCTAGCCAGCCTACTCGGTGAGGCCGACGCCACCATTCTTGAGCTGTACGACCGTATTGCGGACTTGGAGCGCCAACTGCCGGCCTCCAATGTGCTTCCTCTTAATCCGCGAGGCCACAAAAAACTTTGAAACGGAGAGCTCGCAATATTCGAAAGAAACACAGCCATGCCCGACCAGCCCGGCATGAAACGTCGGGCTAGCCGCCGAAGAGCTTCTTGCGTTGCGCGGTCCGCTCCCGGCGTAGATTCTCGTAGGCAGTTCGGCGTTTAGTCGCGTTTTTGATTAATTCCAGGACCTGGGCGATATCGCCGAGCAACTCCTCGCGCGCGGGAAGCGGTAGTTGGCGCTCGCCTGGGGTGTCGTGGGCCTCGGTAGCTTCGCAGGCCCGCGCATACACTGCCAGCAACTGCTCCCACTCCTCTGCGGGGTGGCCAATGACAGCACCAAATGCTTCTACGCTCACCACATCGCTGAACGGCTGGACGGTATTGTTCAAAAAAACCTCGCGGATGGCGCGCTCGACAGTGCCTCGGAGGCTTGAGTATCCCGATGCAATTTGCCGCTCAAGCTCATCATCCGGGTCGCTGCCGACCGGAACGTTCAGCGCTTTCGCACGACTTTCGAGATCGGCCAGGCGGGCCTTGGTGTCCATCGTCGCCCACGTCAGCCCCTCGCTCACTAGTCCCGGCGACTCGTCCCAACCGATGGTCTTGTAGCTGGCCGAGCGATCAGCACGCTGAAGCGCCATCGCGAGCTCGGTCAGGAACACCGCATCATGGGTGAACACCAGCACTTGGCGGGTCTCAGCCAGCGCTACCAAACGCCGAGCTATGGCCCGACGATATACGTGATCCAGCGACGTAGACGGATCGTCGAAAATAACGGTCGAAGTATGTGGCAGGGATTCGAGCTCGGCGAGGAACATAGCCATCCCCAACGCGCGCTGCTCGCCCTCTGACAGCACCTTGGAGGCTTTCGCCGTGATTTCCTGCAGGCGCAGCGTGACCTTGGTCACCCCCAGCTCTGTGCGCCCGCTCAGGTCGGGTTGCACCCGTCGCTTATAGCCCAGGGCTTTCAACTCAGCATTCATGGAAGCGGCCAGAGCCTCGGTCACATGCGTCGCCGCCAGGGACGTCAGTTTGCGTGACACTGCCGCTGGGTTGAGGGCGGCATGGCAGCGGCTCAATGTGGCATGGACCTGACTGTCCTGAACAAAGCGCTCCACCGCGCCAAGCTGGTTGGCGAGGCGTTGTCGGGCTTCTAGCTCTGCCAGTTCTTGGGTCAGCGCCAAGCGTACAGCGGGATCGGCAGAGGTCCGCAGGGTATTGGCGTCGACTCGGAGCGAAGCAGCTTTGGCGGCGAAGAGACTATCGAGGTTTGCTTCGATAGGAAGCGGTTCTGACTCGGGGGACCAGTTTCCAGTTTGCAGGGCTTGGCTAACCCAAGTATGCCGGGCGGTCCAGACCGATGCCGCTGCGGTGATGGCAGCGTGTAGGTCGGGCAGTCGCTCCTCCACGTCAGCCCGTGTTGGCACATCCAGAACGTTTAGATCGACAGCCTGCACCTTCCCTAGAGCGTTCATGCGCGCAAGCGTGGCGGCTTGCGCATCCGCCGTGGCGCTGTCGGCGACAAATGCCGCGAAACGCCGCATGCGCTCCGAGGCATCCGTTGAATAAGGTTGCTGGCAGAGTACGCAGTAAGCGTCCGGTTCCAGGTGCGGGAAGGGATGTTCAGGGTATGCCGTCTGCTGAGAGAAAGCCTCAGCGGCTCGGTACATCGTTTGCCAGAGTTCAGCTCCTGTGCCTTCCAGCAGCGTGGCGGTGGGTGAGGACGTTACCGGCAACTCCATGGCGTTCAGTGTGTCTCGATCCTGAAGACGCGCTTGCGCCAGTTGCATGGCGAGATGCGCGGTTTTTTCCGTTGTAATCAGTTCCTTTGCCCGTGCTATGGCGCGATCATTCACCCAGCGCTGGACTTCCTCGGCTCGACGCTGCGCCTGGTCCAAGCGTGTCGCCAAACGTTCCAAGGCCAGCGCCTGCGGCACAGGATCGCTTTCCAGTAATGTCCGCTTCAGAAACTCCAGTCGCCGGAGTTCATCGTCACCGACCGTCCCTAATCGAGCAAGCACGGCGCGGTCCGAGTCCCCACCTAATTTGGCGATGTAGCGGCCGACTTCGGTGTCACCCTTCAGCGGTTCGAATTGCCGGGTATCCAGAGCCAAGGCATTGCGTTCGGTCCCAATCCGTGCCTGTAAATCACGCTGAAGTAGGACCAGGCGCGTCAGATGAGTGAGTCCGTAGGGCTGAAATGCAGGGGTCCCTTCCGCGTCGATGTAGTCATTGGCACAGGCCGCGTCGTAGACCGAGACCGAACTCAAATGCAAATGGGCCGGCCCGTTCTGGACCCAACGTGCGGTTTCCGGAGTGCCATCCACCAAAATGGCGAAATCTGCTGATGGCGGTCTAGCTGGGGTTGCCGCCCCAAAAGCGTCGGGCAGGACCTCCACCCGATGCCGAGCGTTGCAGGCATTCTTGAAGACGCGGGCGTAGCCGGATTTGCCGGCGCCGTTATGACCAAAGAAAATGGTCATGCCCTCCGGTGCGAGGTCAAAGGCACGACCGGACGGGAAGCCGTTTACCTGGTCTAGCCCCGAGACACCCACCAACCGCACGGTTGCGCCACTTCCGGCGCCTGGTACGTCGTCCAACGTGAATGGCCGTGCTCCCCCCGTGGTTGCGTCTTCCCGTTCTTGCTCGCGAACCATTCGCAGAATGGTCTCGATGTCATCTTGGGTTAGTTCGGCCCGGGCCAATATCCGGCGCAGTGCTTCCTGCTGCCAGGGTCTGAGTCCGCCGGCCCACCCAATAATCTCGTCCAACAATGGCATATCCGTCTCCTTTCCAGATCCGCCGATTAAAGGCCGCGCCCAGTTGGATGGCAAGTGGCCAGCGCCTTCGAGGTGCTTCGCCGTGTTCCGTTTGCCTGCCTTCCCTGACCGCCACCCTAGTGGCTTGTCCGGTCGTGACGCTACACGGGCAGAATTTCTGCATGCTGACCAGTATCAAGCCGCTCTAAAGTCCGCTACCGGAAAGCGCTGTTTAGCGGTGAGAGACGGGGAAAGTGCGGAAGCTACTACCGACGCAAGCGATGTGGTGAGCAGTCCTCAGGTATGTGCGAAATTGCACTCCTCTTGACCACCAATTTGGGTTGGCGTTGACCACGGATTGCGTTCAACTTGACCAGGGCGTGTCACTGTCACGACCGTCAGAGAACAGCCAAGAGCAGTTATCGCCATAGCGCAATTTTCAGGCTCTAACTTTTGCCCTAGTGTCGCAAGACTGGGCTCACCGTGATATGGTCTGCGCTCTTTCCTGCTCTGACTGCTCAATACCTGACAGCATGATCGTCTCGAAAATCTCTGCCTGGCTGCCTACGCCGCCATAACGCATAGCCCCCTCCCTGAGTCAGCTCGGCTTACCGACTGATTCGTCTTGCTGCGCCTGTAGCAAATCTGCCGTTCCACACGGCGCCACGTGACTCCTACAACTTGAACCTGACGCTTCCTGCACGCCGTCCTGGCATCGTGCTGTCGCGTCCATTGCCTTGGATTTACTGATGTTGCAGACAATCAAACAGAATTGGTTTTCGAACCTGAGAGGCGATGTGCTCGCCGGTCTCGTCGTAGCGCTTGCGCTGATTCCGGAGGCCATCGCCTTTTCCATCATCGCGGGTGTCGATCCCAAGGTCGGCCTGTATGCGTCGTTCTGTATCGCCGTTGTGATCGCTTTCGTTGGCGGTCGACCCGGCATGATTTCGGCGGCGACCGGGGCAATGGCGCTGCTGATGGTGACCCTGGTCAAGAACCATGGCCTGGAGTACCTGCTGGCAGCCACGCTGCTGTGTGGCGTGCTTCAGATCGCCGCCGGGTACCTGAAGCTCGGCTCGTTGATGCGCTTCGTGTCTCGTTCGGTGGTGACCGGATTTGTCAACGCGCTGGCGATTCTGATCTTCATGGCACAGCTACCTGAACTGACCAATGTCACCTGGCACGTTTACGCCATGACGGCTGCGGGCCTCGGTATCATCTACCTGTTTCCCTATGTACCCAAGCTCGGCAAGGTGATTCCCTCACCGTTGGTGTGCATCCTGGTCTTGACCGCAGTTGCCATCTATCTCGGGCTGGATATCCGCACCGTCGGCGACATGGGCCAACTGCCGGATACGCTCCCCATCTTCCTGTGGCCTGACGTGCCACTGACCTTCGAGACCCTGGCGATCATCTTCCCTTACTCGGCAGCACTGGCTGTGGTTGGTCTGCTGGAGTCGATGATGACCGCGACCATCGTCGATGACCTGACCGATACCACCAGCGACAAGAACCGCGAGTGCAAAGGCCAAGGCGTGGCCAACATCGCTTCGGGCCTCATGGGCGGCATGGCCGGTTGCGCCATGATCGGACAGTCGGTGATCAACGTGAAATCCGGTGGCCGAACCCGCCTGTCCACCTTGATCGCGGGCGTCGTGCTGCTATTGATGGTGGTGTTTCTCAGCGACTGGGTCAGCCAGATTCCCATGGCCGCGCTGGTGGCGGTGATGATCATGGTGTCCATCGGTACCTTCAGCTGGGACTCGCTGCGCAATCTGCGCAAATTCCCGCTTTCCACCAACATCGTGATGGTGGCAACCGTGGTCGTGGTGGTCTTCACCCACAACCTCGCCTATGGCGTTCTGGTTGGGGTTCTGCTGGC
>Ga0079224_100017055_pt1 | contig 10224 bp, 9 predicted proteins | sample Stecom2015_FD_80414 | JGI IMG/M metagenome (GOLD analysis project Ga0079224, IMG submission 80414) | Agricultural soil microbial communities from Utah to study Nitrogen management - Steer compost 2015 | ecosystem: Environmental > Terrestrial > Soil > Agricultural land | place: USA: Utah... | reverse complement strand
CGAAAATGGGCGATGTAGAGCTTCGCCAAGCAATGTGGCATGCAGTGGATAACGCAGCTGTCGGCGAAAAATTCTATAACGGTTTGCGTTGGAATGCTACAACATTGATTCCGCCATCCCATCCTGAATTCCATGATGAAAACAATAAAGGCAGAGAATACGATCCTGAAGTCGCTAAACAACTTTTGGAAGAAGCTGGATATGTTGATACAGATGATGACGGTTTCCGTGAAGATCCAGAAGGCAACCCATTGGAAATCAATTTCGTTTCTATGACTGGCGGCGATACAGCTGAGCCTTTGGCACAATACTATGTTCAGTCTTGGGAAGCTGTTGGTTTGAACGTGAATTTGGAAATGGTTGAGTTTAACTCGTTCTACGATCGTGTAGGTAACGGCGGAGAAGATGATCCAAGCGTAGATGTTTACCAAGCAGCTTGGGGAGTTGGAATTGACGTAGATCCTTCAGGTCTGTACGGCGCTGACACATTGTACAACTTCGGCCGTTGGGAAAATGAAGAAAATGATCGCCTTCTAGCAGAAGGCCGTTCAGAAAAAGCATTTGACCTAGCATACCGCCAAGAAGTTTACAACGAATGGCAGCAATTGATGGTTGACGAAGTACCGGTATTCCCTACGCTATACCGTGCACTATTGGCTCCTGTCAATAAACGCGTAATGAACTATGCAATCGGTGATGGCACTGGAGTGTACTTGTCTGATCTTGCAGTAAATGCAGAATCAGCAGAAGTAGCTGAATAAAAGAACATGGAAAAGGAGCTGCGAATTCGCAGCTCCTTTTTGTATATTTTATTTTCTTTTCCGTCCAAGACCCATAGCGTTTTCCATTTTCTTCAACGTTTTATTTGCCAGATAATTGGCTTTTTCAGCACCGGCATCGAGTATCGCATCCAGCTCTTCAGAACCGAGAAGCGCAGCGTAACGTTCTTGGATCGGTGCCAAATGCTCAGTGACGGCTTTGGCAACAGAAGCTTTAAAATCTCCGTAGCCGGAACCTTCATATTTAGCCACCAGACTATCAATGCTTTCTCCGGTCAATGCAGCTTCAATAGTCAACAAGTTCGCAACACCAGGCTTGTTGATCGGATCGTAGCTGACTACTCCTTCAGAATCCGTGACAGCGCTCTTGATTTTTTTCTCGATCGTTTTCAGGTCATCCAATAAAGTAATGATGGCTTTTTTATTGGTATCGGATTTGCTCATCTTTTTCGACGGATCCTGCAAGGACATGATGCGTGCTCCGTTCTTGGGCACGCGAATATCAGGGATCGTAAAGATGTCGTTGTATTTGCGGTTGAAGCGTTCTGCCAAATCACGTGTCAGTTCAATATGCTGCTTTTGATCATCGCCGACAGGGACGATATCCGTCTGATACAAAAGAATATCGGCTGCCATCAATGGTGGGTAAGTCAATAATCCTGCTAGAACAGACGTGTTTTTCGCGGACTTGTCTTTGTACTGGGTCATGCGCTCAAGTTCACCGATAGTGGAGACGCATTGCAGCATCCATCCGGCTTGTGCATGGGCGGGAACTTCAGATTGGATAAACAAGGTGACTTTTTCCGGATCGATTCCGACAGCCAAATAGAGAGCTGCTAAAGCACGAATGTTTTTCCGGAGCTCTAAACGATCCTGGGGCATTGTAATGGCATGTTGGTCGACGATGCAGAAGATGCAATCATACTCGTCCTGCAAATCTGTAAATTGCTTGAACGCTCCTATGTAATTTCCGAGTGTCACCGTACCAGTAGGCTGAACGCCTGAAAAAATTTTCTTCATCAATATTCCTCCTCAAAGTAAAAAACACAGCACACACCCCTAAAAGAAGGGACGAATGATGTGTTTTCCGCGGTACCACCCTAGTTGCCGTCACCGGCCACTCTTCTTCATAACGTGAAGAACACGGAACCGGCTACTCCACGTTCACCGGTTCAGCTCAAAAGCCCATTCAATGCAATCCTCCATCTGTTTCCACCAACCACAGACTCTCTTTATAGAAGGAACTGCATCTACTCTTCTTTTTCATCGCTCAATATATGTCTTATTATTATAATACATAAGCGATTTGAGGTGCAATGTTAGAAGCTGTAAATCATCAGGCAAATTCCCATGATCAGCATAGTGACTGCACCTGTGGTCAACAGCAGAGAACTGGAAAATCCCAATGCTTCGGATGGGGGACGCATTTCATCATCATCCAGTGTGGATTTCAGCTTAAAAGCTTTTCTCATGCTGATGGTGAATATATCAAATACGCCTGTACGGACGACGAAAACCCACAAACCGAAAAACAGCAGAACGCCACCGTAAATAAATGAGTTGTTGATATAGGACAACAAGGAAAGATTTTCTGCCCGGAAAAATATTGTCACGAAAATCAATACTTGGATAATTACTAATGAGAAACCTATTTTCTTCAAAACTCGCACCTCGATTCTTATCAATTGTAGAAGAAATCAAAAAAAAAATCAAAAATTCTTTATTTATCTTAGACGGCGAAAACGCTTACAAATCCAATATTCTGGCGCTTTTATGTAATGTTAATGTAACGCAATTGTTACAAGAGTGTAAAAATTTCCAAAAAAAGTTCTGTACAACAAAAAAAAATTATGTATAATTAGCAGTGTACCAAGTTTTCAGAAAATTCGAGGGGGTCAATTTAGTGAAGAACAGCAAGATTTTTTGGCTACTAAGCCTAGTTTTAGTACTAAGTGCTTTTCTAGCAGCATGTGGAGGCGGCGATAACGCTGACACTGGGACTGAAACTACAGACGAAAAAGAAGGTACAGAGACAGCTGGGGATTTAGACTCAGTACAAGAACTTAACTTGATGGAAAGCGCAGAAATTCCAACAATGGATTCGGCAATCGCTGAAGACACAGTAGCTTTCAATATCTTGAACAACGTAAACGAAGGACTATTTCGTTTAGACCAAGAAAACATCGCTATTCCTGCGTTGGCTGAAGGCGAGCCAGAAGTAAGCGAAGACGGTTTGACATACACGTTTAAATTGCGTGATGCTAACTGGTCAGATGGTACTCCTGTAACAGCTGAAGATTTCGTGTTCTCTTGGCAGCGTGCGATTGATCCTGCAACTGGATCTCCTTATGGTCCATACATGATGAGCGGAACAATCCTTAACGCTACAGCAATTTCTGAAGGATCTATGGATAAAGCAGAACTAGGCGTTAAAGCTATTGATGAAAAAACTCTTGAAGTAAAACTTGAACGCCCGGTTCCATATTTCATGTCATTAATGGCATTCGGAACTTTCTACCCGCAAAACGAAGCGTTTGTTACTGAAAAAGGCGATGCATTTGCGTCTAACTCTGACAACCTTCTTTTCAACGGACCATTCACACTTACTGATTGGGACGGCACTGGCTTGACTTGGAAAATGCAGAAAAATCCTGAGTACTGGGATGCTGAAACAGTTAAACTTGAAACAATCAATGTTGACGTAGTTAAAGAACCTGCTACTTCAGTGAACTTGTACAACTCAGGTGAAAAAGACCAAGCAATCCTAAGTGGAGAATTTGCATTGCAGTATGGCGATAACGAAGAAGTAGTAACTGATTTGGAGCCAACTGTATTTTACTTGAAATTTAACCAAGAACGTGAAGGAGCAGCAACAGCTCTTAAAAACGTAAATATCCGTAAAGCAATTGCAACAGCTTTCAACAAACAAGATCTAGCAGATGTTGTATTGGCGAATGGTTCACTTCCTGCAAACTTCTTAGTTCCAACTGAATTCACTTTTGATGAAAGCAAAAAAGATTTCCGTGAAGTAAACGGAGACATGCTTGAATTCAACGCTGAAGAAGCTAAGAAACTTTGGGCTAAAGGCTTAGAGGAAGAAGGCTTGACTGAAGTCACTTTGGAATTGCTTGGTGGCGATACAGAAACAGCTAAGAACATGGATGCATATTTAAAAGATCAACTTGAAACAAATCTTGAAGGTTTGACAGTTAATCTGAAAGCAGTACCTTTTGCAGTTCGTCTTGAACTTGACGAAGCACAGGATTATGACATCCAAACATCTGGATGGGGCCCTGATTACCAAGATCCAATGACTTTCATTGACTTGTTCGTAACAGGATCTTCACACAACTTGATGTCTTATTCTAACGAAGAATTTGATAAATTAGTAGAATCTGCTAAAGCAGAACTTGCACAAGATCCAGCTGCACGTTGGGAAGCAATGGCTAAAGCTGAAAAAATCTTGTTAGAAGACGATGCAGCGATTGCACCAATTTACCAACGTGGTGAAAAAGCTCTTCAAAAACCTTACGTTAACGGTATCATCAAACACCCATTCGGTGGGGAATACAGCTATAAGTGGGCTTCTATTTCTGGAAAAGAATAATTTAATCCCGTTACTGTAAAAACAAAATAGAAGGAGAGTATATCGCATTGTTAGGACGATATACTCTCTTTTCTAATGTAAAGGAATTAACCGAAAATTAACGGTTTTCTGCTAACTCATGAATATAACAAGACTCTGTTTATTATGCATAGAGCTTGTCAAATAGACTTATTTTTGGAGGTGCACAATGGGTAAATATATTGGCAAACGTTTAATTTATATGGTTATCACTCTGGCTTTAATCGCTACGTTCACGTTCTTCTTGATGAATGTACTACCAGGTTCCCCAATCGCTTCCGCAGATAAATTAACTCCAGATCAAAGAGCAGTTGTAGAGGCAAGATATGGCTTGGACAAACCTCTTCCGGTTCAGTATTTTGATTACATGTTCGGGTTAGTGCAAGGAGATTTAGGGATTTCCATTAACCAATTTAAAGGCGCAGATGTAACAGATGTTATTTTAAGCCGTATGGGCCCTTCAGCTCAAATTGGTTTCCAAGGTATGCTGATCGGAACTGTGCTTGGAATTCTATTGGGCATGGTTGCCGCTTTAAGGCAAAACACATGGATGGATTACACCAGTACGTTTATCGCTATTGTTGGTATTTCAATTCCGTCCTTCGTTTTTGCATCTTTACTGCAATATTGGTTCGGATTGAAATGGGAATTGTTCCCGGTTGCATTATGGAAAGACGGCTTTATGTCCAGCGTTCTGCCATCAATCGCGTTGGCCATGTTCCCGCTTGCGACAGCTGCACGTTTTATCCGTACTGAAATGATTGAAGTACTGGGTTCGGATTACATCACCTTGGCGAAAGCCAAAGGCGCAAGCGGTTCAGAAATCGCATTCAAGCATGCATTCCGTAACGCATTGATTCCGTTGATTACAGTTCTTGGCCCAATGGCAGTATCCATCCTTACTGGATCACTCGTAGTGGAACAGATTTTCGCAATTCCGGGCATCGGGGAACAATTCGTTAAATCGATCATGGTCAGTGATTTCTCCATCATTATGGGAACCACTATCTTCTTCTCAGTATTCTTGATTGTCATCATTTTACTGGTCGATATTCTCTATGGTGTCATTGATCCTCGTATCCGTCTTTCAGGAGGTAAAAGTTAATGACTCAAAAAATCGATAAAATTCCGGAACTGCCGAAAGGCTCGTTTGAACGCATTACATTAGATGCACATCAAGCGGAACGCATCACAAAGCCGAGTGTCAGCTTCTGGCAAGATGCCTGGTACCGTATCCGCAAAAACAAAGGCGCTTTATTCAGCATTGTGTTATTTGGTCTAATCGTCATTATGGCGTTTTTAGGGCCGGTCATCAGCCCGTATGCACCAAATGCCCAAACTATTACTCACGCTAACTTGCCACCAAAGATTCCAGTCATTGAAAAATTGGGGATCCTTGATGGAGTCGGAACTTTAGGCGGCAAAGAAGTCGATTTGTATGAAATGAAAAACGTTGAAGTTAACTACTGGTTCGGAACTGATGGACTTGGCCGTGATATGTTCTCACGTGTCTGGAAAGGGACTCAAGTATCCCTATTCATTGCTTTCGTTGCAGCAGCGATTGATATGTTGATCGGCGTCATCTATGGCGGGATTTCCGGTTACTTTGGCGGACGTGTGGATGATTTCATGCAACGGGTCGTTGAAATTTTAACAGGTATTCCAAACCTTGTTGTGGTTATCCTGTTCATTCTAATCATGGATCCGGGAATACTAGCCATCATCATCGCTCTGACGATAACCGGTTGGACAGGGATGTCTCGAGTTGTCCGTGGCCAGGTGCTTAAGTACAAGAGCCAGGAATTCGTTTTGGCCGCCCGCACGTTGGGTGCCAGCGACACTCGTATAATCTGGAAGCATTTGATGCCTAACGTATTAGGCGTAATCATCATCAATACCATGTTTACAATTCCAAGCGCTATTTTCTTTGAAGCTTTCTTGAGCTTTATTGGATTGGGGCTGCAGGCACCGGATGCTTCACTCGGAACATTGATTAACGATGGCTATGCGTTAATTCAGTTCGCACCGCATATCTTAGCGTTCCCAGCTATCTTGCTAAGTTTGATCATGATTGCATTTAACTTAATCGGTGATGGACTTCGAGATGCCCTCGATCCGAAGATGAAAGATTAAGGAGGAAAGTTTAAAATGGAGAAAATTTTACAAGTGAAAAACCTTGAGCTTTCCTTTAACACCCAAGGCGGGGAAGTTAAAGCGATACGCGGGGTTAACTTTGATCTAAATAAAGGTGAAACGTTGGCAATCGTAGGGGAGTCGGGTTCAGGCAAATCTGTAACGACGAAATCGATTATGCGTTTGCTGCCTGAAAGTTCCGCTGAGTTCAAAAATGGCGAAATTCTATTTGGCGGCCGTGATTTGACGAAGTTGAGCGATAAAGAAATGCAGAAAATCCGCGGAAAAGAAATTTCGATGATTTTCCAGGATCCAATGACTTCCTTGAATCCGACAATGCCAATCGGCCGGCAGCTGACAGAACCTTTGCTGAAGCATCAAAAGATCAGCAAAAATGAAGCGAAAAAAGTAGCAATCGATTTATTGCGCATGGTCGGTATGCCGAAACCTGAATTGCGGATGAAGCAATATCCGCACCAATTCTCAGGTGGACAGCGCCAGCGTATTGTTATCGCCATCTCACTCGCCTGCAATCCGAAGATCCTGATTGCGGATGAGCCGACAACAGCACTTGATGTGACAATCCAGGCGCAGATTCTGGAATTGATGAAAGATCTGCAGAAAAAAATCGATACATCAATCATTTTCATTACCCATGACCTTGGAGTTGTGGCGAACGTAGCTGATCGTGTGGCGGTTATGTACGGCGGGAAAATCGTCGAAATCGGTACAGTCGATGAAATTTTCTATAACCCGCAGCATCCTTATACATGGGGCTTATTGAGCTCCATGCCTTCATTGGACACGGAGGATGCCAAGTTGTATGCAATTCCAGGAACGCCACCTGATTTATTGGATCCGCCAAAAGGAGATGCTTTCGCGCTTCGCAGCGAATACGCTCTGAAAATTGATATGGAGCAAAACCCTCCTTTCTTTAAAGTCAGCGATACGCATTCAGCTGCCACTTGGTTGTTGCATCCGGATGCGCCGCAGGTAGAACCGCCTTTAACTGTCATTGAACGAATGAAGAAATTCCCAGGAAGCAGATATTATGAAGGGGGCGCGGTGTAATGGCTGAAAAATTACTGGAAATCAAAAACCTGAAACAATATTTCAACATCGGCAAAGCCAATGAAGTCCGCGCAGTAGATGACATCAGCTTTGATATTTACAAAGGTGAGACCCTCGGATTGGTTGGAGAGTCAGGTTGTGGGAAATCGACTACTGGCCGTTCCATCATCCGTTTATATGATGCAACAGATGGGGATGTCTTCTATGAAGGTGAGAATGTCCATGGCAAAAAGTCCAAGCAGGACTTGAAGAAATTCAACCGTAAAATGCAGATGATTTTCCAGGATCCCTATGCTTCGTTAAATCAGCGTATGAAAGTTATGGATATCATTGCTGAAGGCATCGATATCCATGGTTTGGCGAAAAACTCGACTGAACGGAAAAAAATGGTTTACGATTTGTTGGAAACTGTTGGTTTGAACAAAGAGCACGCTAACCGTTACCCGCATGAATTCTCGGGTGGACAGCGCCAGCGTCTTGGCATAGCCCGTGCTTTGGCAGTAGATCCGGATTTCATCATTGCGGATGAGCCGATCTCTGCATTGGATGTATCCATCCAAGCTCAGGTCGTCAACTTATTGAAAGAACTTCAACAGGAAAAAGGGTTGACGTTCTTGTTTATTGCCCACGATTTATCGATGGTCAAGTACATTTCTGATCGCATTGGTGTCATGTATTTCGGAAAATTGGTGGAGTTGGCTCCTGCAGAGGAGTTGTACAATAATCCGTTGCATCCTTATACGCAATCGCTGTTGTCAGCTATTCCATTGCCTGACCCGAACTATGAACGCAACCGGATCCGCAAGTCCTACGATCCGGCCATCCATAAATACACAGAAGCTGATGACGTGCGTATGAGAGAAATCAGTCCTGGCCATTTTGTTCAATGCTCAGAACGTGAATTCGAATCGATTAAATCAGCATCAGTGTCGAAGTAACAGCAAAACGATGTCCTAATGGGCATCGTTCTTTTTTTTGTGGGAACAATCTATTGGCTGGCATAGTGAAAGAGTTATCAATAGCTGCATCCAGGCGGATGATTTCTTATTTCAATTAGTCAGATAAATGTTAGAATGGAATAACACTGGATATTAAAGTTTATTCATATAAGGAGGGCTCTGAGCTAAGGAGCCGATTTAGGCGATTATCAAATTAGAAGGCGGGTAAGCAAGTATAAATAACTTGGCGTAAAAGTGGAATAAGGGGTGCAAGAAGATGGCGAAATCATTGAAGACAGCAGTAATTCTTACAGCAGGCGTTTTATTGGCAAGTGTTGGCAACGTTTATGCAGCTGAAGAAAGCGAAACACCGGATTTTACACCGCGTACATACAATACAATAGAACTTGATTCGAGTGTTTTGGCAGCTTCCCAGTTGTTTAAATTTGATTCAGGCCTCGAATTTGCCTATCCGGATGCCGTTCGGGGGATTTTTGTAACAGCTCATTCTGCAGGCGGGGAGCGGTTTGGATCACTGGTTGAACTGGTGGAGCAAACAGAATTGAATGCCATGGTCATCGATATCAAAGAAGATTTTGGCCATTTGACATACATACCGGAAGACGGCTCAGCACTGGCGGAACTTGGATTGGGCCAGCCTTTGATTAAAAACCCAAGAGCTATGCTGGAGCAGCTGGAAGAAAAAGAAATCTATCCTATCGCTCGCGTGGTGGTATTTAAAGATACCGTACTGGCGGAACAGCAGCCTGAGCTGACATTTATGGATGGAGAACAGGTCTGGAAAAATAATCGCGGAGAATCATTCGTCAATCCATTCTTGAAAGAAGTGTGGGACTACAATGTCCAAATTGCTATCGAAGCCGCTAAGCTTGGTTTTAAGGAAATTCAATTCGACTATGTCCGTTTTCCGGAAGGATTTGAACACCGTGCTGATGATCTCAGCTATTCGCTCGGGGATTACGCAAACTCTGATGCTGATCCGATACAGCGGCGAGTAGAGGCGGTAACGGATTTTGTTGCCTATGCAAAAGAACAATTAGAACCGTATGAAGTGGATGTATCGGTCGATATTTTCGGCTATGCGGCAACACTGCCGGAAGCTCCAGGCATCGGCCAGAACTTTTCCAAGATTTCTGAGAATGTGGATGTCATCTCATCGATGATTTATCCAAGCCACTGGACCTCTTACTTTGGAATTGCCAAGCCGGATCTCGAACCTTATAATCTGGTTGCGGAATATGCCAAGGTGGAAAACCAGGTGTTGGGTGCTTTGGAAAATCCGCCAGTTTCAAGGCCTTGGCTTCAGGATTTCACCGCCAGCTATCTTGGATCAGGCAACTATCTGCGGTATGGAAAAGCAGAAGTGGAAGCTCAGATCAAGGCGTTGAACGATAATGGAATTGAAGAGTTTCTTCTTTGGAATGCAGGGAATACTTATTCTAAAGGTGTGGATTATACGCCTTAAGCTGGTTCGTGGGATTGTGAATAGGGTGTTTGGCTAAGGAAATAAAAATATCTTATAGCAATCATAAATTTAGATGGAACTATTTTCAGTTTGAAACGTAATATATACTAGAATCGATTTTCAAAAAGAAGCTGTAACTGAGAATAAAAAATTTTAGTTTGGAAGTTTACGACAAAAGAAAATGGGGTAAAT
>Ga0079224_100017054_pt1 | contig 10224 bp, 9 predicted proteins | sample Stecom2015_FD_80414 | JGI IMG/M metagenome (GOLD analysis project Ga0079224, IMG submission 80414) | Agricultural soil microbial communities from Utah to study Nitrogen management - Steer compost 2015 | ecosystem: Environmental > Terrestrial > Soil > Agricultural land | place: USA: Utah... | reverse complement strand
GGCCGCCGCCCGGCGCCGCGCGCGCGTCCGGGGCGCCGAGCGGCGGCCCGCAGGCGGCGGTCAAGGCCGCGTTCGACGCCTCGTACCGGGCCCTGCCGGACGACGCCCGCCGGGTGCTCGGGCTCCTCGCCGTCGTCCCCGTGCGGTCGCTCGCCCTCGAAGCGGCGGCCGTGCTGACCGACATGACCGCGGCGGCGACCGAACGGGCCGCCGAGCAGCTCCTGCACGCGCACATGGCCGACCGGGACGGGCGCGGAAGGCTCTATCTCCACGACCTGATCAGGGACTACGCGAACGCCTCGGTCGAAGCCGAGGACCCCGCCCGAGCCGAAGCCCTCAAGCGGCTGTTCGACTGGTATCTCGGGGCGGCCGACGCGGCCTGCGGGATCCGGTACCCGGGACTGGCGAAGCTGTCGACCGCCGAACCGGGCGGCGAGGCCCCAGAGCTGGGCGACGCCGGGCAGGCCGAGCGGTGGCTCGACGACGAGCGGGAGAACCTCGTCGCCATCGCGCGGTACGCCGGTGAGCACGGGCACGGCTCGACGGCCTGGAGGCTCGCCGACGCGCTCCGCGGCCACGCCTGGACGGCGATGAGCGCCGCGGACTTCCTCGCGCTCGGGCACGCGGCGTTGAACGGGGCGCGGGCCGAGGAGCGCCTCCCGGGGGAGGCGGTGGCCGAACTGTGCATGTCCACGGCGTACCTCAAGGCCCGCGACTTCGCGGACGTGGTCCGCCACTCCGAGCGGGCGATCGACCGGGCGCGCCGGATCCGATGGGAGGCCGGCGAGGCATCGGCGCACCACGACATGGCACTCGCCTGCTGGAACCTCGGGAGACTGCGGGAGTCATTGGCGCACGGCGAGATCGCGCTCGCGATGAACCGGGCCGGCGGCAGGACCCGCGCGGTGAGCGTCAACCTGGGGGCGCTGGGGGTCGTCCGCGGTGACATGGGCGAACTGGAGGCGGAGCGGCGGCTGCTGGCCGAGGCGCTCGGCCTGGCCGAGGTGCTCGGGGACCTCCCACTGCAGGCCTCGCACCTGCGCAGCCTCGCCTCGGTGTCGATCCGCCTGGGCGCGGTGAGGGACGCGGAGCGGCACCTGGACCGGGTCATGGACATCGAGGCGGACGCGGGGGAGCGCGAACTGGGCGCCTCGACGGCGGCGTTCATGGCGGAACTGCGTTCCGTGCTCGGCAGGCACGACGAAGCGCTGGCCTACGCGGAGATGGTCGTCCGCCAGGCGGATCTGCGCGGCGACAGGAGCAGCAAGGCGATCGGCCTGGTCGCGGCCGCGGTCGCCCTCAACGGGCTCGGACGGCACGAGGAGGCGGCAGCCGCCGCCGCGCAGGCGTTGCGGGTGGTGAACGGCGAGTTGACCGGCGAGAGGATCGACGCCCTGATCGAGCGGGCCGTCGTGAGGATCCGGATCGGCGAGGTCGACGCCGCCGAGGCCGACGCGAGGCTGACGCTCGAACTGGCGAGGGAGGGCGGCTACCGGAACGGCGAGGGCATGGCGCTCGACCTTCTGGCCGAGGCGCGTCTTCGCCGCGGTGAGGCGGGGGAGGCCCGTGCGCTCGCGGGGAGGGCGCTCGAGGGGCACCGCTCCTCGGGGCACCGGGCGGGAGCGGCCTGGTCGCTGTGGATCATGGGGGCGGCCGCCCGGCATGAGGGCGATGCCGGTGCGGCCCGAAGGCACCTGCGCGAGGTGGAGGAGATCTACGCGGAGATGGGGGCGCCGGTGCCGGCGAGATTCGGCGAGGGCGCGGTCTGAGGACGCCGAACCGCTCGCAGTGCCCGGCTTGACCCGATGTGCTCATCCGGTGAGCACTCAGGCTCGGATGCGCGCCTCGTCCTTGACGCCGTTCCGAAGCCGTCCATAGCATCGGCCCCGCAGGGAGCACCCCCGCGACCCACTTGAGAGGACGACCGCCATGCCGATCACCGCCCAGCGAAGGTTCAAGGCCCGCAAGGCGCTCATCGCCACCGCCGGAGCCGCGGCGGTCGCGGCGACCGCGGTGGTCGCCGCCCAGACCGCCTCGGCCGGGGAGCACGGGCGCGAGGCGGGGCAGACCTGCGAGATGGAGGCCCTGCCGATCCCCGAGGGCTTCGTGTCCACGAAGGTGTCGGGCATGAGCGATGACGGCTCGGTCATCGCCTACTACGCCGAATCGCCCGACCCGGACGACTACGGGGCCCTGCCGCTCCTGTACTCCGGCGGCGAGGTCACCGAGGTGCCGATCCCCGGTGACGACCCGCAGCTCGCCGACGTCAACTCCGCCGGGACCGGCGTCGGGTTCTCCATGGTGGACGGCCGCTTCGTGCCCTACGTGTGGCGCGACGGCGAACTCGCCGAACTGCCCGGAGGCGAGGGACAGGCGCACGGCGTCAACGAGCACGGCGACATCGTCGGCTTCCTGCGCGTGGACACCGTCTACAGCGACCCCGTCATCTGGCCGGCCGGCGGGTCCGGTCCGGTCGCGCTGCCGATGCCCGAGCACGCCGAGAACGGTGTCGCCACGGCCGTCGACGACGACGGCACCGTCGTCGGCCACTACAGCGACCTCGCCGACCACTCCGGCAGCCGGAAGCCGTACATGTGGGACGCCGACGGCGAGGGCGCCGACCTGCCGCTGCCCGAGGGCGTCGAACCGGCCGATGTCGACTCCGTCCCCCTGGACGTGCAGGGCGACTGGGCTTCGGGCTTCCTGAGCGCCCCCGGCGTCGAGGCCCCGGGCGTCCGCTGGAACCTGTCCGAGGGCACCGCCGAGATGACCGAGCTCGGCTGGTACGAGGAGACCGTGGCGGTCAGCGCCGACGGGACCGTGGCCGGGCACGTCTACGGTCTTCCCACTGCGGCCTACCAGTCCGGTTCCGTTGTCACCGAGCTGCCGGGCGCGCTCGACCCGGCCGAGAACCTCAACTACGACAACGCCGAGGCGATCAGCGCCGACGGCTCCCTGATCGCGGGGAACGTCGTGGTCGGCTACGACGAGTTCGGCATGGAGACCCAGAACGCCGTCGTCTGGGCCTGCGCGTAGCCGCGGAGGAGCCCCTCGAGGCCCGCCGGCCGCATCGGTCCGGCGGGCTGCGCGGCGGCCGGTCCCGGCCGGGACCGGAAATGACCCTCCAGTAGCTGCGCACGAGCCCCTAGGCCAGCGATTACGTCGAAACGTGACGGTTTCATCGCTCTTCGTGTATAAACAGGAGCATGGGGCTCGCCAGTGAAGTGACTGCGGCCGGCATGCGGATACTGGCGGCCGAGGATTTCGAGCTGCTCGTGATCGGGGTTCTGGTCGCCATGTTCTACGCCGCGGTACACGCGGCGATCTTCCCCTGGCGAAAGTGCCGCTGGTGCGACGGCTCGGGAAAGCGGTTCTCGCGGCGCACGTGGTACCAGCCGCGCACCTACCGGCCGTGCTGGTGCTGCGACGGCACCGGCAAGCACCTGCGGTTGACGCGGCGCAGGATCACCCGCCGCAGGGAGCAGTGACCGCGCGGAGCCGCGAGGCACTGGATCATGGGGCCCGCTCAGGCGTCGGCGGGGCGGGCGACTCGGCGTCGTCTCAGTCGAGACCGAGCTGCTTCTTGAGCCGCGCCACGTGGCCGGTGGCCTTCACGTTGTACTGCGCCGCCTCGATCTTCCCCGCCTCGTCGATGACGAACGTCGAGCGGATCACGCCCTGGACCGTGCGGCCGTAGTTCTTCTTCTCGCCCCAGGCCCCGTACTCCTCGAGCACCTTGTGCTCGGGATCGGACAGCAGCGGGAAGGTCAGGCCGTCGCGTTCGACGAACTTCGCCAGACTCCCGGGCTCGTCGGGGCTGATGCCCAGCACCGCGTATCCGGCGGCCTGCAGGCTCGCGAGGCTGTCGCGGAAGTCGCAGGCCTGCTTCGTGCAGCCGGGGGTCATGGCGCGCGGATACGCGTAGAGGATGACCTTGCGTCCTTGCAGGCTCGAGAGCGTCACCGTGTCGCCGGTGTCGGTGGCGAGTGTGAAGTCCGGTGCGGCGTCACCAGGCTGAAGTCGTACGTTCACAACACGGAACACTACCGTCCGTCCCTGACAATCGCCTGGGAGCTCGCTCGACGGCGGCTGCGCGGGACTGGACACGGCCCGTTCTTTATCGCAAAATGATTGCAATAGCCCACAGTGGGTTGTTGATTCCATCTGTCGGCGTCCTGCACCCAGCACGGCGCCGGCGACCACCCCGGTCGAAAGGCGACGACGCTTATGTCCGAGCTCGCACTGCACATACCCAACGGCATCATCGGCATCCCCACCTCCCTGGTCTTCGGCCTGATCGCGGCCATAGCGGTCGGCGTCTGCGTCGTGGCCTCCCGGCGCGTCCTCGACGAGCGGTTCGTCCCGCTCGCCGGCCTCGCCACCGCGTTCGTCTTCGCCGCGCAGATGCTCAACTTCCCGGTCGCCGCGGGCGTGTCCGGGCACCTGGTCGGCGGCGCCCTCGCCGCCGCGCTCCTCGGCCCCTGGCTGGGCGTGCTCTGCGTGACCGTCGTGGTCGCCGTCCAGGCGCTGCTGTTCGCCGACGGCGGCGTCACCGCCCTGGGCCTGAACGTGGTCAACATGGCCGTCATCGCCACCTTCGCCGCCTACGGCGTCATCGTCCTGGCGCTCAAGCTCCTCCCGCGCACCCGCGCCACCCTCACCTTCGCCGTCTTCGCCGCCTCGGTGGTGAGCGTCCTCGCCGCCGCGGCCGGGTTCGTGCTCCAGTTCGCGCTCGGCGGTGAAGGGCCCGCGCAGTCGCTCGGCGAGGTCACCGCCGCGATCATGTCCGTCCACGTCCTCATCGGCGTCGGCGAAGGCGTCATCACCGCCGCGGCCGTCGTCGCCGTGGCCCTCGCCCGACCCGACCTCGTGTACGCCCTCAAAGGCGCCAGGATCGCCCAGACCCTCCACGCGAAGGAGACCGTCTAGACCATGAAGACCTCACGACTCGTACTGGCGGGCACCCTCCTCGCCCTCGTCCTGGGCGGATTCGTCGCCCTGTTCGCCTCCTCCTCGCCCGACGGCCTCGAATCGGTCATGCTCGAAGGCTGCCGGACCGACGCCGAGGGCGAGATCAGCGGCGGCGAATGCACCCTCCAGCAGGCCGGCGAGCACGAGATCGGCGGCCCCCTGGCCGACTACGGGATCGCCTCCGTCGGCTCCGAGACCCTCGGCGGCTCGCTCGCGGGGATCATCGGCGTCCTGCTCGTCCTCGGCCTGGCCACCGGCCTGTTCCGGCTGCTCGCCCGAGGCAGGGGCGCCGGAACGGAAAGTCGAGGGGAATGAACGGCGCCGAAGGGCTCCACCGGCCCGGGGCGAGCCCGCTGCACCGGCTCGCCCCGCAGACCAAACTGACGGCGCTGGTGGCGCTCACCTTCGCGGTCGTCGCCACGCCCCGAGAGGCGGTGTGGGCCTTCGGCGTCTACGCCGCGCTGCTGGCGGGCCTGTTCGCGCTCGCCCGCGTCCCGGCCTCCTGGATCGCCTCCCGGAGCCTGGTCGAGACCCCGTTCCTGCTGCTGGCGCTCGCCTTCCCGTTCCTCGGCGGCGGCGAGACCGTCCACTGGGGCCCGGTGGCGCTGTCGGTCGAAGGGCTGTGGGCCGGATGGAACCTCGTCGCCAAGGCCACCCTCGGGGTGTGGGCCTCGCTGCTCCTCGCCGCCACCACGCCCGTCGCGGGGCTCCTGGCCGGGCTCTCGCGGCTGCGCTGCCCCCAGATCCTCCTCCAGATCACCGCGTTCGCGATCCGCTACGCGCACTTGACCGTCGCCGAGGTCGCCCAGATGCGGCGCGCCCGCCTGGCCCGCTTGGACGACCCCCGGTTCCTGTGGCAGGCCGGGGCGCTCGCCCGCAGCCTCGGCGTGGTCTTCATCCGCTCCTTCGAGCGCGGCGAGCGCGTCTGGCAGTCCATGGCCGCCCGCGGCTACACCGGGCGGCTGCCGCTCGACGTCGGCCCCGCCGGGGCGGGCATCGGGCAGTGGAGCGCCGCCATGGCCGTCCCCGCCGTGGCCGCCGGGGTCGCCCTCTGGTCGGCGGTGGCCGCATGAGCGCCCTCAGCGTCACCGGCCTCCGGCACGACTATCCCGACGGGCACCGCGCCCTCGACGGCGTCGACCTCCACATAGAACCCGGTGAGCGCGTGGCCGTGCTGGGCCCCAACGGCGCCGGGAAGACCACGCTCATGCTCCACCTCGCGGGGCTGCTCGACGCCACCGAAGGGAGCGTCACCGTCGGCGGCCTGGCCGTCGAGAAGCGGCACCTGGCCGAGATCCGACGCCGCGTCGGCATCGTCTTCCAGAGCCCCGACGACCAGCTCTTCATGCCCACCGTCGCCGACGACGTCGGCTTCGGCCCGGCCAACCTCGGCCTGAAGGGCGAGGCGCTCAGCACACGGGTCGAGGCCGCGCTCGCGGACGTCGGGCTCACCGACCTCGCCGGGAGGCCCCCGCACCACCTCTCGGTGGGGCAGCAGCGCCGCGCCGCCCTCGCCGGGATCCTCGCCATGCGCCCCGAGATCGTCGTCCTCGACGAGCCCAGCGCCAACCTCGACCCGGCCAGCCGCCGCGAACTCGCAGGCATCCTGCACCGGACGGCGCCCACGCTGCTGCTGGTCACCCACGACCTGCCGTACGCGCTGCAACTGTGCGAACGGGCCGTGGTGCTCGACGGCGGCCGCATCGTCGCCGACGCGCCCTGCGCCGAGATCCTCGCCGACGCCGACCTGCTCGAACGGCACCGCCTCGAACTGCCCTTCGGCTTCTCCCTGGAGGCCGCGCTCGCCTCCAGGGGCTGAGAGGGACGGCGCCCGCCGCCGCGGCCCGGTGAGGGCCGCGGCGGCGGGCGATGGAGGTCAGGAGGCGTTCGCGATCGCCGCCTCGACCTCCTCGACGAAGTTCGCCGGCTCGATCTTCTCGCCGCCCAGCTTCACCGTCGGCGTGCCCCGCACGTCCTGCTTCCCGGTGGCCGACTCGGTGCTCTCCTGCACCCAGCCCTTGTACGTCTCGTCGTCGACGCACTGCTCCCACTCGGCGTCCAGGCCCACCTCGGCGCCGATCGCCTGCAACTCCTCGTCGGACAGGCCCTTCGTGTTCTCCGGCGGCTGGTTCTCGTACAGCGCCTCGGTGTAGTCCAGGAATGCCTGCTCGCCGGCGTCGGCCGCGCACACCGCCGCCGCCGCGGCCCGCGTCGAGTACTCCGTGTTCTGCGAGAGCCGGTCGAGGATCGCGATCGGGTGGTAGTTCACCGTCACCGACCCCTCCTCGAGCCACCCCCGGATGGTCTCGGCGTACGTCGACTCGAACTGGTTGCACGCCGGGCACAGGTAGTCGAGGTAGATGTCGATCTCGGTCGGGCCCGAGCCGAGCTGGACCGCGTACGACTCGGTGGTGACCGCCGCCGGTTCGTTGACCTCGTAATCAGGCTCGCGGTTCATCCAGATCCCCAGCCCCAGCAGGCCTCCGATGAGGACGACGGCCCCCCCGACGGCGATCCCGACGAGGATCCTCTTCCGCCTGGCCTCGGCCTCGCGCTGCTTCCGCATCGCCTCGGCCGCCCGCCTGCGCTCCGACTTCCCCATGCCGATCAACACCTCTCTCAAACCTATGGTCGATTTCCGAGGCGGACTCGAGTACGCTCAGCGGCAATGTCACGCCTCCACTCCGTCCGCCTGGGCTGGCTGTCATTCGCAGCGGCCGCGCTCGGCGTGCTCTGGGCCGCCCCGGCATTCGCCCACGCCCTCGCCACTGGGACCGAACCCGCTTCCGGCGACATCCTCGACACCCCACCGGACGAGGTCGTCGTCGAGTTCAACGAGCCAGTCACCCCGGTGGACGCGGCCACCGGAGTCGTGGCTCCCGATGGTGACCGAGTCGACACCGGCATCGTCGAGACCGACGACGCCGCGGCCCTCGTCATCGGCGTCGACGCCGACCAGCAGGGCACCTACCTCGTCGGCTACCGCGTCGTCTCCGCCGACGGCCACCCCATCTCGGGCACCTTCACGTTCGCCGTCGGGCACGAGACCGAGGCCCCCGCCGCCGAGGCCCTCATCTCCGAGACCGACCCGCTCGTGCAGGGCCTGCTCTACGCCGCCCGCGCCGCCGGATACGCCGGACTCGCCCTCGCGCTCGGCGCGGGCCTGCTCCTGGCCCTCGGCGCCGGTCCGCGCGCGCTCCTCGCCCGCCTCGTCGCCATCGGCCTCAGCGCGGTCGCGGCCGCGGCCATCGCCGGGATCGTCCTCCAAGCCGCCTACGAATCCGGCGTGTCGATCTCCGGACTCGACCCCGTGGCCCTGCAGGCGGTCATGGCCTCCAACTTCGGCCTCGCCGCGCTGCTGCGGCTCCTCCTCGTGCTCCTCGCGCTGCCGCTGCTGCGCTCCCTGGTCGCGGTCGGCAGCGCCGACAGGCTCGTGAACGCCGGACTCCTCGGCGTGGCACTGGGGCTCACCGCGACCTGGCCGCTGGCCGGACACCCCATGGCCACCGAGCCCGTGCCGGTCGCGTTCGTGGCCGACTGGTTCCACGTGGCCGCCTCGCTCGCCTGGGCAGGCGGCGTCGCCGTCCTGCTCGTGCTCGCGTGCCACCGGCACGGCGAGGTCCCCGAGCCCGCCCGGAAGTCCTGGATCGGCCTGGTGCCGTGGCTCATGGCCAGCCTCATCGTCGCCGGGCTCGCCAGCGCCCTGCTCCACATCGACTCGATCGCGGCGCTCACCGACACCCTGTACGGCCGTCTCGTCGCCCTCAAGGCCGTGATCCTGGCCGTCGTCGTCGCCCTCGGCCTGTTCACCCGCAGGGCGATGCTGCGGGGCGCCGAGGGCCGCACCGCCCTGCGGCGCCTGGCGGGCGCGGAAGTGGCCCTGGCCGCGGGCATCCTCGCGGCGGTCGTGGTGCTCGTGCAGGCCGTGCCGGCCAAGACCGCGCTGCTGGAGACCCAGCAGACGGCGGCGGAGTCCACCGGCACCGCCGCGCTGGTGACCACCGACCTGTTCACCGGACAGCTCGTCCTCGAACCGGGGCGGCCCGGCCCCAACTCGGTGCGCATCCTCACCAACGGGCCCGACGGCCTGCCGTTCGAGGCGGTCGAGTGGGACGCCGTCTACGGTCTCGAAGGCGCCGAACCGGACACGCTGCGGCTCATCGAGCTGCGCGGCGGCATCCTCGCCGGCGAGGTGAGCCTCGCCGAGGCCGGGCGGTGGGTCTTCGTGTTCACCCTCACCGACGCCGAAGGGAACACCGCGACCGCCGAAGCCGCCGTGGACGTCTCGTTACCACTCGCCGAAGGCGGCGCGGGTGTTCTCGGCGAGCCGCGCGCACCACTTCTCCAGGTCGCGCCCCAGATGCTCGGCGAGGAAGCGCGCGGTGTAATTCGCCAAGGCCGGGTGGTTCCGGTGCCCGCGCACCGGCATCGGCGCCATGAACGGGGCGTCGGTCTCGACCAGGACCAGCTCGGCGGGCGCCACGGCGGCCGCGCCGCGCAGCGACTCGGCGTTCTTGAACGTCACGTTCCCGGCGAAGCTCATGTAGAAGCCGCGCCGGGCGCACTCGGCGGCGAACGCGAAGTCGCCTGAGAAGCAGTGCAGGACCACCCTGTCCGGCGCGCCCTCCTCGTCCAGGATGGACAGGACGTCGGCGTGGGCCTCGCGGTCGTGGACGACCAGGGCCTTGCCGCGGCGCTTGGCGATCTCGATGTGAGCGCGGAACGAGGCCTGCTGCGCGGCCCGGCCGCTCTCGTCGGTGCGGAAGTAGTCCAGCCCGGTCTCGCCCAGCGCGGCCACCCGGGGCCGCGCGGCGAGCTCGTCGACCGCGGCGAGCGCGCCGTCGAGATCGGCCAGGCGCGGGGCGTCGTTGGGGTGGAGCGCGACCGCGGCCAGCACCCGCTCGTCGGCCTCGGCGAGGTCGGCCGCCCAGCGGGAGGAGGCCACGTCGGTGCCGACCTGGACCAGGTTCGCGACGCCGACGGCCTCGGCCCGGTCGATGAGCTCGCGGACCTCGGCGCCCGCCGGCTCGGGGACGACCGCCTCGTCGGCGGGGTAGCCGGAGCCGACGATGTCGAGATGGGTGTGGGTGTCGGCGATCGGGGCCGGGAGCGGCTCGGGGCTGGGTGCCGGATCGGGTTTGTACACGTCTCAACCATGCCACGCCGGGCCGGGCGGAGACCCGGCGGCGCACTGGTGCGACGCCCTCGCCGTAACACCGACTTCACACGCCCGACATGCGGCCCTGACGCCGG
>Ga0079224_100017053_pt1 | contig 10224 bp, 9 predicted proteins | sample Stecom2015_FD_80414 | JGI IMG/M metagenome (GOLD analysis project Ga0079224, IMG submission 80414) | Agricultural soil microbial communities from Utah to study Nitrogen management - Steer compost 2015 | ecosystem: Environmental > Terrestrial > Soil > Agricultural land | place: USA: Utah... | reverse complement strand
TTCGGCGGGGCGAACGCGAACGAGGACTTCGCGGTCACGATCAACGAGGACGCGGGCGTGGAGTGGCTGGAGTGGCAGCGCAAGTTCATCCACGAGGACGGCTTCGGCTACATGGCGCAGGCCGCGGGCACCGACTTCGCCTCCGGCATCACCGCCGGGATGCGCGGCTCGACCGCCGGGCTGACCGGCACCACCGCCGCCACCGAGGGCGTCTTCGAGGTGGGCACCGCGTTCATGCTCTCCAAGGAGGGCCAGGAGAAGCAGGTCCCGACCGGCGGCTCCGGCCTCTCGATCGTGCGCAGCGACTCCCAGGACCGTCAGGACGCCTGCGCGGAGCTGTTCCGCTTCCTCGCCCAGCCGGAGAAGTCCGCCGAGTGGCACGCCGGCACCGGCTACGTCCCGATCGTGAAGGCCGCGGCCGACACCCAGACCGTCAAGGACCTCGTCGCGGAGAACCCGAACTACGGCGTCGCGCTCGCCCAGCTCGAGAACGCCCGCACCGCGGACTACACCAACTGGGATCAGGGCTCCGTCACCGAGATCGGCGCCGCGCAGGCGCAGGTCTACGGCGACGGCGCCGATCCGAAGAAGGTGCTCGATGCGCTCGCGGCCACCCTCCAGGAGACCCTCGACGACAACCGCGAGGACTACGAGGCCGTGGAGTTCGAGGGCTGGAACTGAGCCTCCTGCCCTGAGCGGGTCCCGGTCGCCGCGGCGACCGGGACCCGCCGTCCCCGGGGGCGAGCCGTGGCGGCCCGCCCCGGCCGCTCGCCCTGCCGACCATCCCACCCAGGAGAACCACCCATCATGACCCCCACGCAGCCCGCCCTCGTCGGACACCGGGGCGCCGCCGCCCTCGACCCCGAGAACACCGTGCGCTCCTTCCGGCGCGGCGTCGCCGAGGGCTCGACGCTGCTCGAGTGCGACGTCCATCTCAGCGCCGACGGCCTGGACGTGATCCTCCACGACGCGACCCTGGACCGCACCGTGCAGGCCGACTCCCCGCTGCGCACCGGCGCGGTCGCCGACCTGACCCGCGCCCAGCTGGACCGGGTGCTGGTGGGGGAGGGCGAGCACATTTCGACCCTCGCCCAGGTGCTCGAGGCGGCCGTGCGCGAGGACGGCACCCGGGTGCCGCTGCTGGTGGAGATCAAGGCGCCGGGCGCCGTGGAGCGGGTGCTCGAGATCCTCGCCGAGGAGTTCGGCGACGGCGGCGCGGAGGCCTGGACGGATCCGTCGGCCGCCCCGGCTGTGCTGCTCTCCTTCCACCAGGAGCCGCTGCAGCACGCGCAGCAGGTCGCGCCGTGGATCCCGCGGATGCTCACCACCACCGCGACGAGCCCCGAGTGGTGGCAGGCGTGCCGCGACCTCGGGGTCGTCCACGCCGGCGTGCGGATCGCCGACGCCCGTCAGGCCGACGTCGAACGCGCTGCCGAGCTCGGCGTGGCCCTGAACCTGTGGACCGCACGCACCGAGGAGGAGCTCGAGCGGGCCCTCGAGCTCGGCTGCGACACCCTCACCGTCGACGACCCGGTCTGGGCGGCGGCGCGGGTGGCAGGCCATGTCCCGGCCTGAGCCGGCCCGCGGTGCACGAGCGGCGGGCGTCGTGAGCGCGAGCCGGCGGGCAGGCGCCGCGAGCCGAGCGGCATGTGCCGCGGGCGCGGCTCAGTCCTCGTTCGCGACCTCGATCTCGAGCCCGCTGTCGGCGGGTCCTGCAGTGATCGCCCACGGGTGCTCGACGCCCTCGTCGGCGTACGCGATGCACGCGGCCTCGTAGTCCTGCACGGCCGTGTCCACCCCGTCCTCGCACTCCACGTCGAGGCTCATCTCCGGCGGGCCGAGGGCCTCGGCCTGCTCCTCGAGCAGGTCGGCGAGCTGCTCGGCATCGAGCGCCTTCTCGTCGTGGCCGATGCCCCAGGTGCCCTCGAAGAGGTTCACCTCCCCGCCTCCGCCCGCGTCGTCGGTGCCGTCCGAGTCGTCGGTGGAGTCGGGGTCTTCAGCGTCGTCGGTGGAGGCGTCGGCGTCGTCCCCATCGGTCGAGTCGTCATCGGTGCCGTCGCCGGTCCCGTCATCGTCGGCGGCGTCTCCGTCGTCGTCCGCGACGGCGGTGTCGTCAGCGGCGTCGCCGTCGGAGGTCTGCTCCGCGGTCGCGGAGCCGTCCCCGCCCTCGTCGGTGCTCTCCGCGCTGCTCTCCTCGGAGCTCGCCGAGGCGGTGTCCTCGGCGGGCGCCTCGGTCCCGCTGCAGCCGGCGAGCAGCGCCGCGGTCGCGGCGAGGCCCGCGAGCGGTGCGAGCAGGCGTCGGCCCCCGCGCGGGTGCAGCGCCCCGTGGCGGCGCCGGCGCGTGTCGGAGGCGTCCTCGACCGCCGAGGCATCGGGCGGTGCGGCGTCGGTGCGCGCTGCATGGGGTCGTGCGATGGGGCGTCGTGCGGTGGACATGGGATTCCCCCTCCCGGTCGCTGCCCGCCCTGCGGGCGGGCCCCCGGCCCGTGTCGGAGCGCGGGGTGCAAGTGTGCCCCGCGGCATGCTGGAGGTCCAGATCTCCGCGACGACGCGCCTGGACGGCCCGGCGCGTCGGCCCCGCACCCGACCCCGCTCCCGCCGCTTCGCACCACGCTCGACCCGTCCGTCCCGTCCTCCGTCCCCGGCGCCACCGCCCTGATCCCGCAGACCAGACCCCGCAGACCAGACCCCGCATCCCTCCCCGCGTCCCCGACCGTCCATCCTCGTCCCAGGAGAACCATGACCCCGCAGCACACCGCCCGTCCCGCGATCGTCGGCCATCGCGGCGCCTCCGCCCACGCCCCGGAGAACACCCTGGCCGCCTTCCGCCGCGCGATCGAGGACGGCGCCGAGCTGCTCGAGTGCGATGTCCATCTCAGCGCCGACGGCCGGGTGATCGTCATGCACGACGAGACCATCGACCGCACCGCCGCCGCGGACTCGCCCCTGCGCAGCGGCGCGCTCGCCGAGCTCACCGGCGACCAGCTCGACACCGTCGTGCTCGAGGGCGGCGAGCGGGTGCCGAGCCTGCCCGACCTGCTCGAGCTCACCACCGTGCCGCTGTTCATCGAGGTCAAGGCGCCGGCCGCCGCCGCAGCGGTCGCTGCGCTGCTGGCCGAGCTGCCCGCCGGCCACCCGGCCGCCGGCTCGACCGTCATCTCCTTCCACGCCGAGGCGCTCGCCGAGATCCGCCGCGGCGCCGCGACCATGCCCGTCTCCTATCTCGTGCGCGCCGTGGACGAGGAGGCGCTGCAGACGGCGGCGGAGCTGGGCGCCGCCGGCATCGGCCCCGCGGTCGACGGACTCTCCCTGCGCGCGGGGCGCGCCGTGCACGAGGCGGGCCTGCGCCTGAACCCCTGGACCGTGAACAGCGCCGCCCAGCTCGAGGTCGCGCTCGCCTGCGGCGCCGACACGATCACCACCGACGACCCGGCCTGGCTGCAGCGGGAGCTCGACGTGCGGGAGTGAAGGGCCGTTCCCGCATCGCGGCCGCTGCCGCCCCCCTGTGACCTGCGCCCTACGATGGGCCGTCTCCCCGACACACAGGAGTGATCCCACTGTCCTCAGGACTCGTCCTCAGCAACGCCCGCTTCCTCGACGTCGAGAGCGGTGCCTGGCGGTCAGCGGATCTGGAGATCCGGGACGGCCGCTTCGTGCGCATCGTCGAGCCCGGCCGCACGGCCGACCACAACGTCGATGCGGGCGAGCCGCTCGAACGGATCGACGTCTCCGGCAAGCACATCATCCCCGGGCTGATCGACTGCCACGTGCACGTGTACGCGATGACCGCGAATCTCGGCGAGCTCGAGACCACCGCTCCGTCCTACGCGACCATGCACGCCGCGCGTCTGATGGGGGACATGCTCGACCGAGGCTTCACCACCGTCCGGGACACCGGCGGCGGCGACCACGGACTCGCGGCATCGCAGGCGGAGGGGCTGCTGCGCGGGCCGCGACTCTTCTACGGCGGGAAGTCGCTCACCCAGACCGGGGGCCACGGCGATACTCGGCGGCCCGGTCAGCAGCTCTCCCACGCCTCGCCGTGCTGCGCGGGTCTCGGAGTGATCGCCGACGGCCCTGACGCCGTGCGTCGTGCAGCGCGCGATCAGCTGCGGACCGGTGCCCATCATCTGAAGATCATGGCCGGTGGCGGCGTCGCCTCCCCGACCGACCGCGTCGACTCGATCCAGTACTCGCTCGCGGAGATGTCGGCCGCGGTGGAGGAGGCGGCCGATGCGAACCGCTACGTCGCCGCGCACGCCTACACCCCTGGTGCCATCCGGCGGGCGCTCGACGCGGGAGTGCGCTCCATCGAGCACGCCAACCTGCTCGACGAGGCCTCGGCCGAGGCGATCGCGGAGGCGGAGGCGTTCGTGACCATGAACCTCGTGACCTACTGGGCGCTGGACGAGTTCGGTCCGTCGATGGGGCTCCCTGCGGCGAGCCAGTCGAAGGTGGGTGACGTGCTCAGCGCCGGGGAACGGGCGCTGCGCCTCGCCCAGGAGAAGGGCCTGAACCTGTGCTTCGGCAGCGATCTGCTCGGCGGGATGCAGGTCCATCAGTCCCAGGAGTTCGCGATCCGTGCCCGCCACCAGGACCCGCTGGACGTGATCCGCTCCGCCACCAGCACTGCCGCGCGCCTCCTCGAGCGAGATGGAGAACTCGGCGTGATCAGGGAGAACGCGCTTGCGGACCTGGTGGTCCTGGACGCCGACCCCCTGCAGGACATCCGCGTCCTGTCCTCGCCCGACCCCGCACTCGTGATCCAGGGCGGCCAGGTCGTCCTGGACCGCTCGACCCGCTGACCGGGGAGGACCTCGTGAACTACACCCACGTCGCCGTTCTGATCGGCTACATCGCGCTGATGATCGCTGTCGGCGCCTGGTTCGGCCGTGCCAAGGCCACGAGCTCGGGCGAGGACTTCGTGCTCGCCGGACGGTCCTTGCCGGCGCCTGTCATCGGCGGGACCATGCTCGCGACCTTCGTCGGCTCCGGCTCGATCATCGGTGCCGCGAACTTCGCCTTCACCTACGGGCTGGTTCCTGGCTTCCTCTTCTTCTCAGGGACCATCACCGGCACCATCCTGCTGATCCTGTTCGCACGCCGAGCGCGCGGGGTGGCGGGCCATACGGTCCCCGAGCTGTTCGACAAGCGCTACGGCAAGCCCGTGCGGGTCGCGGCGACGGTCATGATCCTCATCGCCTTCGTCGGCATCACCGCCTACCAGTTCACCGGCGCCGGCTACATCTTCAGCCTGATCACGCCCCTGGACGAGCAGACCGGAGCGGTGGTCGCGGCCCTGCTCATCACCTTCCTCGCGCTCTCCGGCGGTCTCAAGTCGGTGGCGTGGACGGACTTCCTCTCCGCGATCCTCATCGTGTTCGCGCTGTGGGTCGCGTTGTTCCTGGTGGTGGGCGTCGACGTCGGCGGCCTGTCGCCGCTCGCCGAGGTCAACGCGGGTGCCGGGGCGCTCGGGGGGCTCAGCGTCCTGCAGATGCTCGGCTTCATCCTGCCGGTGCTGGTCCTGCTGCTGGGCGATCAGAACATGTACCAGCGGCTGGCCGCCGCGAAGAGCGACGGCGCGGCACTCTGGGGGGCGGTCCTGTTCTGCGTCGGGTCGGTGGTGATGATCGTGCCGATCGTGCTCCTGTCCGTCGCCAGCGCCCATCTCCAGCCCGGGATCGAGGCCGACATGGCGGTGCTCTCGCTGTCCGACGGGCGATTCACTCCTGCAGTGGTCGGCGGCGCGCTGCTCGCCGGTGCCGTCGCGCTGATCATCACCACGGGTTCCTCCTATCTCCTGACCTGCTCCTCGAACGTGGTCCATGACCTCGTGGGGCAGCTGCGGAGGAAGAAGCCATCAGATGCCGCGAATCTCTGGATCGGCCGCCTCGCGGTGGCGGTCGTGGCAGTCCTCGGTTTCGTGATGGTGAGCTTCTTCCCGAGCGTCCTGGCACTGCAGATGTACGCCTACACGATGTACGGGGTGACGATCACCCCGGTGCTGCTCGCGGGCCTGTTCTGGAAGCGGGCGAACGGGGCGGGGGCCATGTCGGCGCTCGTCGTCGGAGCTGCGGTGACTCTCTTCTGGGAGATCTCGGGCCGCTCCGCTGACCTCAACTCGGTCATCGTCGCTCTCCCGGCCTCTGTCGCGGCGCTCGTGCTCGTCTCCCTGCTCACGCCGCCCGGAGCCGGGCGGATGACGCCGAAGAGACCCGCGGGGGCGTCGATCGACGAAGCGCTGTCGAGCGAGCCTTCGTGATGAGTGCACCTGACCCGCTGGGCAGTCTCCTCGCCGCACTGCAGGTCGGGCGCGAGGAGCGTGTCCCCGCCGCCGGGTGGGCATCGATGGCCCAGCGCTTCCTCGCACCGGACGAGACGGTTCTGCTCGCGCTCGAGGGCAACGGGCTCACCTGGTGGGATCCGCTCCTGCTGCTCACCGACCGGAGAGTGCTGCACCTGCGGCGGGGAACGGTGACCCCGTATCGCACCATCCGCGAGTTCCCCGCGCAGGAGATCGCCGGAGCCGAGTTCCGTCGGCGCTTCCTCTGGGGGCCGGTCATCGTGCGTACGCACGGCGGTGCCCGCACCTGGATGCGGTCCGACGGCGACGCCCGCGCCCAGCGCTTCGTCGACAGCCTGAACGCCCTCGTCGCCGGGCAGCGCTGAGCGAGCTCCGTCAACGGGACGGGGCCCGAGTCCGTCGGGCAGGGGCGCGATCGAGCACGACCCCAGTGTGTGAAGGCTCCTCGGCCTGCTGAGTCAAGGGAGCTTGCCTAGAACCGTCAAGAACCCTTGACTTTGATGTCAAGGACGCCTTACATTTCTGGCATGCACGCCGCGGACGCCGCTCCGTCCCCTCGGCCGGCGCCGACCTCCACCCCAGTGCTCGTCGGCCGCAGCCCGCGGCCCCTCGGAAGGAGAACCTCATGACCGCCTCCACGTCCCGCCGCACGGCCAACCGCGCCTTCGCCCTCCGCACCGTCGCCGCCTGGATCCTCTACGCGGTCGGCCTCGGGGTCGCCGTGGCCGTCGACGGTACCGGCTTCCCCGCCTGGATCCCCGCGCTCCTCGTGATCCCCGCCGTGATCCTCCTGGCCTTGGCGAACATCGGGATGTATCGCAGCGGCGACGAGTTCCAGCAGCGCAAGATCGCCGAGGCCGTCATGGTCGCCTTCGTCGTCTCGACCGGGCTGATCCTCGCCGTCGGGGTCCTCCAGTTCTTCCTGATCCCTGACCTGAACTGGATCTTCGCCTTCTCGATCCTGATGGTCTCGTGGGCCGCGGGCACCGTCGTCTCCGCCGTCCGCTACCGCTGAGAGGGGCCCGCCATGCGCAACGACATCAAGGCCCGCCGCGCCGAGCGCCGCTGGTCCCAGGCCGAGCTCGGTAAGGCCCTCGGCGTCTCCCGCCAGACCGTGATCGCCATCGAGAACGACAAGTACGACCCCTCCCTCCCGCTCGCCTTCGCGATCGCCCGCCTCTTCGAGGCCCGCATCGAGGACGTCTTCGACCCGGGGGAGCCCGAGGTCGACGCCTGAGCCCTCGGAGCCGGCCGACGCCTCGCCCCGAAGCCCCGCCTCGACACGCCGAGCGCCCGACCCGCAGGAATGCGGGGCGGGCGCCACGCGTTGCCCACCGCCATGAAGGCGATCACCTACAGCACCTATGGCGGCCCCGACGTCCTCACCCTCACCGAGCTCGAGGACCCGAAGGTCGGCCCCGGCGAGATCCTCATCGACGTCCGCGCCGCGGGCGTGAACCCCGTGGACTGGAAGGTGATGTCCGGCGGCCTCGACCCGCTGATGACCACCACCTTCCCCGTCATCCCCGGCTGGGACGTCGCGGGCGTCGTCACCGCCGTCGGCCTCGACACTCCCGAGTTCTCCGTCGGCGACGAGGTCATGGCCTACGCCCGCAAGGACTGGATCCAGGCCGGCTCCTTCGCCGAGAAGATGACCGTCCCCGTCCGCGCCGCCGCCCACAAGCCCGCCTCCCTCACCTTCGAGCAGGCCGCGGCGCTGCCGCTCGCCGGGCTCACCGCCCACCAGTCCCTCCACCGCCTCGGCCTCGAGAGCGGGCTGACCGTGCTGGTCCACGGCGCGAACGGCGGCGTCGGCTCCTTCGCCGTGCAGATCGCGGCGGCGGCCGGTGCCCGCGTGATCGGCACCGCCTCGGAGCGCAACCATGAGCGGCTGCGCGGGCTCGGCGCCGAGCCCGTCGAGTACGGGGAGGGGCTCGTCGGGCGGGTCCGGGAGCACGCCCCGGAGGGCGTCGACCTCGTCGTCGACTACGTCGGCGGGGTGCTCGAGCAGACCCTTGCCGTGCTCAAGGACGGCGGGCGCCACGCCTCCATCGCCGACGGCTCCGTCGTCGGCTCCGGCGGCGAGTACCTGTGGGTGCGGCCCGACGCCGCGGACCTCGCCGCGCTCGGCGAGCTCGCCGAGGCCGGAGACCTCCGGATCGACGTCGAACGCGCCTTCCCCCTCGCCGAGGCGGCCGACGCCTTCCGCGCGAGCATGGAGGGGCACGCTCGCGGGAAGATCGTCCTGACCGTCGGCTGACGCCGCGGCGCGCCCGTCGATCGCCGGGTCGGACCCGCTGACGCCGCGGCACCCGCTTGATACGGTGTCGTCGCCCTGTGGGGCGCCTCACATCGCAGTGCCCGTCGGCGCCCCGCGCATCCCCACACCGCCACGCCCGCCGCGTGCGCGGATCGGAAGGCTCTCGCTGTGAATCGTTCTGCGGACGTTCCTCCTCCCACCCCCGTCAGCGCCGCCACCCCGTCGCTGCGCCACCTCTCCCGCCGCTCCGCGCTCGGCCTCGGCCTCGCCGCCGGCGGTGCGGCCCTTCTGCCGCTGGGTGCCGCGCACGCCGAGGGCGGCACCCGCGACGCCGTCCCCGCCCTCCACCCCGCCCCGCAGTCCCTCACCGGCTCCGGGAAGCTGCTGCCCCTGACCCGGCGCGTGCAGCTGCAGGCGGGCGACGGCGTCGACGAGCGGGCCCGCGAACTCCTGGTCGAGGTGCTCGAGGCGGCCGGCTGCGCCGTCGAGACGCTCCCCGCGGACGCCGACCCCGCCGCCGGCGGCACCCGTGTCCACCTCGGGACCCCCGAGGAGACACCGAGCCTCACCCCGGTGCTCGAGGTGCTCGGCGTCGAGGGCCCCGAGGACCTCGCCGCCGACGGCTACGTGCTCGCCGCCGGCCGCGACCGCGGCACCGTCCTCGCCCTCGCCGGGCGCGACGCCCGCGGCACCTTCTACGCCGTCCAGACCCTGCGCCGCCTCCTCGCCGGCCGCTCCCTGGTCCCCGAGGTCACGGTGCGCGACGAGCCGCTGATGGAGATCCGCGGCGCGATCGAGGGCTTCTACGGCATCCCCTGGTCCCATCAGGCCCGGCAGGACCTCTTCGCCTTCTCCGGTGAGCACAAGCTCAACACCTACATCTACACGCCCAAGGACGACCTGCTGCTGCGCTCGAAGTGGCGCGAGCTCTACGCGGGGGAGGACCTCGACAAGCTCGCCGAGCTGGTCGAGACCGCGAACGCCCACCACGTCGACTTCACCTACGCCCTCTCGCCCGGCAACGACATCGTCTACGGCTCCGACGCCGACTTCGAGGCGACGGTGACGAAGTTCGAGCAGCTGCGCGAACTGGGCGTGACCAGCTTCTACATCGCACTGGACGACATCCCGTGGGAGCTCGGCGAGGAGGACGCCGCACAGTTCGACTCCCTGCCTGCGGCGCAGGTCCACTACCTGAACCGGGTCCAGGAGGAGTACGTGCGGGCGCACGACCTGTCCCCGCTGCAGACCGTGCCCACCGGGTACACCGGCTCCGGACCCACCGACTACAAGACCGCCTTCGGCACCGGCCTGGACCCGGAGGTGCGCGTGCAGTGGACCGGCGAGGGCGTGTTCTCCCCCTCGATCACCGAGGAGTCCGTGGTCAAGGCCGTCGAGTCGTACCACACCGAGCACCTCTACATCTGGGACAACTTCCCGGTCAACGACGGCCGCCGCGAGCGACTCTTCCTCAACCCCCTCGAGGGCCGCGCCCCGACCCTCCACGAGCACCTCGCCGGCTTCACCGCGAACCCGATGATCCAGCCCTACGCCTCCCTGATCTCGCTCGGGAACTACGCCGACTACTGCTGGAACCCGCCCGTCTACGACGCCGCCGAGTCCTGGGACGCGGTCGTCGACGAGCTCGCCGGTCCCCAGG
>Ga0079224_100017052_pt1 | contig 10225 bp, 10 predicted proteins | sample Stecom2015_FD_80414 | JGI IMG/M metagenome (GOLD analysis project Ga0079224, IMG submission 80414) | Agricultural soil microbial communities from Utah to study Nitrogen management - Steer compost 2015 | ecosystem: Environmental > Terrestrial > Soil > Agricultural land | place: USA: Utah... | reverse complement strand
TTGGCACAAGCGAGGATCCTTATCTGAAATTCGATTTCATTCCCAAAGAGCCTGGCATCCTAAAAGTCCACGCAACTGACAATGAGAGAAAATCCTTCTCTCATGAAATGGAAGTGAAAAGTTAAAAAAAGGGGGCATTAGCCCCCTTTGTATTCTCGCTGAACCTACTTCACAGCCTAGCGTAAGGACATACGCTTCAATGTTTCATCCTTATCAATGAACTTGTGCTTAAGAGCTGCTGCGACGTGAAGCAGTATCAGCACACCTAGCGCGATTCCTGCCCATTCGTGGACGACCATGAAAAATTCACGTACGGCCTTATTGTCCAGACCTGGCAAGAATGGCAAACCGAACCATTTGATCCCATATTTACTATACAGCGCCATCAGAAAACCACTGACCGGCATCACAACCATAAGCACATAGAGTGATGTATGCGCCACATCAGCTAGCTTCCTTTCCCATGCCTTAAGCAAACTTAGCATGGCGGGCGGTTGATGTGTCAAACGCCAGTAGAGTCTGAAAGCGATCAAAGCCAGCAAAGTAACGCCGATGGACTTATGCAGATTAAAATAAAAGGTACGTGGCGAAACGGCTTCGGAAAGTTGCCATGTATAGATCCCGAGATCAAACAAGTCATACACGTCTGATTTCGCGCCATCACGAGGTAACCCCGTCATATACCAGCCCAAGCCCAGCATAAAGAGAATAGCGATTGCAATCAGCCAATGGAGAATGATGGCAGTTTTCGTATAGCGTGTAGTTGAATTATTCATTGTTTATCCTGACTAAAGTATTGCCGGTACCTAACTGGGCATCCTGTAATGGAATTATTAAACCGAATATCGGCGCCATAAGGCTATATTGTAACGTTATCGACGCTGATAACCCTTACAAGTTCCTTAACGACTAGGAAGTTATCCAAATTTGCTGTATGAATGATCTATTACAAAAAACGGAATTTTTCCCAATGATGCGATACATAGTAACTTTATTCGGCATTCTCTCTATTTGCGTTCACGCATATGCACAGCCTTTAGAGCTCGAGAAAGTGGCGGATGGAATCTATGTCCATCACGGCATCCATCAGGACCTGTCCGAAGGCTATGAAGGCGATATAAGCAACATCAGCTTCGTCATCGGCAGCAATGGCATAGCAGTGATCGACACAGGCGGCACACTCAAGACCGGTCAACGATTTCATCAGGCGATTCGCCAAATCAGCGAACTGCCTATCCTGTATGTCATCAACACCCATGTACACCCCGACCATATTTACGGTAACGCGGCATTCAGTACTGACAAACCTGAGTTTGTCGGCCATCACAAACTAGCCAAGGCGATGGAGCTGCGACAAGAAGCTTATCAGCGCATGCACACCAACTGGATGGGCGACGAGTTTGAAGGCAGCATCATGATCAAGCCTACTCTTGCCGTCGAAGATGAAACTACTTTGGATTTAGGAGAGCGTCAATTAAAGATCCAAACATTCCCAAACGCGCACACTGACACAGACCTTATCGTTATCGATAGTAAAACCAATACGCTATGGACTGGCGACCTCCTATTCGTTGAACGAACCCCCTCTATCGACGGCGACATCAAGGGTTGGATTGAAGTCACCCAACAACTGGGAAAGTTAAACGCCACCGTCACGATACCTGGTCACGGCCCGGTCGTAAGCGACCTGAATACAGCTTTGCGCAAACAGGATCGATACCTGACAACCTTACTCGATGACGTTCGTAGCAGCATTCAAAACGGGGAAACGATGGAACAGGCTATGGACACCGCCGCTGCGTCTGAAGCAGGCAACTGGGCACTCTTCGACACGGTGAATAGGCGGAACGTCAATCTTATTTATCCGGTATTAGAGTGGGAGTGAATCGACTAAGGCAACCTATCCATCAGCCTTTGAAAATCAATGATGTATAATCATCCGCTTTAGCTTAATAAACAACAATTGTCGTCCAACACCTAGACTTTCGTGAATACCGCCCGATTCCCAAACACCATACAGCAGTCTGTTTCTGCAACGTCGAGTCAGTTCCTCCCATGGGCGGTTCTCATTTCCATCTTGCTACATTTATCCGCAGTTCTTTTGTTGCCGAAAAAGCAGATCTCTCCCCCCCCCCCACTACCTGAGATCATCAGTATCCAGATCGAAGCACCCAAGATTCCAGAACCTGTAGAAATCGCTGAGCCAGAGCCAGCGCCTGAACCACCGAAGCCAATCAAAAAACCAAAACCGGAACCCAAGCCAGAACCAATACCTGTAGAAACACCGGCACCCGTTGAAATCAGCGAGCCTCTGGCGGAATCCAGCGAAATTACAGACGAGGTGGTCTCATCACCCATAATGTCGGTCGATCCGCCTAAAGTCGAGGCGCCCCCCACATTCACCGCACCTCCTCCTCCACCGCCACCACCTCCTGGCCCCTCTCAAGCAGACCTTGATGCTGCAAGACGCGGCTATGCAGAAAGGCTTGCCAGAGCTATTGCAGAACATAAGAGATATCCTCGTGTAGCTCAAATGAGAGGCTGGCAGGGTGAGGTACTGATCGACCTTAAAATTGACGAAAATGGTAACGTTCTGGCATCTGGCATTGGGAGTTCCAGCGGCTATGAGGTCTTAGACAAACAGGCATTGGAAATGGTCGCTAAAGCTGCACCATTTCCTGCTCCACCGGAAATTCTAAAAGACGGCGTCCTCAACATACAGGTGCCTGTCGCATTTAAACTGGAATAATCATGACCGGTTCAAAATCACTCAAGGATCTCCTGCTCATCCATGAGCTGGCCTTCATACTTTTGATCATATTGGCGGGCGCTTCTGGTGCCGTCGGCATCCATCTGTGGGATAAATCCCTACTCGAGTCTCAACGTATAAGCCAACTCGTACAGGAGATCCAACAAACAAGGGGCGACCTTTATCGGCAAATGAAAGAGTTGTTCGATGCCTACTTCCTTAATGACGAAGCCGCCGAAGAGGAATATAACGCGTATACCGCTTCCATTGAGCAACACTTCACCACATTACGGTCACTTGCGGTAGGCGAAGAAGAGCTATCCGCTATCCGGGACCTACAAGATAGCTATAAAGCCTTCCTAGTCAAAACAAGCCCGATATTCAACAGGCAATTAGTATTTACCAGTAGCGCGCTGGAGAAGAAGCTGAACACCGATCTTGAATCAGATATCTTCGAACGTTATGAAGCGATCTCAGCCAGAACTGAACGGCTACTCTCACAGAAGCAACTGGAGCTACAACAAAGGCTCGCTGAATCCAAACGGACATCGACAGCCCTGCTTATCATTCCTATCGTTCTCGCAACCATTTTACTGATCTTCTCGCGTATTTTTCTGATGCGCGGCATCGTCAGGCCTATCGAGGGCCTAGTACGAGCCACTGAACAAATCAGTACTGGAAAGCTAAAGCACAAAGCCCCTCAAACAGCTATCGAAGAATTGGCTTCACTATCTTCAGCGATCAACCATATGGCAGAGGAGCTCGCGATCAGCCAAGAAACCCTGATACGCACCGAGAAGCAAGCTGCTCAAGGGCTATTGGTTCCAATGCTCGCGCATAACATTCGCAATCCTTTGGCCAGTATCCGCGCGACCGCACAGGTTGCCGATAATATCGATCTGGATAAGGACGTTCGTGAGGCATTGCAGGATATCATCAGCACCGTCGACCGCCTTGAACGTTGGACAGGGGCTCTACTCGCCTACTTGCACCCTATGAGGCCGCAACCCACGCAATGCCGGCTACGTCATGTCATTCAGGGCGCGCTGATCCCTCTGCAACAGAGACTTCGGGAAAAAAACATCGATCTGGAGTTACCGGACTGGAGCAAGATCGATGATCAAATTCATACAGATGAGCATCTATTGGAGCAGGCTTTCTACAACCTGATTCTGAACTCGATTGATGCATCGCCTATGGACAGTAAAATCGTCGTCTACAGCACTAGTGTCGGAGAGAACATCCGTGTCACAATCATTGACCAAGGTCCGGGCATGCCGTTTCAGCCTGAGCCGATCAGCCTCAGTCCGGTTCCAACCACGAAGCGATACGGCACTGGCTTAGGCATACCCTTCGTATTCAAGGTGGGTGACGCGCTGTCTATCAGAATCACCTATAGCCAGTACTCGGACGGAGGGACTCAAGTCGAACTGATGTTGCCCCGCCGCATCAAGTCCAGTGACACGGATGAGAAATAATTTTTCAAAAGCATCAAGCGACGCTTGCCATATCAGCTATTTTTAACAACAATGGAATTGCAAAGAGCCTGATAAACACTATGCTAAATCAACCCGTATCAGATTTCGAATTACCTGCGACCGGAAACACGGTTTTCAAACTATCCGATTATCATGGCAAGACATTAGTCTTGTATTTTTATCCTAAAGATTCCACGCCTGGCTGTACTTCTCAAGGTCTGCAGTTTCGGGATCTATATGCCGACTTCAAAGCGGCATGCGCAGAAATCTTCGGAATATCCCGAGACAGCCTGAAATCTCACGAGAATTTCAAAGCAAAGTTCTCATTCCCGTTCGAGCTACTCTCCGATCAGGAGGAAGTCGCTTGTACGCTGTTTAACGTCATTCGCATGAAGAACATGTATGGGAAGCAAGTACGCGGCATTGAGCGCAGCACTTTTGTCATTGGGCCGGATGGCACGCTACTGCGGGAATGGCGTAAGGTTCGTGTCGACGGACATGCGAAAGAAGTACTTGAGTTTATCCAATCTCTCTAATCACCTCTAAAGCAAGAGGACAACATGGCAAAAAAACGTAACGCACCTAATAAACTGTTTGTCCTTGATACCAATGTCCTCATGCATGATCCCTCATGCTTATTCCGCTTCGAAGAGCATGACATCTACCTACCGATGGTGACATTAGAGGAGTTGGACAACAATAAGAAAGGGATGACGGAAGTCGCTCGCAACGCACGTCAAGCGAGCCGCAACCTGGAAGAGATTATCGGTCAACAGAACTCCGGCTGCCTTGAAGACGGCTGTCCTCTTTCGATCAATGGAAATAAACATGTCAGTGGCCGATTGTTCCTTCAAACGCACGCCATAAATGTAGAGCTCCCCATGCTGGCTGGCGGGAAAGCAGACAACCAGATCCTTGGAGTAGTCTGGGATCTTCAGAAAAAGTATCCTGAACGACCTGTCATCTTGGTCAGCAAGGACATCAATATCCGAATCAAGGCCCGCGCCATCGGAGTACCGGCTGAAGACTATTTCAATGACAAGGTACTTGAGGACACCGATCTGCTCTACAGTGGCATGCGAGAACTCCCAGCAAATTTCTGGGATAACCACAGCAAAGCCATGGAATCATGGCAAGACGCTGGCCGAATGTACTATCGACTGTCAGGTCCAATATGCAAGAGCATGATCGTCAATGAATTCGTATTCTACGAATACGAGCAGCCTTTTCATGCCATAGTACGCGAAGTCGAAGGTAACACCGCGATACTTGAGATCGTCAAGGACTACACACAACCCAAGCACAACATCTGGGGTATTACTGCCCGTAATCGAGAGCAGAATTTTGCCCTCAATCTGCTAATGGATCCCGATGTCGATTTCGTTACTTTGCTAGGGCAAGCCGGAACTGGCAAGACGCTACTGACTCTGGCATCGGCACTGGCACAAACACTCGACAAGAAGATATACAGCGAGATCATCATGACGCGTGTAACGGTTCCAGTCGGCGAGGATATCGGCTTCCTGCCTGGCACAGAAGAAGAAAAGATGGCGCCTTGGATGGGCGCCCTAGAAGACAATCTGGACGTACTAAATAAGTCCGACGAAGATGCTGGCGAATGGGGTCGTGCCGCGACGCAGGATCTGATTCGTACCAGAATCAAGATCAAGTCTTTGAACTTTATGCGAGGAAGGACATTCCTCCATAAGTTCCTCATTATCGATGAAGCTCAGAATCTGACGCCCAAGCAGATGAAGACGTTGATTACGCGTGCTGGCCCAGGTACAAAAGTCGTATGCCTAGGCAACATCGCTCAAATCGACACGCCTTACCTGACAGAAGGCAGTTCCGGTCTTACTTACGTCGTCGATCGTTTCAAAGGATGGAAGCATAACGGCCATATTACTTTGATACGTGGCGAACGTTCGAGACTTGCAGATTTCGCGGCTGAAGTCTTATAAGTATCCCAACCCATTAGAAAGCATAAAGCCCACCATCTGGTGGGCTTTATGCTGATTAGGCTCCGTTGCTAAGCTAATGTAACTTCACATGCGCCTCGGTGCGGCGCGTAATCATGCGTGCGACCGTCTGCAAGAACACAGTGAAGAACCCGTGTAATGCCATGAGATGCATCTTGTAAAGCGACTGGTACATGAAACGTGCAACCAGTCCTTCGACAAAGACGCTACCGCCCGTTATCGCTCCCATCAGGTTACCGACCGTCGTATACCGTCCAAGATTGACCAAAGAACCGTAATCCCGATAGGTATACTCTGGTAACGACTTGCCGGCTAATCTGCGTTTGACTGTCTTTACCAACATCGTCGCCTGTTGATGTGCAGCCTGAGCTCGAGGCGGCACGTTCTCATCATACCCAGGTCGAGGGCATGCCGCACAATCACCAAATGCGAAGATATTCTCATCCAAAGTCGTCTGCAATGTCCTCTTAACGACCAATTGATTGATACGATTGGTCTCTAGCCCGTCAAGATTGCTAAGGAAATCAGGCGCCTTGATACCAGCTGCCCAAACGACTAATTCTGAGGGAATAAAGCGCCCGGTGTGCGTATATATCCCTTTTTTAGTTACCTCTGTCACACGCTCACCCATATACAGATTCACCTTGAGTTTGCGTAACTCCATCTCGACAGAAGCAGATAATTTTGGCGGTAAGGCTGGCAAGATGCGATCACTCGCCTCGATCAACGAGATTCTGATATCCCGGTCCGGATTGATCTTATCAAGACCATAGGCCGCCAGTTCTCGAGTCGTATTATGTAGTTCAGCAGCAAGCTCTACACCTGTCGCACCGGCGCCGACAATGACAACTTCCAGTTGTCCTGCAGCTACCGGTTCGACTTGTGTCTGCGCGCGCAACAAGGCATTGTGCAGACGACGGTGGAAACGCTCCGCCTGCTCTTGCGTGTCTAACGCAATTGAATACTCTCTGGCACCACGTATACCAAAGTCATTGGTTGTGCTTCCGACAGCGATTATCAGCGTGTCGTATTTGAAGGTGCGTCGCGGAATCATCTCATTGCCATCTTCATCGTAATATGGCGCGACATAGACTTCACGCTTCGTACGATCAAGCCCATCCATACTGCCTAGCCTAAAACGAAAATGATTCCAATGCGCTTGCGCCAGATACTCAAGCTCATGCTTATCTGGGTTCATGCTCCCTGCTGCGATCTCATGCAGCAGGGGCTTCCAAACATGAGTCCGCTGACGGTCTATAAGGGTAATCGCAGCCTTACCCTTACGACCGAGCGTTCTACCTAGGCGTGTGGCAAGTTCTAGTCCACCTGCACCACCTCCCACGATCACCACTTGGTGCAAGTCTGATTCAGATTTTTTCGCCATTATCTATCGGTCCAATCCTTGCCTCGATTCCATTAGTCATTCAACCAAGGGGTCTCACCGCCACCTTGATAGGAAGCACGCAGCCAACCGATGATCTTCAGGATATCATCGGTAGGAACCATTTCCGGGTTATTTGTGACTTGCTTGTGCCAAGCCATCATGCCCATGTTGGTACCGCCAGCAATGGTCTCAAACAGTCCTTTGTCCGTCACGTGTTTCGCATACTGCCAACGCTCGTCAATGATGCTAACAGCGGTTTGACCGCCTGCATTCGCGCCATGACATTGCGTACAGGAATAATAAGCGAACTTCTTACGCCCCTCATTTGCGGCTTCAGGGTCAGCAACATAACGCTTGGTATATGGGTTAATGCAGGTCGCAAGGAATTCCTTGGCCTCTGGAGTATCGTCAGGTGCGACCGTAATGTTCAGCGGGCTGCCGTCCTTGGTAGATTCGAAAGTACATTGTTGTGCGCTTGCAGTTGCACCTGCATCAGCAGAACTGCCATCGGCACTCGCATTATCGCCACTCTGACTACAACCGGCCAATGCAAACATCAACAACAACCCGATCAAGCTGGATTTGGAAGAAACCATGTAAACTCTCCTAAAAATTAACTACCTAGCGAATTTTACCTCAAAGTGGTTCAAGCACATAAAAAAACGGCCATTGTTTCCAATGGCCGTTCTTAATGATGACTTAATTAAAGTCGTCTTTATTCCTTAAGCCAAGGCTTATCGCCACCACCTTGGTAGGAAGCACGCAACCAGCCGATGATCTTCAGGATATCATCGGTAGGAACCATTTCTGGATTACCAGTGACTTGCTTATGCCAAGCCATCATACCCATGTTGGTGCCGCCAGCGATGGTTTCGAACATACCCTTATCGGTTTCATGCTTTGCATACTGCCAACGCTCGTCAATGATACTGACAGCGGTTTGACCGCCTGCGTTAGCACCATGACACTGTGTGCAGGAGTAGTAGGCAAACTTTCTTCTACCTTGTTTGGCTTTCTCCGGATCTTCAACATAAAGCTTGGTGTACGGATTCACACAAGTTTCAATAAACTGCTTTGCTTCCGGTGTATCGTCTTCTGCTACTGTGATGGGCAACGGGCTGCCGTCCTTGGTAGATACGAACTGACATGCCGCATTAGCTTGTAGCGGCATCAAGCCGGCAAAAGCCAATATCGAACCAAACAATGTTGCCTTTACTGCTTTGTTACTAAACATATCATCTCCTCGTTTTCATACAGGAAAATAAAGCCGGCTGCACTACTCAATCAGCCAGCTTTATTCAAGTAACGAATTTGTAATTTAGTTGGTTGACGCAAAGGCCACCAAAACTAAAACTATAGAATATTACTCGTTTTTCGGGATTACGGCACCCCGTTTTTTCGCTTTTTCTTCACGTTCATTTACTACGGGGAGATGTGGGACACCATATTCCTCAAGAATCTTTATGATATCGGCATGACGGCGATCTAGAACCTCTTCCAACATTGCCTTACGTTCGTTATCACGCTTACGAACACCCATTGCAATGTTGAACTGCATCTTTGCTTGCTCAGGCATACCTTCGTATTCAGGAGTCGGCACGACTACCAAGGGCACACTAGCTTGCTTTGCGTAATAACCGGCAATCGGGCCCCAGACGATAGCAACATCGATTTCACCCTTGACCAGGTCATCAATCAGAAGGCTTGGTGGCACGGTCAAATCTCTAAAGATCCGATAAGGCTTCGCATTCGCCATCAGATCCTTGTCATCCAATGCCGCAGCGACAGGCGTTCTGTCAACAACACCGATTGCCTTGGCTTTGCGTAGATCCGGAGAATCCCAATCGGTGATGTTATAGCCACTATCTTTGCGGTATACAAATGCATAAGTGGATCGATAGTACGGCTTGGTCGTCAGCAGCATGTCATTGTAGGCAACCGTACCGATGACGACATCACATCGGAATGAATTCAGTGTGTTTCGATAATAACCGAGCATGTGATGCCAGAATTGGAATGACAGATCCTTGCCCAGATCCTCTGCAATCAATGCAGCGATCTTGTTTTCGAAGCCTTCACGTTGCAGATTCGAGAATGGCAGGTTGTCAGCTTCCGCACAGACTTTGAACTCATTTTCCTTAGGTACACGGCGAGGCTCACCCCCACGGCCAATATCCATCTCCACATTGAACTCGTTTACCGGCCGCGCATCTTCCGCATTGACTGACATTGGCATGGCTAGTCCGAGTAGCATGAGTAATAGCGGGATATGTATTAATTTGGCTTTCATTGTTTCGTCCTCGTCGTTAACGTTTACATATTATTCGAATCTTGATTATCAGGTTTTTTCAATAAAAAAACACCCCGTCGAGACGGGGTGTTTTTGAGACAGACTAATCTTCTGTTAGTTCTGCAAACAAGTCATGCGACTTGATTACAGAGTGAAGACGTTCAGTGCACCGCCGCCAGGAGCAGCGTTGTACTTGGTCAGCTCTGCATAGCCACCGGCTGCGCCAAGAGCGTCAGTCGGGTTGGTCATACCAAGGTTCATCGCCACGCCAGCCCAGCCACCGATACCGGACAGCACGCCAACGTATTGTTTACCCTTGTGACCATAGGTGAAGGCATTGCCGAT
>Ga0079224_100017051_pt1 | contig 10225 bp, 11 predicted proteins | sample Stecom2015_FD_80414 | JGI IMG/M metagenome (GOLD analysis project Ga0079224, IMG submission 80414) | Agricultural soil microbial communities from Utah to study Nitrogen management - Steer compost 2015 | ecosystem: Environmental > Terrestrial > Soil > Agricultural land | place: USA: Utah... | reverse complement strand
GAATTTCCCGGTGACGGACGCTGGCGGGGAGCTGGGGGCCTTGATGACCTATCGCTCGGATACCCTTGCCGGCATCCGTGAGCGCCTGAACAACCAGGCCGAGAATCTGGCGGATTCCATCAACAACCAGCTTAACAGCGGTTATGATCTGAATGGTGATGCTGGCGTTGATCTTTACCAGTTCGATCCTGCCGCGCCGGCTGGCACCATCCGTGTAGCGGATATCAAACCGGAACAGCTCGCGTTCCGTGTCGATGATGGCACCGGCAACCCACTGGGTGGCCCCGGCGATAACACCAATCTGCTGGCGGTGATCGACATGAAGGCCGGATTCTACGATGACTACACGGGCCTGGTGGGTGATATCGGCATTCAAAGCGCGCAGATTCAGGCCTCCGCCCAGGCCAGCCGGAGTCTGGCACAGGATGCCCAGCAGCAGCGGGATTCCGTCAGCGGTGTTAATCAGGACGAAGAAGCCATCCGCCTGATGGAGTTTACCCAGCACTACCAGGCCAATGCCAAGGTGATCGGTACCGCCGACCAGATATTCAATACCCTGTTGGGGATGTTCTGATGAGAGTCAGCACCGGACAACTCAGCCAGCTGGTACTCCAGGGCCTGCAGCGTCAGGACCGGGAATACGCCAACGCCATGACTCAGATGAGTTCCGGTTACCGCATCAACCGGATTTCAGACGACCCGCTGGGCAGCATTTCCCTGCTGGGAATTGAGCGGGAGCAGAGTTCCTTTTCCCAGTACCAGGCCAATGCCAGCCGGGTTCAAAGCCGGATGGAGCAGAGCGAAAGCTATCTCAATACCAGCTTTAATGCCTTGCTGCGGATACAGGATCTGACTCTGCAGGCCGGCAATGGCGCCTCTACCGCCGATGACCGCGCCGCCGCAGCCAGCGAGCTCAGAACCCTGAGGGACACCCTGTTTGAATTTGCCAACGCCCGGGACGAAGAAGGTAACTATCTGTTCAGCGGCAGTCAGCTGGATCAGCCACCGCTGGGTGAGGATGCCACCGGCGTGATCTACCAGGGCGATAGCCTTCGCCGGGAAGTCCCGGTGGCCAATGGCGTGACCATTCCGGCCAATGAAACCATCGAAAGTGTGTACTTTGATGGTGGCAATTTCTTTAACGAACTGGATGGCTTTATTGCTGATCTTGAAGCCGGTGGGCCGGCGCTGGCTACGACACTGCCAGCCATGATTAATGGCATTGAGCGCACGGTATCCGGCATTGGCCAGAAGCTGACGGAAGTGGGCGCCCGCATCAGCAGCGCTCGCAGCCTGGAAACAGCCCAGGAAGACCTGGCACTGGCCAACGAGAAAATCCGGGGCAAGATTCAGGATCTGGATTATGTGGAGGCGGTCAGCCGGGTCAATGATATCCAGATGGCACTGGACACCACCCAGAAGACCTACAGTAAACTGAGTCAGCTTAGCCTGTTTAATTACCTCTAGGAATCCGGGCCAACGTCATGAAACCGAATCTGCCCGTCAACCGGCTATCTGCCACACAGCGCCCCGCCACGGGTGTCAGCGCCCAGCAAGGTATTGCTGCCAGCAGTGAAAAGCCGGGCAGTGGCCAATTGTCCCCAGATGACTCCGGCATTTCCCTGAAAGTTGAGCGCCACGGCCGCTGGGCCCTGCTCAGCCGGGCCCAGACGCAGCTCTCTGGTATTCAGCGTTCAGAGCAGGCGATTGTTGCCAGCTATCGGGAGCTGCTGAGCCTGAGCCGCCAGCTTGAACGATCCGGCAGCAAGAGTGAGGCACTGGCGGCCCGGGTGGCTACTCTTCGCAAGCAGTTGGAACAGAGTAATGTTCTGGACAACAACCTTCGATTGCAGGAATCCCCTGCCCGCGCCCGTTACCGCCTGGACCGAGTTGACCTGTTGTCCCGTCGCAGCCAGTCCGAAAGCTTGCAAATCCAGTTGCCCAATGGTCGCAATGTCGATATCCGCCTGGAAGCCGATAACAGCGAAGAGCAGAATCTAAGAAGCCTGCAGCGGGCGTTCGATAAACACCAGATAACCGCGTCTCGCACCGCCGAGGGGCAGCTGGCCGTACTCGGAACCTCCGATCAACTTGCCTCTCCCTGGGTATTTCGCGGGCAAGGCGTGCGGGTACCTGCCGGTAATCCGGTGCCCATTCAGCTGTCCCGGGAAAGCACTGAGCTTGAAAAGCTGGAACAGGGGCTTGTCAGTGGTGAGCGTGAGCTGGAAAAGCAACGGCTGAAGGAGTTGCTGGCGACCCTCGAACAGGAGCGTCGCAGCCTTGAGAGCCAGCGCCAGCAATTATTGCAACAAATTCGTCAGGCCCAGGCGGCAACGGGTATCTCTCCTGGTGGTTCAGAGCAAAGCGAAGCCATTCGTGACCTGCTGGTGAATGGCGATTTCACCTTGCAGTTGAACACCCTTCTGGCCCAGGCCAATGTGTCGCGTTTCTCTGTGGTGGCCCTGCTGGGCCGCTGATCCGCTACAACAACATTTGGTAACAAAACTTCCCTGAAAATTCCGATTTCCCGATTTCAGTTCTCCCGAAAGCCGGTCGCTTAAATACCAGTGAGACACGACGATGGCTGCCAACGGGTAGCCGGTTCCGAAACCGAGGAGATTGAATATGTCCCTGTCTATCCATACCAACTTTGCATCACTGGTTACCCAGAACACCCTGAACAAGAACAACAACATGTTGTCCACCACCATGGAGCGCCTGGGTACTGGCCTGCGCATCAACAGTGCCGCCGACGACGCTGCTGGTTTGCAGATTGCCAACCGCCTGGAAGCTCAGACCCGCGGCATGCAGGTCGCCCAGCGTAACTCCCAGGATGCCATTTCTATGCTGCAGACTGCTGACGGCGCACTGGATGAGATTTCTCAGATTGCGTTTCGGATGAAAGATTTGGCACTGCAATCTGCAAATGGAACCAACTCAGCGAATGACGTCAGCGCTTTGAATTCTGAGTTTCAGGAGCTCAAAAAGGAGCTAGGTCGTATCATGGATGATACGACCTATGGCGGCCAAAATCTTTTCGACACCCTCGGTGTTGCAAGTGGAGTTAGCTTCCAAATTGGTGTTTCTGCGGCTGAGACGCTTAACGTTGATGCACAAGCAAATATCTCTGGTATTGAAGGTGACGTTAGCGGTCTTGGAACGCTCGATGGAACGACAACTGAGCTTGCAAATGTTGACGCGTTGCTGACATCGGTTGGTACGGCACGTGCTCAGTTTGGTGCTAATATCAACCGCCTCGAGCACACCATCAATAACCTGGCCTCCGTTAGCCAGAACACCGAAGCTGCCAAAGGCCGTATCATGGACGCAGACTTCGCTCTGGAAAGCTCCAATATGACCAAGCAGCAGATGCTGATGCAGTCCGGTATCTCGGTTCTGGGCAACACCAACCAGATGTCTGGTCTGGTGGGCTCCCTGCTCCGTTAATCGGCTTTTCCAGGCTGATCCTGAACAAACCCCGCCCCGTGCGGGGTTTGTTGTTACATTCCCTGACACAAACGCTTCCATTCTTTACCCGCGAATACCGCCTTTGCTTTAAGTTTCTGTCTGTCCCGGTCGCTTGTAACTCTTAACAACCCTGGTGTTTAACAGCTCCCTGCCCGCAATTGGCTGGAGCTGTCTATGGAGACAGTCCCATGATCAACAGCAGTACCGACATCCAGTCTCTGGCCTATCAGTTTGTCCAGGCTGACAGGGCCGGTCAGGACCAGTACTTCGCCAAACGAAAAAGTGGCTATGAGTCCAGCCTCAAGCTGTATCGTGATCTGACCAGTAACATCAACAGTCTGCGGGACACCGTGCGGGAACTGTCCGCCAACAAGCAGTTTGAGGCCTTCAGTGTAACCCCTTCTGCGGAAGGCTATGCCGACATTACCGCGGGGAAAAACGCTGCTGCTGGCCAGTACGAAATTCACATCGACCAGCTGGCGACGGCACACCAGGTCACGCTTTCGTTTGCTTCTGAGACAGACCCGATGCCGGCTTCCGGCGAGATTACTCTGGGTGTTGGTACTGATCAGTTTGTGATTGATATGGCCAGCCTGGAGGCCGGTGCAGATCTCACCGATTTGCGGGATGCCATCAACAGCCATGTTGACAACCCTGGCATGAAGGCATCTATTGTGCGCACGGACGGCAGCGTACAGTTGATGCTCAGTTCCGAGGAAACCGGTGCTGCCAATACGCTTACCATGAGCACCGATGGTACCGCCGCACTGGCCGGTATTCAGACGGCCATGGACAATCGCACAGAGCTCAGCCAGGCGCAGGATGCCCGCATCTATCTGGGTGGTGAGGGCGGCCTGGAACTGACCAACGCCAGTAACAGTTTTGAGAATGTGATCGATGGCCTGACCATCAAGGCCACCAAAACCCACGCGGCCGGCGAAAGCCTGATGTTTACTGTGGGTCAGGATCACGAAGCCACGAAAGAGCAGCTGCAATCCCTGGTAGACGGCTACAACAAGATTGTGGACACCGCCACCAAGGGTGACAGCACCAATAACACTGCCCGGATGCTGCTCAATCAGTTACGTTCGGAGCTCAGTGGCAGCGGCATGACCCTGGCCGGGCTTGAACTGAACCGTTCCGGCAAGTTGACCATCAACAGTTCTCGCATGGAGAGTTACCTGGAAACCAATCCGGATGGCCTGAGCGAGATTCTCTCCGGCGATACCGGGCTGCTGACCAAGCTGGAAGATCGGCTGGATACTTTTGTTCGCGGTAACGAATCCATGCTCAAAAGTGCAACCAATTCCGTGCAGTCCAGCCTGGACTTGCTGAATGACCGTATGGACCGCTTTGATCAGCGAATGGATAACCAGTTGGACCGCTACATACAACAGTTCAGCAAGATGCAGTCCATGATCGCCCAGATGCAACAAACGTTTAACATGTTCTGATGCCGGCCACCGACTCTGGCCCGTTATGATGAAAAGGTGCTCAAATGTTAGAAGACAACGGTTACGACGCCTACAAACACTCCCAGGTGGAAGCCCGCGCAGCATCGGCAGACCCTCACCAGCTGGTGCTGATGCTGGTCGACGGTTTTCTGGATGAACTGGCCCGCATTGAAGGCCATCTGGAAGCCGGCAATCTTGAGCGCAAGGCAACATCCATTGCCCGCTGTATGGATATCCTCGGTGGCCTGGATACGGCCCTGGACCTGGAAAACGGTGGTCCGATTGCGGAGGAACTCCACCGTCTTTACGACTACTGTGGCCGGCAGTTGTTCGATGTCAGCATCAAGAATGATGCTTCAGGGCTGGAAACCGTACGCAAGGTCATGACCGATTTGCGGGAAGGCTGGCAGGCGATGGCCGCCTGAGCCCTTCCGTTTCTCTTCCGGGGGCGGAAATCCTGTTTCCGCTCTTCCGGTGTGGTCTTCTCAGGCTACTGATTTCTTTGGTGTTTCAAGTTGGCATGTTGCCTGCTTTGTTCAAGCCGGGAGAGTCCTTTCGGCTCTCGCTGAATTTCGACGCCGTATGCTCAAACGGGCAAGCCATAGAAACGGGAACTCCGCATGAACAAGCCACTGCATGAAGCCATCCATCGCCTGGCGGAAGAGTTGGCCGGTGCCGCCAAAACTGGCGATTGGCAAGCAGTCAGTCATCTGGATGCCCAGGTGAACCGGTTTCTGCGCTCCTGTCAGCCGGCCCCGGCCGAGCTCCGGCCTGCTCTCACTCAATTGCAAGAGGCACACCGCCAGGCGCTGAACCTGGCTCGGTCTGAAGCCGCTCGTTTGAGCGAAAAGATTGGGAGCCTGAGTAATAACCGCGAGGGTTTAAGGGCTTACGAGCAAAGTGGGGGGCTTGTATGATTTCTTTAAATGGTTCTTCACTACCGGGTTTCCGCGGCCCGGAATCCGTTAGCGGAAACACCGCCGACGCTTCGCCGCAGGGACAAAGCCTGAGCAGCCTGTTTACCGGGCTGATGACGGAATTGCAAAAGAGTACAGAAAAAGCGCTGCCAGGGTTGAACACCACTGGGATGTTAGCGCCGGCGAATCCGCTCGGCGAGATGGAAGCTGAAGCAGCAGGCGACGCCACTCCCGAACACTTGTTGAATGCCTTGAAAGAACTGGCGCAAACACTGGAGAGCGGCGCCCCGGAGGATCTGACTAGTGAGCAACAGGTCCTGCTCCGGCAGTTGACGGATGGCACCCCTGGCAACCTGAATCTGAACCCGGAGATGCATGCTCTGCTTTCCAGGCTTGCTGATTTCGTCTCCGGAAATTCGCGGGTTCAGGCATTGATGTCAGCCCCTGAGGAAACGCCACGTCCGGCTGTAAACGGGGGTATGCCACAGACGACATTGGCTCGTTCTTCCGGTAGCCCGGCTGCGGAGCTACTCAATCTTCTTGCTGCCCAAACCAGTCATCGGGATAACCCGGCACGTCAGCTTCAGACCGCTGTTGGCGTTGGTGACTTGCGCATCGATGCACCGGGGGTGGCAGGTGCAAAACCGATTACGACTGAGTGGGCACCAGTAAAAGTAGAGACCAGCCACAACCAGTGGGCCCGGGATCTGGTGGCTTCGCTGGGCGACCGGCTGACCATGCAGATCAGCCAACAGGTAAAAGAAGCCACCGTGCGGCTGGATCCCCCGGAGCTGGGCAAAGTGGAGCTGATTGTCCGGATGGACGGCGACCGGCTGAACATTCAGCTCAACGCCTCTAACGCCGGCGTCAGGGACATGCTGACTCAGCACGCAGAGCGCTTGCGTAATGATTTGCTTGCCCAGAACCTGCAGACCGTCGATGTGCACGTCGGGCAGGACGGCCAACGGGAGCAGCAGCATAAGCCGTTTCTGGCACCAGATATTGTGGCAGCAAATCCCGACGTGGAAGACACCGATAATCAAACCTCCGCTGAAGCCAGCGGTGAAAAGCGCTGGCTGAGCACCAGCGCCTGATGGAGAGATAGAACGTGAAGACAGCCAAGAGTGAACTGAAACGCCAGGCCGGGGCGGCCAACAAAATGGTGGTTGTCCTGCTCAGCGCTATCATCCTGCTGCTGGTTTTGGCGATGGGTGGCGCGGCCTGGGCGTTTACCTCTGGCAAGCTGGACGGCCTGTTATCCGGAGAAACTGAGCCGGAACCGGTGCAGATGAGTGAAAAGCCACTGTTCAAGCCTCTGAACAAGTTTGTGGTGAGCCTGGCAAACGACCGGGTACAGCACTACATGATGCTGGAGCTCACACTGGTGAGCCACCACCCGGATATGCCGGCACAAGCCGACAGCATGGAATCGGTGATCCGCAATGCCTTGCTTAAACATTTCTCCAGCCAGAGCCAGCAATCGGTACGGGAAGAGATGCAGGATATTGAAGCCCTGCAGGAGGTCCTGCGTGGGACTCTGGTAGCAGCTGCTGAGGGCTATGGCCAGGAGCTTCCGGTGGAGAAAGTGCTGATCACCAACGTGGTGATTCAGTAGGAGAGCATATGCTGAACGCGTGGGCCATGGCACCGGAAGCGGAGAGTCAGGCGGTGGACGAAAACCGGGTACTGAGCCGTTATGCCTATCTCGTGAAGCGAGCCTGCAGCCATCTGCGCAGTCAGGTCTCAGCCGGCTTCTCCATGGAGGATTTTGAGCAGGTGGGTCTGATGGGCTTGTTGGAGGCCATTCGCCGATACGGTGAGCCAGATGAGGCGTTTGAATCCTTTGCCTTCAAGCGGGTGCGGGGGGCCATTCTTGACGAACTGCGTCGCCAGGACTGGCGGCCAAGGCGGGTACGGCAGGCCGCCAACGAGCTGAACCACGTTCACCGTGCCTTGTTTAATGAGTTGGGCCGGGAGCCCACTGACGAGGAACTGGCCGACCATGCGGGGCTCACGCTCGAACAGGTTCGGGAACGCCTGTACGACGCTCAGGCAGAAGAAATGCAGTGCCTGGAAGACTGGCTCGCCAAGGGAGGAGACAAGGCCTGCAGCCAGAACGACCGGCTGGAAATGCAGCAGTCTATCGCCGATGCATTGAGACAGATGTCTGAGCGGGATCGGCTACTGATTGCGCTGTATTACCACCAGGATCTCAACATGAAGGAAATCGCCCTGACGCTGGGGCTTACCGAATCCCGTGTCTGCCAGCTACACAAGCAATGCCTGGCCACACTCAACCGGTTACTCGGGGACTAGTCTGACATGCAGATTTTCATTGGCCTGATCATTGTTTGTATCGGCGTTTTCGGCGGCTTTGTGGTGGCCAGCGGCAAGCTGGCGGCATTCTGGCAACCGGCAGAATTCATGGTCATTCTCGGAGCAGGCTTCGGCTCAATGATCGTGGGTAATTCCAAGGTGGTGCTCAAAGATTGTCTGCGTCAGCTCAAGGGGCTGCTCAAAGGCAAGAAGGATGAACAGGAGAAGGCCCGGCAGTTTCTGCTTCTGATGCACCAGCTGCTGGATGCCATTCGTCAGAACGGGCTCCTGATCCTGGATGAGCATATAGAGGAGCCCTGGGAAAGCCCCTGGTTCAAGGCCTACCCCAAGGTTATGGAAGATCCCATCCTGGTCAATTTTATTGCCGACAACCTGCGCATGCTGTCCATGGGCCGCGCTAACGCCCATGAGGTGGAAGCGCTGCTGGAACAGGAAATCATGGCCATCGAACAGGACCTGATGAAGCCGTCGAAGGCTCTGCACCGCACCGGTGAGGCGATGCCAGGCTTTGGTATTCTGGCTGCGGTGGGCGGCATCATTATCACCATGCAATATCTGGATGGCCCGTTTGCCAGCATTGGTATGCACGTTGCTGCCGCTCTGGTGGGTACGTTCATCGGTATTTTCCTGTGTTACTGCGTAATGGAACCTGCGGCTTCTGCGCTCCATGAGCGGGTACACCGGGACATCACCATGCTCGAAGCCATGAAAGCGGTGCTGATTGCCAATCTCGAGGGCAAGTCCCCGTTGTTGGCAGTGGATGCGGGCCGACGCGTGCTGGAGCTGGACATCAAGCCCGGTTTTGCCACGCTTGAGAAATGGCTGGAAGACGCCATGGACGATGTCGACATGGATGCCGACGTGGAGCGTGAGGCCGCCTGATGCGTAATCAGCCGACGGTTATCGTCAAGCGTGGGGGGCGTCGCCGGGGCGGTGACGACGAGGGCGGTGGTGGTGCCTGGAAAGTGGCCTTTGCCGATTTCACCATGGCGATGATGGCTCTGTTTCTGATACTGTGGATTTTGTCGGCATCTTCCCAGAAAGAGCGCGAAGTGGTGTCCCAGGCGTTGCGCAACTATTCCGTATTTGACGGTAACCCCAGTCCGTTTGAGCTTGGTCACAGGCCACATCCGTTTGATCTGGAAGGTTACCCTTCCCTGATTGAAGGTGTCGCCAACGATATCCTCACCAGTGGTAACCGTCGCACCGGCAGTTCCCTTCATAACAGCCAGATTCCGGATGGTGACAGCACCAGCGGAACGGGACAGGGCAACAGCCTGGAATCACTGTTCGAATCGCCGCTTAGTTCAGCCGATGCCATGAATGTGCTTGCCGACCTGGTGCGGGAGATGGGTAAACAGCTAGGGGCCATGGATAACCTTGCGGTGGATATAGTGCCTCAGGGGTTGCGTATACGGCTGCAGGACAATGAAGAACGACAGATGTTCGAGCGTGGAGGCATTAACATGCACCCGTTCTTTGAGGATATGTTGCTTGCACTGGCCCCTGTTTTTGAACGTATCGATAATGCCCTGGTATTGTCGGGGCATACTGACTCGGTGCCTTTTCAGGGCCAGGACTACAGTAACTGGGAGCTCTCGGGAGAGCGGGCTATGACAGCCCGGAAAGTCATGGTTGCCGGGGGAACACCTCTGGACCGGGTGCTCCAGGTATCGGCTATGGCAGACCGGATTCCCGCCGATGAAAATGCACCGGATTCCAGCGCCAACCGCCGTATTGAAATTCTGGTACTTACCGAGAAAGCGGAAGCGGATCTGCTAGGTTTATTTGATCAGAGCCAGCCCGATAGTGAGCTTAATGAAGCGCGCCGTGCTGCGGAATTCAACCAACCGGTCACGCGTTGACCGGTTGGTTGTCTGTTACTACAGGCAGCCGCTTATCAGGCACCCACCTCCTTCAGGCATTCCTCAACAATATTCAGCCCCTCTTCCAGCACCTCGTCCTCGATGGTCACCGGCATCAGGAACCGCAGTGTGTTGCCGTGCATACCGCAACTCAGCAGGATCAGCCCTTTCTCCTTTGCCTTCT
>Ga0079224_100017050_pt1 | contig 10225 bp, 26 predicted proteins | sample Stecom2015_FD_80414 | JGI IMG/M metagenome (GOLD analysis project Ga0079224, IMG submission 80414) | Agricultural soil microbial communities from Utah to study Nitrogen management - Steer compost 2015 | ecosystem: Environmental > Terrestrial > Soil > Agricultural land | place: USA: Utah... | reverse complement strand
TCGTCGGCTGGATCGGGCGGCACTGACCGCCCTGCTGGAAATCCGGCTCGGCATGAAGGCGCAGGCCGCCGCTCAACTCGCCGGTCATTGGCTGACGACCGACCTGTATCGGAACGCAGCCTAGACACAGCGCACATGCGCTTAACGGGAGAAGGATGATGACAATCGAGACGAAATTCTCTGTAGGGGACGTGGCGTGGTTCGCGTCCACTACAACGGAGAAGCGTCAGCGCCCTTGTCCCGATTGCAAGGGCGGACGGAAGTGGAAAGCCGTCTCGCCAGCGGGCACGGAATACGAGTTCGCCTGCCCGCGATGCACCGCCCGCTTTCAATCCAAGGACGCCATGTCGCTGGATTATTCGGTGCTGGCGCCGCGCGTTGAATGCATCACGATCCGCCAGATACGCGCCGAATATCCGAGCCCCCCTCATTCGGCGGATCGCTGTCCGATCCATTACATGAGTTCGGGCTCAGGCTCCGGGCTGTTGTATCCGGAAGATCACCTGTTCGCCACCAAAGAAGAGGCTGAACAGTTCGCCGCTGCATTAGCGGCCGACAAGGGAAACCAGCCGACATGGATGGCGCCGCTCTACGACAAGGCGTTGGCGCTTTCCGACTACCAGCTTGAGAACGCTGTGAAGGCCGCTGGCGAACTGGCCGAGCGCGAGCGCCGCGGGAAGCTTGCCTGCTTCTTGGGCGACCTGCGCGACGCCGAAGATATGGCGGACGTGAAGCGCGCCTACGAGGCGTTCACCGGCGAAGCGTTGACAGCCTAACCCCGCCACACGGTGACATGATGACAAAAGAAAATGAAGTGTCTGCTCCCGCGGGTGAAAACCAATCTGCCATCGCGCGAATTAAGGGCGACGAAATCATCATCACCGTGAGCATCGCGAACCTGCAATCCGCCCTTTTGGGCGCGTGGGCCAACGGAGCGATGGAGCCGTACCGGATCGACGACCCGCGGGCCTTCGCAAAGGCCATGTGCCACGCGCTTAACGACGAAAACGAAATCGGTGACACGCCAATTCATCACATGCTGGACGCGGCGATGCTCTCCGCCATCGAGAACGGCGAGGGCGAAGAGATTGATGAGGATGAAGCCGAGGCTATGGCCGCCGCGCTGAAAGCGGAGCAACCCCAATGACACAGGAAAAAGCAGGAGCCCAGCCATGACCCGCACCCTCGGCCAACACCTTCTCGATGGTGCGCGAGAAGCACGGGTGAAAACGCGCTTGCTGGCCTTCTACACACCTGAGGAAGCGGACCAATGGATCGCCCTTCCGCATCCGCAACTGGACGGGCTTACCGCCTCTGAGGCGATCCGCGAGGGCCGTTACAGCGACGTGATAGCAATCATCAACCGGCTTGAAACAGGGGCTTTCGTATGACCCGCACGCTCTACTCCTATGACCGCTTTGGAGCGTTCGCGGAATACTACCTCGAATACGATGACGGCTGGACATTTCAGGTGATCGGCGTGTTTGAGCGCGAGCGCGGCGGGGATGATTTGCTCCGGTCGAATGACCTCACCGCCCGCATGATCGCCGCCGCTATCGGCCACCATGCGCAATTCGACAAAGAGTTTATCCGCAAGGTGCGCGAAGCGGAAGAAGAACGCGCACAGGAAGAACGCGCACTCGACGGAAAGCCCCGCGTCAAAACCGATGCGGAATATCACAGTCTCGGCGCACGGGCGCTGGGCGTGGCGGCGGAATAATGGAGGCGGTGATGGACGTGCTTTTGACATGGTTCCGAATTTTCCGCGCCGCACCCGCCCTGTATCGCGCCGCGCTCATTTTGGAGCACGCGGAGGACTTCAACGCGAACGAATGCCCGAACGCGGACGATCACGGCGATCAAATGCCGGAACTCTGCGAGTACTGCTTCCCGTATTTCGATGATGCGCGGATCGCGCGCCGCAATGCGCTCGCAAAAATCGCCCCCGCCCAACAGGAAGGGAATGAAGGATGACGGATCGCTACATCGTTTTGATGCTGGTGAAAGGAAGCTGGGAGGGCAGCGAAGAGCCGTCCATTTTTGAAACCGAGGAAGAGGCCGTTGAACACGCCAAGGGCCTCGCGCGTGATTCACACTACGACGCGCAAGAGGATGCTACGGAATATGGCATCTACAAGCTGACCGCTAGGGCGCGCGGCTCGCACACCGTCAAGGTGGTGCACGAGAAATGACCGCCCCCTCAATCACGTCTGCCGATCCGACTTACGCCGACATGAAAGCCGATGTTCTGGCGAAGGCGAGAACGGAACTGATGCGCTCCGGCATGTCCAGGGAACATCTGCTCTGGGCCATGGGCGAGGTCCGGGCGGCTTACGAACTCGGTTTCGTGCACGCTTGCGGCGGGTCGCGCTTGGACATGGGCGAGGTTCTGGAAGGCGTGTTCGGCGTGCCCCGGCGGGATGAAGGAACAATAGCATGACTGCTGAAACGACAATGTTTGGCATGTTTCACGGAACGGTGCGCGCCGTTAACGGCGAAATCGTTGGCGAAGATCACTCTGAGACAACGCCAGACCCGCTTGGCGAGTTTTACGACTGGCAACAGGCCATAGCCGCTGAGATCGCCATCAACTCCTACGACCCCCACCGCGCTCTTATAGAGGAACTGTGTGGGGTGTTGGAGGTGCTAACGCGCGCAGTCGGCCAGAAAGAGACTGCGGCGGCTCTGCTCACGCATGACGCGGCGGCATGGATGAACGTCGCGGATGCGCTCCCCGGCGCGCTCGCCACCCTCGCCAAAGCCCGCGCCCTCTCCCCCGCTAATACAGGGGGGAAGTAGGATGACCCGCGACCTCCTCTCCCTCGCATTCATAACCGTGTTCATCACGGGGATGATTGGAATTGCAGATGTTGTGTCTGGTGTGGTGCTTCATGCGCACTCCGCCATTCCCGCCGGTGAGCTGGACCAGGAGCCCCGCTAGATGGACGCCCGCACCATTGAGGAACTGGATCACGAACGCTGGTCCCCGGACGGCGCATGGCGGCGCATCCGCGACGCACAGGACCGGATGGTTCACGCGCTTGAGGACGTGAACCGCGAAGCCCGGCGCTATCCGCAAGCCGTCGATCTGGAGCGCTTCGATGTGATTAAGGCGCATGTCGCGGCGCTGGACGAGTTTTTGAAGGAGAAGGCCGGTGCGTAACACAGATATCATTCTCGCCAAGCTGCGCGAACCCTTCCCGCCGGAGCGCATTAGCTGGCGTGTCGGCGCGCGCACGAAGGACAAAACCAAGGGCATGGCGCTGGCCTATATCGACGCGCGGGACGTTTACGAACGGCTGGACGAAGCGTGCGGTCCCGGCGGCTGGCAGTGCGAACATTTCGACGGCGGCGACGGGCGGCTGACGTGCAAGATCGGCCTGCTCTTGGGGGACGAATGGATTTGGAAGTCTGACGGGGCGGGCGCTCGCCAGGCCGACCGTGGGCTTTCGGAACAGGACGCCAACAAGGGGGACTATTCCGATGCGCTCAAGAGGGCGGCGGTCGCATGGGGCGTGGGCCGCTATCTCTACGAACTCCCTGCGCCGTGGGTAAGGCTGACGGAAGGCGGTTTCGCTATCGATGACAGCGAATATCCCAAACTCGAAAAGCTGCTCAAGGACTACACCGCCGGGCTTCCGCGCGAGGACCACATGGGCGCGCAGATGGACCCGCGCACGATCAGCAACGGGCGGCAGAAAAATTCATCGCAGGCCAAAAAGGCGGGCGATGACAAGATTGTCGAGGAAATGGAGCGGTGTATCTCAGCCGACATGCTGGACACATGGCTTGAAGAAAACCGTGACCGCATCGCCTCGCTTCCGGTCGCTTGGCAGAACGCATTCTGGGGCCGGTTCGACGTTCACCGCGATTCACTGACAGCAAAGGCGGCTTGACATGGCATACGAACCCAAACCCGGAACGGGCAGTCTGTTCAAGAACAAGCGGAAGGAAAAGGATACGCACCCGGACTATCGGGGCGATCTTGTTCTGCCGGACGGGACGAAAATGGAGCTGGTCGCGTGGCTCAAGGCAACGCGCGCCGGTGACAAATTCCTGTCCCTGAAACTCAGCGAACCGCGCGAAAAGCCAAAGCCCGAAGGCGACGCGGCCCGGCAAGAGCCGGAACGCTCTGTCATTACGCCCAGCGACCCATTCGACGACGAGATTCCATTTTAGCCATGGCCGCAACGCTTGTCATGCAGCGCAGAGGACGCGCCCTCTACCCCGCCGATGGACTGGCGGAGGAACAGCTAGAGGCGCTTCCGCAAAACGTGGACCTCAAATGCAAGGTCACGCGCCCACGCTCGCATCCCCAGCACCGGCTGTATTTCGCCATGCTGAATCTGGTCGCGCAGAACAACGACTATATCACGGACGCCGAACAGCTACACCAGGTGGTGAAATTCCGTCTCGGCTATTCGCGGAACGTCCAGCTTACAGACGGCTCGGTTTGCACGCTTCACGGCTCCGTCGCTTTCGACAAGATGGACGGCGCGGCATTCAACGAATTTATGGACAAGGCCACAGCGTTTCTGTGCGACGAGATTATTCCCAATCTCGGCAAGGCTGAGTTGATCGCACAGGCGCGGGAAATGCTGGGGCTGGGCGCATGACCCGCCGCGCTCTGTCCCGGTCGCAGGAGGGGGCGTGCCCGTTCTGCGGAAGCGAAAAGACCAGAGGCGTCAGCTTAATGAGCGCCAAGGGGTTCTCTAGCCGCGTGCGGTGCGAGGGGTGCGGCGCCGAGGGGCCGGACGCAGAGAACGTTGAGTATGCGTGGCGTCTGTGGTGCGAGCGCGCCGCATGAAGCCCCTCGTCTCCATCATCCCCGAACGCGCCCCGCATGTCGAGAAGCGCAAGAAGCTGACGCGCAATCAAGTCGCGCAGTTGATGCTGGATCAAAAGGGCCTGTGCGGATGCGGATGCGGGCAGAAGCTACAGCCCCTCACTGAGGGATTTGTGGACGAACACGTTATCCCGCTCGCCGCCGGGGGAACAAATGCGCTCTCCAATCGGAGGCTCCTGAAACCGGACTGCGCGAAGGCGAAAACGAAAACCGATCAAGAGCCGATCAAGAAGGGCCGTCACATGGCAGGCGGCAAGGGCTCTCAACGCGCCAAGCGCGAGAGAGAGCGCGCAGAGGGACGGCATAAGGAAATACAGGGACGACCCACAATCCCAAAGCGTCACGATCCCTGGGGGAAGGCATATCGGGAGAGGAAGGAAAGGGAAGCGGAACAATGAGCGATATGAAAGCGTCTGCCCCTGTGCTTGCGGAGACTGCCAAGGTTCAGGGCGGTGTGCCAATGATAAATGGCAAACCAGCGATTCAGTGCCCGGCATGTCGCGCGATACATCTGCCATCAGATCGCTACCACTGTTGCACGTGGGCTTCTGATGCGGCCCTTCTCCGCGCCCTGCAACACGGGACAGGCGGAAGCCCGCAGGACCAGACACATGAGGACCGGGATGATGGATAAGGTGAGAGAAGCGCTGGAGGAAAAGCTCGGCGCTGCGCGGAAGCGTCTGACCGATCTTACAATTTCCGAGATCATGGACACGTCGCTGGTCGATGCGTTTGATCTGGCGGCGGATGCAGCGCGCGAAGCCCTCTCCGCCCTACAGGAGGCGGGGGAGGCGAAAGTTCGATACGCCGGATGGTCACCTGACAAAGGCAATCACTACTTGATTGAAAGCTCACAGCCTTCCCCCGCAGCAATACGGAGGGAACGGGAGCGGTGTGCAAAGATGGCGGACGCATGGGAGCGCCCTGATGCTCTGCGCCTAGCGGCGGGAGAAATGACGGCGCAGGAAATGCGGACTGCGCGGGCCGTTGCCAAGGGCATCGCTGCCGCAATCCGCTCTCTCCCCGATCAACCCCCAGCGGAATCCTCCCCCGGAGACGCTGGGGAGAGCGGGGGCGGCCATGACTTAGAAACGCCATTCTATCCTTGCATCATCGAAAATCATGCGGGCGGCGTGGCTGAAATAATCCTTCGCGACACGACGACAATATACACAAACGAACTGCTGACCGCGCGCGTTCTGCGCGATGCTGAGACGCGGGAAATGATCGGGCTGCAATGGGACATTCCAATGCGAGCCGCCGCCGCCGCCAATCAAACCCGCCCCTCCGGGCAATCTGAAACAGGAGAGGGGTGATGGCCGACGTCCTTACTGACGCCGCAAAGGCGCTACTGCAAGGCTTTCCAGCAGAATACTACGACCGCGCTGTCGCGGCGGTAGCTGAAGGCTATGCGTTCTGCCCGTCCTGTGTCTGGGCTGGGATGTCGAACTGCGGATATTTCGATGAGTGTGCTGCGTTCATCGACCGAGACGGCGACGTTGCAAAGCCTTCGGTGGCCGCCCTCTCCCAGCCCAAGGGAGGGGAAGGATGAGCGACTGCTACGACTGCAAGAGGCCGTATGGCTCGCCGGGTTTCCCCGATCTCGTTATTCCAAATGATGCGTGGCGGCAAATTTCCCCGACAGGAGACGATGGTGGCCTGCTGTGCCCGTCCTGTATTTGCGCGCGCCTCGAAATAAGCGGGCTTACGTGTGAGGGCGCGTTTATGTCAGGCCCCATCGAAACGGTGTCTCGCCCCACGATGTATGCGCTACGCCGCGCGGAAAATCTGGAAGAACTTCTGGAGCAAAAGGGTCTCCGCCCATGACCGGCACAACAAAGGAACTGGTAGAGCGGTTGCGGGAAATGGCCGTGAACCGACCGTTTCTCTCAGTCGAGGATGATCGGCTGTTAGCCAAAGCCGCCGACGCCCTTGAAGCCGCAGAGGCGCGGGCGGAAAAAGCCAAGAAAGAGCTTAAGGAAGCGAAGGAAGCTTGTTGGCACAACCTCAACAATCTCCAACACGTTTACAACCATCTGCTTGCGGAAGGGCTCGTAGCAGAACCCGAACGCAATGAGGAAAAGGACGGAGAACTCGCGTCAGGTCTGAATATAACAGACGCAATTCAAAGCTTAAAGGCGCGGGCGGAAAGGGCGGAGAAGGACGCGGCAGAGCTTCGCGCTTTGCTGGATAGGCCTGCGGTGAAGGAATTTATGCAGCCCGTCTCAGACACCCTCGCTACAGACACCCATGGAGGCGGGGATGACTGACCGCCCCACCACCGGCTATTTCCAAGCCCCCGAATACCGGGAGAAGCCCGCTCTCGTTCCCGAACTCCAATATCAATCCACGGGAACGCACCATGGAATGCGGGACGTACCGGATAAAGAGGTCCGGACCATTGCGGATATAGCCGAACGCCGGGCCTGCGGTCCTGTCACGGTAAGATCGCTCTCCAATCTTGTCCTGCTTATTGCGTATGAGCGGGGCTGGCGGCCGGGGGGCGGGGATGGGTGAGGCTCGCATTCCCGCTCTTGCTGTGGACGAAAACGAGGCGGCCTATCTCTGCCGCTTGTCACCTGACGTTTTCAGCGCGCACTATGACGGCCCATGGTGCCGTTTCGGGCGGCTTAAGCGGGTGCGCGTCGAGGACTTGAACGCATGGCTAGAGCGCGTTGCCAAAGGCAAATCGACACTCCCCGCAAAGCCCCCGAAAGACGATTGGGACGCGCTGATCGATGATGGTGAAGGTTCGCGGCGTCAAGCGAGTTAAGGCCCGTGGAAAGCTTTATTTCTACCACAGAAAGACCGGCCAGCGCATCGCCGCTCCGCATGGAACACCCGCTTTCGTGTCGGAAGTCGCGCGGCTCGACGCCATGCATGAGGACAGCCGAGCCCCGGACGGAACATACCTGGCGCTTGTGGAGCGGTATAAAAGGTCTGACGGCTGGCGCGATCTGGCCGATGTCACAAGACGGGATTACGAACGGGTGTTCAACTATATGAGCGCAGCCGCTCTATCCGATCCGTTCGCAATGACCGGCACGAAGGCGGCCGGCATTCGCGACACCGCCGCGCGCCGCCATGGCGCCCGCTTCGGGAAATACGTGGTTCAGGTGAATCACATGCTGTTCAACTTTGGAAGGGAATACGGGCTTACGCCAGCGGAGAACCCGTGGCGGGTCAAATTCCCTGCGCGGCCCAAGCGCAAGGCGCGGGCAAACCCGCCATGGGAGCCCGCCGAAGTGGCCGTAGCGCTTCTGAGCGCGCCTTTGGGCCTCGCCAGAGGATTGATACTGGCGGCCATGGGATTCCGCTCAAACGATATTGTGGAAGTGGAATGGTCGCACCTGAAAGACGGCGTGATCTCCTACCAAAACAGCAAGACCGGTTTTGAGGCGGTGGCGACTGTCCCGGCGGCCCTGAGCGCGTTTTTCGAGGGCGAGCGCCCGTCGCCGTTCATCGCTACGAACGCGCATGGACGGCGCTGGAAAACGGCCAACACCTTCACCAAGGCCCGGCGAGAACTTGTCGAGGATCTGGCGAAGGCGGGGAAGTGCCGCCCCGGCCTGACCACGCACGGCCTGAAACATACGCTGGGCCGGGCTATGGAGGAAGCCGCAGCCGATCAACGGACCCTCCAAGCCGGACTCCAGCACAAGAGCCCGCAGATGGCGTTGCACTATTCCCGGCGGGCCGATACACGCAGGCGCTCCGGCGCTGTTGCGGAGGCGTTGAACGCATGGCTTTCCGCCGCGATTCTGGAAAACGCCCCGCCTCAGGATGGAAAACAGGATTGCGACTGATGCGAAATCCTGTTAGATATAAAGCAGTTAGGCCCCGTGGCGGAGTGGTTACGCAGAGGACTGCAAATCCTCTATTGGGCCTTTCATCTCAAATAGTTGAGGTGGAAAATGGGGCCTGAACACCACGGGAACACCCCCGGAACAGGGGGAGATTCTGGAAAACCGGACCCGCTCGCCATTCTGCGGCGGGACTTCCGCCGTACCCCGGATATTTCAACACTCCTGACGCAAGGCAAATCGCTCACGGCAGCAACGGAAGGCGCCTATCTCGCTGGGCTTGAAGATAGTCGCGCCGAAGCGGAACGCCTCGGAAAAATTGCGGGAATGAGTCGGGCCGAGATCAAACAGATTTATGCCCAGCAACTTGAGGGCATAAGGAAGCTACGCGAGGGGAATCAAAAAAAGGCTGCGGTAGAAAAAAAGCTAGAGCGCATAAAAGCAATCGACGCTTATCGCAACCGGCACTATCCCGAAGGGGGCCACGGCGAGCGCGTCGAATATTACGGCAAGCCCATCACGAAAATCATGAGCCTTCTGAAACACCTCCAAGAAACGGATCAACTGCTATGGCCGGAGGACACCGCCAAGGCGATGGCGGCACACTGGTTTGATTTCCGGGCCGCGCCGACCAGTAGCACCACACATGTTGCGGACTTCGCGGAAAAGATGGTGAGCGACGGCCTTATGGGCCTCCCGTTTCCGGGCGCTGTTTTTGTCTTCACGGTCAAGTCGCCTACCACGGGCGCGCTAATGACAGTTGCCGAAGCGTTCACGCACGATCACCGAGGCATCTGGTCTACATGGACGCTCTATATGCCCCACGAGGGCGCTCCTGCCGTCGAAGTCGGGCACCCTGACTTTCAAGAACGGTTTCTGTCCTCGACCATTTTTGAGCTTTTGGGACTGCTGGACTGCCGCGCCATGGAGACCGAAACTGCGCGGTGGGACCGTCGCCCGATGCAGCCACACGGCGGCTATAAAGGAAGCTCTTACACGGTCCTGACGCTCGGCGGATCAAGAGGCGAGGGCGAAGGTACAGGACACCATGCCGCGCCGCGTTTGCACTGGCGGCGTGGTCATGTGCGGCGATGCGCAAGCGGCAAAATTGTGCCTGTCCGTCCGCATCTTGTCGGCTGTGCGGATCGCGGGATCATCGTGAAGGACTACGCGGCATGACCGCCCGGCTGTATAGGAGGGGATGATGGACGCTGAGAAGATCAAGCAATACGAGCGCGTCGCGCGCATCATGGGGCCGTCCAGTGCATCGGCGCTCGCGCTTGCGGAATACCGGCGACGGCGCGCCGGTGGTGAGGACGTGGAGATTTTCCAGACTGGGCGAACGCTGATTGTCGGGCCGTCCCCCGCCCCTAATACGTGAGGAAGAGATGAAGTGTCCCCTCCTCCGCTCTATGATACACTGCGGGGGTGACAGGGTTCGCAAGGGAGGGTGGTATGGAAGAGCCCGGAGCGCGGCGGTCATTCAACGGTTGGGACTGGCTTTCAATCTCTTTAATAGTCGGCCCCGTCATCCTTAGCCGTCTCCTTTTGGGCTGGCCCTAGTCTTCGCGCTGGC
>Ga0079224_100017049_pt1 | contig 10225 bp, 10 predicted proteins | sample Stecom2015_FD_80414 | JGI IMG/M metagenome (GOLD analysis project Ga0079224, IMG submission 80414) | Agricultural soil microbial communities from Utah to study Nitrogen management - Steer compost 2015 | ecosystem: Environmental > Terrestrial > Soil > Agricultural land | place: USA: Utah... | reverse complement strand
TTCCGGCTCGGCAAACAGGTCGATAGGCGGTATGCAGCTTTACAAAGATCTCAAACTAAAAGATCCTGAATTCAATACAATTGATTTCAGGATCCTTCAATATAAAGGGTATTTTTAGTCAAAATAATTCCTCGATAGCTCTGCCGTGAGGTTCCAACTTTACCTCCCTTTGGGGAAGTCAGAATTGCTTTTTTGCAATTCTGGGTGGGGATTATTTCAATTCATCCCTGTCTTTTTCCGCCAGGGTCGAGGGTTTTGTCTTGAATTTTTTACGTCGTGGTCTTAACCTTCCACTTGATCCAATGGAGATCTTTCCGCGTCGCGTTTTTTTATCACCCTTTCCCATTACTATTGTTTGTTTTGCTGGCGTTTAATAGTCTTTTCATCAATGTCAACCTTATTGGTATCCTGTTTGCGGCTGCCAATATTCTTTAAAGGATTACTGTCAGTATCTTTTCTTTTAATCCTGCTATCTTCCATGCGTCCCATAATATTGATATTTAAAGTTTATTAAAGATAACAAGAGGAAATTTAAAATGTATTAAATCCCTGTTAAAGGCCTGATGGAGTTGATGAATGAAGGTATTTGATCAGTTCCGTTTTTGGTTAAATGGTTTACGAAAGCACTTCCTATGATGGCCCCGCTGGCGTGTTCAGTAGCCTGTTCAAAGGTTTCAGCATTATTGATGCCGAAGCCTATGATCTGCGGATTTTTAAGCTTCATTGCTGAAATCCTTCTGAAGTAATCAAGCGTTTCATTCCCAAATGCCTTTGTAGATCCTGTTACACTTGCGCTGCTTACCATATAGATAAATCCTGAGGAAACCGAATCAATGAACCTTATGCGTTCATCTGAAGTTTGGGGAGTTATAAGGAAAATATTTATCAATCCATATTTTTCAAAGGTTTCCTGGTACTGCTCATGATAAACATCAACCGGAAGATCTGGAATAATAAGTCCGTCAATTCCCGTTTCTTTACATTTTTCACAGAAACGTTCTACCCCGTACTGCAGGATAGGATTAAAATATCCCATGATGATAAGCGGAATTTTCACATTGGTACGAATATCTTTAAGCTGATCAAACAACTTGTTGGTGGTCATCCCATTTTTAAGTGCAGTTGTTGAGCTGGCCTGAATGGTTGGGCCATCGGCCAGGGGATCACTAAAAGGCAATCCTATTTCAATGAAATCCACTCCGCTTTGCTCCAGGTCTTCAATGATCTTTACCGTATCATTTGTATTTGGGTATCCGGCAGTGAAATATATGGACAGGAATTTTTTGTCTTCCTTATTTTCTGAAAATATTTGGTTTAATCTGTTCATTTTGTGTCAGCTTACTAAGATTGGAAAGTGTGGATACTTTCTTTTTCCTGCTATAAATTAAAATATTCAATATAAGTTCCCAGGTCTTTATCACCGCGGCCCGAAAGGTTTACTACAACAATCTCATCCTTTCCAAACTTGCGGTCATTAAAAATGGCCAGGGCATGACTGGTCTCAATTGCGGGAATAATACCTTCAAGTTTTGCAAGCTCCATCCCTGCCTTCATTGCAGCATCATCTGTTATTGATATGAATTCTGCACGGCCCGTCCTGAAGAGATTTGCATGCATGGGTCCAACACCGGGATAATCCAACCCCGCCGAAATGGAGTAAGGTTCGGTGATCTGGCCATCCTCGGTTTGCATCAACAGGGTTTTACTGCCATGGATGATACCTTCTTTGCCTAGCGCTGAGGTGGCTGCACTCTCCCCTGTATAAATACCTTTTCCTGCGGCTTCAACAGCTATGATCCCAACCTTAGGGTTGTCGAGATAATGAAAATAAGCACCCGCAGCATTGCTGCCGCCACCCACACAGGCAACCACATAATCCGGGTCTTCCCTGTTTTCCTTTTCCTTAAGCTGAATTTTGATCTCCTCAGATATCACCGCCTGAAATCTTGCTACCATATCGGGATAAGGATGAGGTCCTACCACAGATCCTATAATATAATGTGTGTCAACCGGATTGTTGATCCAGTCGCGTATAGCTTCATTGGTGGCATCCTTCAGGGTCCGGCTACCCGAAAGAGCTGGAACTACAGTTGCCCCCAGCATTTTCATACGCGCAACATTGGGAGCTTGCCTCTTAATATCTATCTCGCCCATATACACGATACATTCTATCCCCATCAAGGCGCACACAGTGGCAGTAGCAACACCGTGCTGTCCTGCACCAGTCTCTGCAATGATCCTGTTCTTTCCCAGCTTTTTTGCCATAAGGATCTGCCCTATGGTGTTATTCACTTTATGGGCTCCCGTATGGCAAAGATCTTCGCGCTTTAAATAGACTTTGGTGTTGTATTTATTGCTAAATCTCTCAGCAAAATAAAGCGGAGTGGGCCGGCCCACATATTCCTTCAGTAGATATTTAAATTCTTTCTGAAAGGATTCCTCCTTCATAATATCGAGGTATTTCGAGCGTAATTCCTCAACATTTGGGTAAAGCATTTCAGGGATGTAAGCTCCGCCAAAATCACCGTAATATCCTTTTTCGTTAACCTGATATGTCATTTCTTCTGACTTTATTTTATTCTATAATTCATTCCTGCGATTCTACTGCAGAAATATTTCCTTTATAAATTTTTTGAGCGGAAGCTTGCTTTTTTTACCGGGTGCAGTTTCAAACTTACTGTTCACATCGATACCATAAAGCAGATCTCGTTTTCCCTCATTTTTAAGAAATTCAATGAAATCTTTAAGAGCTCCTATTTCACCTAAACCTATTCCCCCACTTAAAAAGTATGGTGTAGGGGATTTATAATCTTTCAAAAGTTCCCAGTTGAAGACGAGTCCGTTCCCGCCTTTATTTTTCCCCTTGGTATCAAAAAGAAACAGATTGGCTATCCCCTCGTATTCCCTTAAATTTTTAAAGTCAAAAGTTTCCTTAACTGAAAACACCTTTATAAGCTCCAATTCTCGGCCCTGAACTTCCGATTTTAATTTTTGACAAAATCCCGGCGATTCTTCGCCATGCAACTGTACTGCCTGAAGTTCATAATCCTGAACCTTTTTCAAAATAAAATCAAGCGATGCATTTACAAAAACCCCGGTTTTTTTAATATTTTCAGACAAGGGAGGAACTCTGCCGTTAAAGTTCCGGGATGATCCTTCAAAAAAGATAAATCCGAGATAATCTGGTTTCAAAGATGCTACTTCCAAAATATTTTCCGCAGAGCCCATACCACATACTTTTAAATGCAATCTGGTATTTTCTGAAAAGCTTCCCTGGTTATTCATTACCTCTTAAGTTGGTTTATAAATTCCAGTGCGGGTTTTCCTGGCTGGGGGTTCCTCATGAAATTCTCGCCTATAAGAAACCCCCGATATCCATATTCCTGCAGCTCTTTTATCGCGGCAACACTACTAATGCCACTTTCTGAAATTTTTACAAGATCGTTGGGAATGTGATTGGCAAGTTGCTTGCTTATCTCTGTACTTACTTCAAAAGACTTTAAATTCCGGTTATTCACGCCTACCATGGTCACACCGGGCATAATAGAGCGTTCCAGTTCTTCATGGTTATGAACTTCCAGCAGCACTTCAAGTTTTAGGTCATGCGCCAGGTGGGAGAGAGACCGCAATTGGTTTGTATCTAAAACTGCTGCGATTAACAATATGACATCGGCTCCATAAGCTTTAGCTTCCAGGAGCTGGTATTCATCTATTATAAACTCTTTTCTTAGCAGCGGTATCTCAATCGAAGCCCTTGCCAGTAAAAGATCGTCAAGCGATCCTCCAAAATATTTTCCATCGGTAAGCACAGAAATGCCGCAGGCACCTGCATTTTCATATCCGGTGACTACATCCTGAACATTGAGATCCTGGTTGATAACAGCTTTGGAAGGTGACCTTCTTTTATGCTCGGCAATGATCCCTGTTTTACTATTTTTTAAAGCCTTTGAGAGTGAAAGTGGTTGTCTTTGAAAAAGCGGAAATTTTTCCAGGTCTCCTGAAGGGATCACCTTTTTCTTAAGGGCCACTTCCTTGTATTTATCTGCGATGATTCGATCTAAGATGTTCATTTTAATTTTTATTAGTGACTGCGGCTTAGTTCCTGTAGTTTTTGCAAGGAAGCTAAGGCTTTCCCATTACTTAATGAATCTTTTGCTTTTTGAAAACCTTCTTTTGGAGAGAGAGCCTGAGCCGTTGCAATAGCCATCCCGGCGTTTGCACAAACCACATTCTCCTGGGCGGTTGTTCCTTTTCCATTTAAAATATTCAGAAAAATTTCAGCAGAGGAGGCTACGGAACCACCACCGGCAATATCTGATTCAGCCAGAGTTTCCACCCCAAAATGAGAGGCCTCTAGCATGCTCTCTGCAGTATTGGAAATTGTCTTGGTTGGGCAGGTGAGCGAAATCTCGTCATACCCGTCCAAAGCATGTAAGATGGTGAAATTCTTATCGGTATTCTGATAGAGGTATCCATACATACGTGCCAATTCCAGACTAAAAACGCCCACCAGCTGATTCTTGGGAAAAGCAGGATTAACCATTGGCCCTAACATATTAAAAAATGTTTTTACGGCAAGGGACTTTCTTATTGGAGCAACATTTTTCATAGCAGGGTGAAACAAGGGGGCATGTAAAACACATATCCCGGCCTGGTCAATACATCTTTCCAGAAATGCAGGATCTGAACTGAATTTAATGCCCAGGTGTTCCATCACATTTGAACTTCCACTTATGGAGGAGACTCCGTAATTGCCATGTTTCGCCACAGGAATTCCTGCTCCTGCAGTCACAAATGAAGCCGCAGTTGAAATATTAAAAGTATCTTTTCCATCTCCCCCGGTTCCGCAAAGATCAATGGGATTGTAAGCGGTAAGGTCTATAGCCAGGCAAAGCTCCAGCAAACCATCACGAAAGCCTTCCAGTTCCTCAATGGTTATGCTACGCATCATATACACTGTTAGAAATGCAGCGATCTGACTCTCGTTATATGCCCCGCTCGAAATATTTACAAGGGCGGTACGTGCTTCTTCTTTAGAAATGGTCTCGTGGTTGATAAGCCTGTTAAGTAATGTTTTCATAAATATGCCCCCCCCTCCGGCTCTCCAAAGGAGGAGAGTTTTCGGGTGTTTTTAATTATACTTTAGTTTGTATTTCGTGGATTTTTTCTCCCTCCTTTTTTGTAGAATTTGATGAGGGACCATTAATCCAGTTTTTAATCATTTTTTTTCCGTCAGGGGTAAGAACAGATTCCGGGTGAAATTGTACTCCTCTTACATCAAACTCGCGATGCCGCAGGGACATTACCTGCCCGTTCTCATCATAAGAGGTTGCTTCAAGACAATCGGGTAAATTTCTTTCCACCACCCAGGAATGGTATCGGCCAACCTCAAATTCGTTTTCCAATCCGTCAAAGAGATCTTCATCGATCACGCTTTTTGTAACCTTAGTAGCGACCCCATGATATACAGATTCCAGATTGATCAAACTTCCTCCAAATACTTCACCAATTGCCTGTTGACCCAGACAAACACCAAGCATGCTTTTTGAGGAAGCATATTGTTTTACGATCGCTTTTAAAAGACCTGCTTCTTCTGGTATACCTGGCCCCGGGGAAAGCAAGATTTTATCATATTTAGCAATTTCATCAAGAGATATCTCATCATTGCGCCATACGGTAACCTGGCAATCGAGTTCCTCAAGATAATGCACAAGATTAAATACAAAAGAATCGTAATTATCGATGACCAGTACTGTGAGGGGGTTTTCTCCGGTTGCCTTGTTATTTATATAATTTTCCATATTTAATTTTCATATTAGAACTTTTTAAAGGGGATAAAGGCAGTTACATTTAGATTTCTTCAGCAATTTCTAGGGCCTTGGTGAGTGCCCCTAATTTATTATATACTTCCTGCAGTTCGTTTTCTTCATTTGATCCTGAAACGATCCCTGCCCCAGCCTGGTAATGCAAGTGATGATTCTTGCTCACAAAAGACCTGATTATTATTGCATGATTGAAATTTCCCTGGAAATCCATGAATCCTATGGCTCCGCCATACGCACTCCTGTTGACATTCTCATATTGTTCGATTAGTTTCATAGCACTATGTTTTGGGGCGCCACTTAAAGTTCCTGCCGGGAAAGTATCTGCTACTATCTGCATTGTAGATACCTCCTTATTTTTTACTCCGGTGACTTTGCTTACTAAATGGATCACGTGTGAAAAAAATTGTATCTCCCTGTATTTTTCAACTTTGACCTGGCTGCTGTGTCGGCTTAGATCGTTACGGGCAAGGTCTACAAGCATGACATGTTCAGAATTTTCCTTTTCATCTGCGCTCAGGTTTTTGGCCAGTTCTGCATCCTGTTCATCATTCCCCGTGCGCTTAAAAGTGCCGGCTATAGGATGTATCTCAGCCTGGTCACCGTTAACTACCAGCTGTGCTTCGGGAGAGCTTCCGAATATCTTAAAATTCCCGTAGTCGAAGTAAAAAAGGTAGGGAGAGGGGTTTACATTGCGCAATGCCCTGTAAACATTGAATTCATCTCCTTTAAAGGCCTGGGAAAACCTGCGTGATAAAACCAGCTGAAACACATCCCCACGCTGACAGTGTTTTTTGCCATTTCTCACATTTTCCCTGAATTCTTCGTCAGTGAGGTTTGAAACAACATCGTCCTTGCGCGAGAAATTATAAGTAGCAAAGTTCTTTACTTTAAGAAGTTGTTCAATCTCCAGTAAATTACTTTCAGAATTATAATTGTGGTCAAAAATATAAGCTTCATTCTTAAAATGATTGATGGCAATTATATTTTGATAAACGGCATAATAAATTTCGGGAATCTGTAGATCACCTTGTTTTTTAGAGATTTTGATGTTCTCGAAATATTGGACTCCGTCATAAGCGATATAACCAAACACCCCGTTGTTTATAAACTTAAAACCCTGATCCTGAGTTTTGAATTTAGCTGAAAAGTTGTGAATAGCTGTAGGTAAATGGATTTGTGCAGTAATACCTGTTTCAGCCGAAGTTCCATCAGGAAATGATTCTCTAATAAGATCATTTTCAACTTTAAAAGACGCTATAGGATTACAGCAAATATATGAAAAGCTGTTATCGCTGGCATGATAGTCACTGCTTTCCAACAGCAAACTGTTGGGATATTTATCCCGTATTTTTAAATAAATGCTTACCGGGGTTATAGTATCGGCAAGCAGCTTTTTATAAGTTGTTTTAAGTGTAAACATTTTTTTGTTTTAAATAAAAAAAGGCTTGTCGTGAGACAAGCCTTTTGTATATAATTTCATACTATAGCAGTGTTACTTCACGACGATTGACGTAAATTCTTCCACCACCAGGTATGTACATTCTGAATTTTCATGAGGTCAAATATAAAGCAGTATTTTGAACTGACAAAAGAAACAATTGATAATTAAATATAAACTCCTCAAATATTTCTCATCTATTATAAAAGAAAAGATATTGGTAAAGGCGAAAATTTTATTAAAAACGTATGGGAGCAGGACTCATTTCTAAGTAATCTCCTATATTTACTCTAGTAATCTTAAAATATAAACAATGAAAAATTTAACCCAGGAAGAATGGAAACAAGGAATTATAAACAAAGAAAATGTTGAAATCCTTGATGTAAGAACTCCGGATGAGTTTAATGAAGGATATATTCCAGGTGCTAAAAATATTGATATCTATAAAGGTCAGGGATTTCTCGATGAGGTAAATGAACTTGATAAATCAAAGGAATATTATGTTTATTGTCGTTCGGGTGCACGAAGTGCACAGGCCTGTGCATTAATGCAGCAACAGGGTTTTGAAAACACCTATAATCTTCAGGGAGGAATCACCGAGTGGAATGGGGAGATAAACCGCTAATTATATTTATTTAATATCGAAAATTGCGAAATTGAATTGCATTTGTCATTTCGGTAATAGGCAGTAATTACCGATAAACTGTAGTGAGCACAGATTGAATGTAAAAAATTTAGTGAACATATAAGAGTGGGATTGCTGGCATATGTCGCTTATACTCTTTAGTTTAACCCGTAGGTCTAATGATTAAACACTTATAATGAAATAAACTTTTATGTAAAAATTAACATAACCTTGTAAAAGGTCATTATCATTATTGCTGAAGGGGTTTTCTTACCCCTTTTTTTAATTATATATTATCAGGTTGCTAATGTATAGTTTCATTTATTCATAATTAAGTTTAGATTTGGTTTAACCATTAATAATTATTAACCAAAACTCATTTTATGATGTCAAAATTCAACTTTAAGCTTGGTACTGCCGCTGTGGTAGCATCTTTATTTTTTTACTCCTGTTCTCAGGAAGGGGAACAACCTGTTGAAGAAGCAGTATTTACCGAATTGGATGGAAATTTTGATTCCCAGGTGATCCCGGGACAGTACATCATCGTTTACCGTAAAGGTTCTGTAGAAGATATGGGATCCAAATATCCTGAGAACTATTCAAAAGCCCAGGAGGGTATGGTAGAACAAACCAAAATGGTCCTTTCTAAAACCTCGATCAAAGGCGCCGAAATTGTAAATGTTTACAGCAGCACAGTAATGGGTGCGACCCTTAGATTATCTGACTCGCAGGTTGAAGAACTTAAGGGGCTTAAAGAAATTGCTTACATTGAGCAGGACAGGATAGTCATGTTTGCTCCTCCCTGCGGGACTCCAAAGGGTGGTCCATGTGAGCCATCAAACCCCGATCCCGAAGAGCCTGGTGATGGCACTTCAACCCAGGAAACGCCTTATGGAATTACAAGAGTTAAAGGATTATCAAGCTATAGCGGATCTGGAGTGGCTTATGTACTTGATAGTGGTATAGATCTAACCCATCCTGATCTTAATGTAGATGCATCTCGTGGTTATAATGCGTTTACATCTGGAAAAGACGGCCAATCTTTAAATGATGGCAATGGCCACGGTACTCATGTGGCAGGAACAATTGCTGCTATAAACAATAATTTTGGAGTTATTGGAGTAGCACCGGGAGCAACAGTGGTACCGGTTAAAGTACTTGATAGCCGTGGAAGCGGATCATATTCAGGGGTGATTGCCGGAGTAGATTTTGTTGGAGCCAGGGGTAAAGCCGGAGATGTTGCCAATATGAGTTTAGGCGGACCTGTTTCTCAGGCTTTAGATGATGCAATTATAGCAGCTTCAAAAAATGTAAAATTTGTTCTTGCTGCAGGAAATGAGAGCACCGATGCAAATAACAGTTCACCTGCAAGGGTAAATGGTGCAAACATTTACACGATCTCTGCAATGAACTCCAGCGACAGTTGGGCAAGTTTTTCAAATTATGGAAATCCACCGGTTGACTATGCAGCACCGGGAGTATCAATAAAATCTACCTGGAAAAGTGGCGGATATAATACTATAAGTGGTACATCAATGGCTGCACCACATGCTGCAGGAGTACTTCTTTTGGGTGCCCCAAGAACTGATGGAACAGTAAAAAATGATCCTGACGGAAATGCAGATCCAATCATTGTACATTAGATCTTAAATAACTATTTTTGAAGATTGCCTTAAATATTCCCGTTTGGGTTATTTAAGGCTTCTTTTTTTATTATGTTTGATTCATGAAAGTCTGTATAATTTTTTTTCATTTTAACCGTTATTTGCTTAATAAAACAAGCGTAATTTATTTTTTAAAATAATATATTTACCACCGATCAACCAGAAATTGAAAATATCCCCAGTTTATGAATAGACTTGTTCTACTTGTGTTTTTTGCCTTATTCAGCATCACCGCTTTACAGGCACAGGAGTTTAAATTTGGATTAAAGGGCGGAATTAATAAAACCTTTGGGGGGCAAATTACAGGTATAGCTTCCACCAATCAATATACTGGCGACACTTTTAACGCTGAGGGAGAAATTGGTTTCCACGGAGGCTTATGGACTGAATTAGGATTCGGAAAGTTTTTTATAAGGCCTGAAGTCATGTATTCCAAATTGGAATCCAGATTTGATTTTCCGGGAAGGCCTTCTATATATAATGTGGATTTATTAAGTGTCCCTTTTCTGGTTGGATATAATGTATGGGGCCCTGTTGATATTTATGTAGGTCCCGCTTATAACAAGATAATGGACGGAAGGTTGCAGGGAACAGAACCTCTGGATAATCCACCATTGATAGTTGTCCAGAATTTTCCTTTATCTGCACAAATTGGAGCAAAAGCAGAATTTGG
>Ga0079224_100017047_pt1 | contig 10226 bp, 7 predicted proteins | sample Stecom2015_FD_80414 | JGI IMG/M metagenome (GOLD analysis project Ga0079224, IMG submission 80414) | Agricultural soil microbial communities from Utah to study Nitrogen management - Steer compost 2015 | ecosystem: Environmental > Terrestrial > Soil > Agricultural land | place: USA: Utah... | reverse complement strand
AGATTAGGTAGAGAACGGTCGAACTTTTCTTTCATCTTAAAAAGGTATTTTGACAAACTTCTAATAGACCTTTCTATATAATAGGTTGAAAATCTATAGGAGAGGTGGAAAAGATGGGAAAAGTTCAGACGAATGTCATTGGCTCTGTGCGGGAGAAGAAGATGGGGAAAGGAAAGGGAATATTTTCTGACTTATATGTTTCAACGTTACATAAACTGGACGAGCTATTTATCAAAAAAGGATTATTATTTCTGTTTTTTGGCATGCTCCTTGGACGAGCATTTATTTTATCTACTCTATCTCCGTTCAGTCTTCCCTTTTTTGCCGCGGTATTTATATTGCGACGATCCGCCTCGATACCAGTGTTTGTCGGTATAGTTGCTGGAGCATTGACTGTATCTGTGCCGGTGATGATCTATACGGCAAGCGTTATTGTCCTTTTCCTGATTATTCACAAGGCCTTTCGTGGGATTTTTACAAATATATTTAAACCGCTTCCTTTTTTTGTTTTTCAATCCGTCTTTGTAGGACGCCTTCTTTGGTATTTGTTTGAGGCAAAACAGATTAGCTTTTACTATACGTTACTTAGCGGAGTAGAAGCTGCCCTCGCATTTGTTTTAACCCTCATCTTTTTGCAAAGCCTACCTCTACTTACCGCTACCGTTCGAAGACAAACATTAAAGACGGAGGAGATCGTTTGTTTAATTATTTTGCTCGCCTCGATTTTAACCGGAACGATTCCTCTGGAAGTGGAAGGTTTACTAGTTTCCAACATTTTATCCCGTTATTTAGTCATCGTCTTTGCTCTGGCTGCAGGTGCGACTCTTGGAACAACGGTTGGTGTGATTACCGGACTCATCTTTGGGCTTGCAAACGTAGAAAGTTTTCCGGAGATGAGTTTATTGGCCTTTTCTGGATTATTGGGTGGTTTATTAAAAGATTGGGGAAAATTAGGTGTTTCAACGGGTCTTTTAATCAGTACCTTATTAATCGGTATGTACGGTAATGGAAATGGCAGTCTCATTCCAAATGTATATGAGTCGTTGTTTGCAATTATGCTTTTATTTGCCACCCCCCGGGTCGTTTTCCAAAATATTGCTAAATATATTCCAGGAACACCCGAGTATTCCCAGGAGCAGCAGCAATATTTAAGGAAAGTTCGGGACATTACGGCGATGCGGGTGGAACAATTTTCCTCCATCTTTCACGCCTTATCAAAAAGTTTTGCTAGATCTGAACCCCTTCAAGATGAAGACGATAGTCAAGAAATGGATTATTTCTTAAGCAACATTACGGAGAAAACGTGTCAAACCTGCTATAAAAAAGATTATTGCTGGGCAAAGAATTTCGATAAAACGTACGGAACGATGAAACAAATTGTAGAGGAACTTGATGTCGACGGAAAGGTATCCCAACAAACAACAAGGGATTGGAAGAAGTTGTGTATTAAGCATAAAAAAGTGATTGACTATGTCAAAAAGGAACTCCATTTTTATCAGGCTAATGAAAAATTGAAAAGACAGCTAAAAGAAAGCAGGAAAATTGTTGCCGAACAACTGCTAGGCGTTTCGGAAGTGATGGAAAATTTTGCGAAGGAAATCCAAAAGGAGCGGGAAAATCACGAAAAGCAAGAAGAGCAACTTTTAGATATGCTTCAATCCTTTGGGCTGGAGATTGACCATATTGAAATATATAGTCTTGATCAAGGAAATATTGATATCGATATAACCATTCCTTACTGCGGAGGATTGGGGCAATGTGAAAAATTAATCGCGCCGCTTTTGACCGATTTGTTAGGAGAACCGATCGTCGTCCATTCTGAAAAATGCGGCCTTGAGACGGGGGATGCGTTCTGTTATGCCAATTTCCGCTCACAAAAGGCGTATACGATAGACATTGGTGCAGCCCATGCGGCAAAGGATGGCGGATTTTTGTCCGGCGATTGTTACACAACCATTGAAATCGGAGCAGGGAAAATTGCTCTGGCGATTAGTGACGGAATGGGGGTTGGTGAAAAAGCTTATAACGAAAGCAATGAAACATTGACATTATTAAAAAAGATTTTAAAATCCGGCATCGATGAAGAGGTAGCGATAAAATCGATTAATTCGATTCTTTCTTTAAGGACGACGGATGATATATATGCCACCCTCGATTTAGCAATCATCGATTTACAAGATGCGAAAGGGAAATTTTTAAAAGTCGGTTCGACACCGAGTTTTATTAAACGAGGGGATAAAATACTGAAAATTGAAGCTAGCAATTTGCCAATTGGAATTATTCGGGATATTGATATGGAGGTGGTTAATTACCAACTGAAGGCTGAAGATTTGTTAATTATGATGACCGACGGAATTTTTGACGGTCCCAGGCATATTGAAAACATTGATTTTTGGTTAAAGCGAAAGATTTTGGAACTGGAAACCGACGACCCGCAGGAAGTCGCTGATTTAATTATTGAAGAAGTGATTCGCGGGATGGACGGAGCGATTCCAGATGATATGACTGTGCTTGTTGCCAAAATTAAACATAACAATCCGAAATGGAAAGCAATCCCGGTCAATGCGATAAGAAAGTGGGCGTGAGTAAAGTCCGCCAGACGGTAGCGAATATTCAGGAAATTATGTTTAAACGAACCCTCCAGCGGCAAGAATGGTAATAAAAATGGAGGGGTTCATATGAATAAAGGGACAATTAAACAAATTTTACTATTAACGGATGGATGTTCAAATTATGGCGAAGATCCGGTCGCGATGGCAGCTCTTGCCCGCGAAGAAGGAATTACAGTTAATGTCATTGGTGTTATGAATAATGATGTTATTGATGAGCGGGGACTAAAGGAAATTGAAGATATTGCTGCTCAAGGGGGAGGGATTAGCCAGGTCGTTTACACGAAAAACCTTTCCCAAACGGTTCAGGTCGTTACAAGGAAGGCGATGACCCAAACATTGCAAGGGGTTGTTAATAGTGAATTAAAGCAAATTCTTGGTACGGATGTGGAAATGGAAGATTTGCCTCCAGAAAAGCGCGGCGAAATTATGGAAGTGGTCGATGAATTAAATGAGACGGTCAATTTGGAAGTTTTGATTTTAGTAGATACGAGTGCGAGCATGAAACATAAGCTGGAGGCGGTAAAGGAAGCCCTTCTTGATTTATCTTTAAGTCTCACCGCCCGAACGGGAAATAACCGTTTCTCCTTATTTATATTTCCGGGGAAAAAGAAAGAGGTTGAAAAATTAATTGACTGGACGCCGAAGCTGGAAAAATTAACAACCTCCTTTTCTAAACTCGTTCCAAGGGGAATGACACCGACTGGCCCGGCCATAAAAGAAGCGATTCAATTTATGCTTCAAACATCACCAAAGGGATTGTTAATGGAACATGATGGCGAAGAATTCTTTGAACAATCTATCTAATCTCCCTATTGGTACGGCCATAAAAGGGAAGTGGCACCATAATACGTATAAAATTGTGAAGAAATTAGGTAGCGGTGCCAACGGGGTTGTGTACTTAACGGATTGGAAAGGCACGCAGAGAGCCTTAAAACTTTCCGATAACCCGGTGACCATTACGTCGGAAGTAAATGTCCTAAAAGCTTTAGCGAAGGCCAAAGGGGTTGCCTTTGGCCCTGCTTTATTCGATGTTGATGACTGGGTTTTAGGCAGCGAAAAAATTTCTTTTTATGCGATGGAATATATTGAAGGAACGGATTTTCTCACCTTTATTAAAAAGCGGGGACTCGAATGGACCGATGTCCTCATTATGCAATTGTTATCAGATTTGGAAGTTTTACATAGGGGCGGCTGGATTTTTGGTGATTTAAAGCCGGAAAATTTAATAGTATCCGGACCCCCGATAAAAATCCGTTGTATCGATGTCGGCGGAACGACAAAAATTGGTAGAGCAATTAAAGAGTTTACCGAGTTTTTTGATCGAGGCTATTGGGGTTTAGGCTCACGGAAGGCAGAAATAACCTATGATTTATTTGCTGTGGCCATGGTGATGATTAATGCCTATTACCCGAAACGATTTGTAAAAACGGGAAGTGAAGGTTTATCTCAATTAATAGAAAAAATTCATGCTAAAGAAGGTTTAAAAAGAAGAAAGAAAATTTTATTGCGGGCATTAAAAGGTGAATATGCCTCGGCTTTAGAAATGAAAAGGGATCTTAGTTTAATAAAGATTCAAAAAGAACCTATTAGCCAAAAGGTCAAGAGTAGTGGAACTCCCCCAACAAGAAAGAAACGAAGACCCCTGCTTCGTGCTCTTGAAACTATTATCATAGTTAGTGTAATTTGTTTTATTTATGCTTTTTATATTGCCGGTCAACTCTTGTAATTTGGGGAAAGGGAAGCATCATTATGAGAAGAAAAAATGTTTTAAAAAAACTTGCAGATAAGGTACAATATTGAGTAATAATGGAATTTGCCTCAGAAATTCAATTTTTCCCCTCTCCCTTTCCTCCGCTTGACTATTAGATTAGGTAGAATAGAGTAAAATTTATGTTACATGTTTACTTGCGGTAAGCGGATGGAAAAAATATACCCACCATCTGAATCGAGGATTACGAAAATGGATCCATTTGAATTAAAAGTGAAAACTTTTATCGAACAACACCAGTTATTGAATAAAGGAGATAAGATTTTGGTAGGGGTTTCCGGAGGGCCTGATTCTTTGGCGCTCTTGTATTTTTTAAAGCGAATCCGAAATATGTGGGATTTATCTTTAATGGTCGCCCATGTAGACCACATGTTTCGCGGTGAAGAAAGTTTTTCGGAAATGAAGTACGTACAAGAGCTTTGTGAATCTTGGAACATCCCCTTTAAAGGAAAGAGGATTAATGTTCCCCAAGAAGTAAAAATTCAGCCGGGCTCTAATCCTCAAAATTTATCTCGAAAATTACGGTACGATTTTTTCCGAACTGTTATGGAAAAGGAGGAAATTCCCCTTCTTGCTCTTGCCCATCACGGTGACGACCAGATTGAAACCATTTTAATGCGATTAACAAGAGGTACAAGTGTAAAGGGGGCTGCGGGAATTCGGGTAAAACGAACTTTTGCGAGCGGGGCAATTATTCGCCCGTTTTTATGTGTCACAAAGCAGGAAATTGAGGAATATGCTGAGCGAATGGGCTTAAAACCGGTGTATGATCCGAGCAATAAAAAAGATACATATACACGGAACCGATTTCGGAAGTCGGTTTTACCTTTTTTAAAGCAGGAAAACGCAAAAGTACATACCCATTTTCAACGCTTCAGTGAGGAGCTTTTTGCAGATAATGATTATTTGTATTCATTAGCAGAAAGGGAAATTAAGAAATTCCTCCGCATTGGAGAACAGGGAGAAATTTCTTTTCCGATTGAACGTTTCCTTTCCCTCCCATCTCCTTTACAAAGAAGAGGTATTCATCTAATATTAAACTATCTTTATAAAGGGAAGGACTTGGAGCAAATCACCGGCACCCATGTCGAGAGCATCCTCCACATTTTGTACAGTCCTCATCCCTCAAAAAAGGTGAACTTGCCCGAGGGACTTGTGGCAGAACGCTCCTATTCGAAAATCACCTTTCATTTTCATCCCGAAACGATGGTGGAAAGATTTTCCTTCGAATGGGAAAAGGGTGGAGAAGTATTACTTCCGAATGGGAATAAACTAATCATGAAAAAATATACAGGTAAGGAGAAAGGTAACGATATCTTTTTCCTCGATGAAAGCACGCCAATGCCCCTTGTCGTCCGTACAAGGAAAGAAGGCGACCGGATTGAAGCTCTCGGAATGAGCGGATCCAAAAAAATCAAGTCCCTGTTTATAGACCGGAAAATTCCAATTAAATATAGGAATGAATGGCCAATTGTAACAGACAGGGAAGGTCGAATTCTTTGGGTTCCACTTTTACAAAAATCAAAATATGAGGCAGACCCAGAATTAGGAAACCTTCTCGTTTTACAATATATTATTCAAGAAGACTTCTGGGAGGATTTAAATTCATGAGACAGGATATCGAAAAGATTTTGATTACCGAAGAAGAGATTCAAAATAAAATTAAAGAATTAGGGAAAGTTTTGACGGAAGAATATAAAGACCGCTTCCCTCTTGCCATCGGCGTATTGAAAGGTGCCATGCCCTTTATGGCAGATTTATTAAAACATATCGATACATATTTGGAAATGGACTTTATGGACGTCTCTAGTTATGGCGGGAAAACTGTTTCCTCTGGTGAGGTAAAAATTATTAAAGACTTGAACACTTCGGTGGAAGGCCGGGATATTTTAATCATTGAAGATATCATTGATAGCGGGCTGACATTAAATTATTTGGTCGATTTATTCCGTTACCGGAAAGCAAATTCGGTAAAAATTGTCACCCTTTTGGATAAACCTGAAGGGCGCAAAGTAGATATTAAGGCTGATTATGCCTGCTTTACCATTCCGAATGAATTTGTCGTCGGCTATGGTTTAGATTATGAGGAAAAATATCGGAATTTGCCTTATGTAGGGGTATTGAAACCGGAAGTGTATACAAAAGAGTAAAGGGTTTCCATGAAAATAGTGCCGACTATATAGCGTGAATTTTACCTTTTAACAAGGGCCGGTACTTGGAAACGGATTCCTTGTCATTGCATGAATTTCTATGATACTATTTAATAAGTTTGTTCCCCCTTGAGAGGAGGTCAAGGATGAATCGAATTGTTCGAAATACTATATTTTATTTATTAATTTTTCTGGTCATTATCGGGGTTGTAAATTCCTTTACGACCGGCCAGGAAAACAATAAACAAATGACTTACAATGAATTTATTACCCATTTGGAAAAAGGGGACATTGAATATTTCAGTGCACAACCTGAGAATCAGGTTTATGTAATTACCGGGAAACTGAAAGATGCGGCTGAAAATGAAACCTTTACGGTTAATGTTTGGTCCAGCCCATCTGCCCAACAATTTTTGCAAGATAAAGCCCTCGAAACAAATACGAAATTCAATATGCTAGAGGCACGGGAAACAAGCGGATGGATTCAACTATTAACATCCATGATTCCCTTTATTATCCTTATCTTCTTCATCTTCTTCCTGTTAAATCAATCCCAAGGTGGCGGCGGCCGGGTCATGAACTTTGGGAAGAGCAAAGCGAAACTTTACAATGATGAAAAGAATAAAGTTCGCTTTAGCGATGTGGCAGGAGCCGATGAAGAAAAGCAAGAATTAATCGAAGTTGTTGAGTTTTTAAAAGACCCGAGAAAATTCGCGGAAATCGGTGCAAGAATTCCAAAAGGTGTCCTCCTTGTTGGACCTCCTGGAACTGGTAAAACCCTTCTTGCCCGGGCTGTTGCTGGTGAAGCAGGCGTGCCGTTTTTCTCCATCAGCGGCTCCGATTTCGTGGAAATGTTTGTCGGTGTCGGTGCTTCCCGGGTTCGGGACTTGTTTGAAAATGCAAAGAAAAATGCACCTTGTATCATTTTTATAGATGAAATTGATGCAGTTGGACGCCAACGGGGTGCTGGACTTGGCGGCGGTCATGACGAACGGGAGCAAACATTGAACCAGCTCCTCGTCGAAATGGACGGATTTAGCTCCAATGAAGGAATTATTATCATTGCGGCAACGAACCGTCCGGATATTCTCGATCCTGCTCTCCTCAGACCGGGGCGTTTCGATCGGCAAATCACTGTCGATCGGCCTGATGTAAAAGGTCGGGAAGCCGTATTGAAAGTTCATGCTAGAAATAAACCTCTTGATAAATCGGTCGACTTAAAAGTAATTGCCCAGCGGACACCTGGATTTTCCGGTGCTGACCTGGAAAACCTTTTAAACGAAGCAGCGCTTGTTGCAGCACGGCAAAATAAGAAAAAAATCGATATGTCCGATATTGACGAAGCGACCGACCGGGTCATTGCAGGTCCGGCGAAGAAAACAAGGGTTATTTCCGAAAAGGAACGGAGAATTGTCGCTTATCACGAAGGCGGACATACCATTATCGGACTTGTTTTGGATGAAGCCGATATGGTTCATAAAGTTACCATCGTACCACGGGGTCAAGCTGGCGGCTATGCGGTTATGTTGCCGAAGGAAGACCGCTACTTCATGACAAAACCGGAATTGATGGACAAAATTACCGGACTTCTTGGTGGCCGGGTAGCAGAAGAAATCGTCTTTGGCGAAGTCTCCACTGGAGCCAGCAATGACTTTGAAAGGGCAACGAGTATCGCTCGCCGGATGGTAACGGAATTCGGAATGAGTGATAAACTTGGTCCAATCAAGTTAGGTCAAGGTCAAGGTCATGTCTTCTTAGGTCGGGATCTCCATAGTGAGCAAAACTATTCCGAAAAAATTGCTTATGAGATTGACCTAGAAATCCAAGCCATTGTAAAAGAGTGCTATGAAAAAGCACGGAAGATATTGACTGAAAACCGAGATAAGTTAGAAGCCATTGCGCAGGCACTCTTAGAAGTAGAAACATTGGATGCAAGACAAATCCGTTATATTTATGAACATGGTCATCTACCAGAAAATGAAGAAGAGCTGGAAAAATACAATTATGACCATTCTAAAAAGGATTCAAAAGACTCTTCCAATGTAAAAGTTAATATTTCCGGGAAACCCGGGTCGGATGTTGAAGGAAAAGAAGAATCGACAACTACTTCCGAATCTACCGAGTCTGAGGGAGATCAAAAGGAACAAACCGACGATCAGGAAGATAAATAATATTAGAAAACCGGCTGTAATAAGCCGGTTTTTTTTAATGGGCACTAAGTCGGTTTTTCAAAATTTTTGCACGACGTTTTTAATGCGAATCGTTTTATGATAATATGTTTTTGCATTCTAAGAAAAGTTGGTGAGAAGATTGATTTTAGTAATGGATGTTGGAAATACAAATATCGTCCTCGGTGTATATGATGATAATAAATTGAAATATCATTGGCGGATTGAAACTAACCGCAACCGGACGGAAGACGAATATGGAATGCTAATAAAAGCATTATTTGAACATGAAGGCCAATCAATTAATGATGTGACCGGTATTATCATTTCTTCCGTTGTTCCGCCAATCATGTTTTTCCTTGAAAAAATGTGCGAGAAATATTTTCGCATTAAGCCGTTCATTGTCGGACCGGGGATTAAAACCGGATTGAATATTAAATACGACAACCCGAAGGAAGTAGGTGCAGACCGGATTGTCAATGCGGTCGCAGCCATTCACGAATATGGAAGCCCGCTTATTATCGTCGATTTTGGAACGGCGACAACCTATTGTTTTGTAAATGAGGAAAAACAGTACTTAGGCGGTGCCATTGCGCCAGGGATTCAAATTTCCACTGAAGCGCTCTATACGAAGGCGGCGAAACTGCCGAGGATTGAAATTGCTCCGCCAGAAAGAATTATCGGCCGAAATACCGTTGAAGCGATGCAGGCAGGAGTTGTTTACGGATATGTAGGTCAAGTGGATGGTATTGTTTCACGGATGAAGGCTTATTCTAATAAGAGACCTACCGTCATTGCTACCGGCGGCTTGGCAGAATTAATTGCCAGGGAATCGAAGGAAATTGATATTGTGGATCCTTTACTTACGCTAAAGGGACTGCATTTGATATATAACCGGAATATAAATACGAAATAAACGATTGTTTGTCAAAAAAGGTTTGTTGGAAGGAGACGAAGGATGGGCGACTATTTAGTAAAAGCATTAGCATATGATGGTGAAGTTCGGGCGTATGCCGTTCGGACAACGGATACAGTTTCTGAAGCTCAAAGACGGCATGATACATGGGCAACGGCATCCGCTGCTTTAGGAAGAAGCATGACGGCCAGTGTCATGATGGGTTCAATGTTAAAGGGAAATGCCAAATTAACGGTGAAAATCGATGGCGATGGTCCAATTGGTCATATTCTCGTGGATACAAATTCAGAAGGAGAAGTGCGCGGCTATGTGGCCAATCCAAAAGTCGATTTTCCGGTAAATGCTAAAGGAAAATTGGATGTGCGCCGGGCGGTCGGTACGAACGGGACATTAACGGTCGTCAAAGATATTGGACTGAAGGAGAAATTTTCTGGACAAGTACCTCTTGTTTCTGGAGAAATTGGTGAAGATTTTACGTATTACTTCGTTAATTCCGAGCAAGTTCCATCCGCTGTTGGTGTCGGTGTACTTGTTAATCCCGATCATTCCATTTCGGCAGCCGGCGGATTTATTTTGCAAATGATGCCTGGTGCTACGGAAAAAACGATTTCT
>Ga0079224_100017046_pt1 | contig 10226 bp, 8 predicted proteins | sample Stecom2015_FD_80414 | JGI IMG/M metagenome (GOLD analysis project Ga0079224, IMG submission 80414) | Agricultural soil microbial communities from Utah to study Nitrogen management - Steer compost 2015 | ecosystem: Environmental > Terrestrial > Soil > Agricultural land | place: USA: Utah... | reverse complement strand
GATCTGGCACCTGCAGGGCGGCTACCTGCCCGTGGTGAAGGACGTCGAGGACGAGCCCGAGGTCCAGGAGTTCTGGCAGCACGACCTGGCCGGCGTCCTGCTCCAGCCGGCCGCCGAGCAGCTGAGCGACGCCGACCCCGACCGGTCGGGCCCGCTGATCGGTCCCTACCCGGACGTCGCCGACGCGGTCGAGGCGGCGATGGAGGGGATCCTGTTCAACGACCAGGACGTCGCCTCGACGCTGGCCGACGCCGAGGAGCGCGCGACCGAGGCGCTGGAGCGCTACGCCGGCTGAGACGCCCGGGACGCCTCCGGCGCCCGGCCCGGAGCCGATGCGCCGGGGGCGGTGCGCGCCCGCGTAACGTGAACGACACCTATGGCCGCGCCGACCTTCCGCGACCGCATGCTCTCCCACCGTGGCGCCCGGGCGCTCCTGTCACCGGTCGGGCTCCTCGTCGGGATCGCCGTCGCCGTCGTGCTGGCGGTCGCGGGCCTGCCGGTGTGGGCGGCGGTGCTCGCGGGCGTGGCGCTCTGGGCCCTCAACGTGGTGCGCCTCGCGCCCCGGGGCCGGCGCCGTGAGCGCATCGACCCGTTCACGCTCCAGGAGCCCTGGCGGCGGTTCGTGCAGGACGCGCTGCAGGCCCGGTCGCGGTTCGCCCACGCGCTCGAGCGGGTCCCGCCGGGGCCCCTGCGCGACCGCCTGGGCGAGATCGAGCGGCGGGTGCAGACCGGTGTCGAGGAGTGCTGGCAGGTCGCGAAGCGCGGCCAGGCGCTGGTGCGGGCCCGGCGGGGCATCGACGTGGCCGACATCGACCGCCGCCTGGCCCGGCTCGAGCGGGCCGCCGCCGACGGCGGCCTCGACGAGGCCGACCGCGCGGTCCGGCAGTCGCTCGAGTCCCAGCGGTCCTCCGCCGACCGCCTCGACCAGGTGATCGAGCGGGCGCAGCGCGAGCTGCGCCTGCTGGACGCCCGACTGGAGGAGGCGGTCGTCCGCACCGTCGAGATCTCCGCCCGGGCGGCGGGCGGGGCGGCGGTCGCCGGCAGCCTCGGCGCGGACATCGACGCCGTCGTGAGCGAGATGGAGGCGCTGCGGCTCGCGCTCGACGAGGCGGGCGTCACCCCGGCGGGGGGTGCGACGGCGTGGCCGCGCGACCTGCCACCGGGCGGGGCGCGGTGAGCCGACGCCGCCGGCGCGACGAGCGGGGCGCGGCACCCGAGCGCCGGGGCGACGAGCCGCGGCCGCGGCGGGTCCGGCGCGCCGTCCGCCAGGAGGAGCTGCACTACGGGGAGGCGAACCGGCGCCGGGCCCGGGAGTTCTTCGGGCGGTCCACCGGCGCGACCGACCGGCCCGAGGACGCCGGCGGCGCCCCGCCGCCCCCGTGGCGGCTGCGCTGGGGCGGGGCCGAGCCACCCGCCGGCCGCTGGGCACCGGAGGAGGTGACCGGCGAGCTGCCCCTGCCCGCCGACATGTTCGGCCTGGCGCCGGAGTCGCCCGGCCTCGCCCAGCAGCCGCCGGGGCCGTGGATGACCGGCGAGCACCGGGCCGTCCACGTCGACGAGCCGTGGGCGCCCGGACGGCCCGAGCCGTGGGCCGGCGGGACGGGCGCGCCCCCCTCCCCCGACCGGACCGACGCCCGGGCCGGCGGAGAGGCCGCGACCCCGGCGCCACGGGACGCCGGCCCGTGGGCGCCCGCGCGCGACGAGCCGCACGACCTCCGAGCGGGCGAGCCGTGGGCGCCCGAGGGGGCCGGCCCGTGGGCGCCCGCGCGCGACGAGACGTGGACACCCGGGCCCGACGGGCCCCGGTCCCCGGCGCACGACGACCCCTGGGCGGCCGAGGGCGCCGGCCCGGCCGGGGACGGGGCGGGGTGGGCACCGGCACCGGCGGCCGACGCCGGCTGGGCCCCGCCCCGGGGCTGGGACGCCGCGGACGTCGGCTGGGGCGGCCCGGACACCGCGGAGCACGAGGTCTCCTGGGGGGAGGCCTGGCCGGCCGACACGGTCCCCCCGACCGAGCCCCGAGCGCCCGAGGGCACCGGACCGGCGGCCGCCGAGGCCGAGCCCGCCGCCCGGTCCAACGCCCGCGGCTCGCTGCTGGTCGCCGCCGGCATCCTGCTGTCGCGCTGCGCCGGGTTGATCCGGGAGATGGTCACCGCCGCCTTCCTCGGCGCGGGACCGGCCGCCGACGCGTTCAAGGCCGCGCTGCGCATCCCCAACCTCATGCAGAACCTGCTCGGCGAGGGGGTGCTGTCGGCCTCGTTCATCCCCGTCTACGCCCGCCTGCGCGCCGAGGGCCGCGACGAGGAGGCCGGCCACCTGGCCGGCGCCATCGCCGGCCTGCTCGCCGCGCTCACCGGCGTCATCAGCCTGGTCGGCGTCCTGTTCGCGGGGCCGCTCACCGACCTGCTCGTGCCCGGCTTCGCCCAGGACAAGTACGAGCTGACCGTCCAGCTCACCCGGATCATGTTCCCGGGCATCGGCTTCCTCGTGCTGTCGGCCTGGTGCCTGGGGGTCCTCAACAGCCACAAGCAGTTCTTCCTGTCCTACGTGGCCCCGGTGCTGTGGAACGTGGCGCAGATCGCCGCGCTCGTCGGTGGGGTGGTCGTCGTCGGCGGCCACACCTCGGCGGCCGACCAGCGCGACCTCGCCGTCGCGCTGTCCTGGGGCGTGTTCGTGGGCGGCGTGCTCCAGTTCGGCGTGCAGCTGCGGCCGGTCCGGCGGCTGCTCGGCGCCGTGCGCCCCAACCTGCACGCCCGTGACCCGTGGGTCCGCAGCGTCATCGGCCGCTTCGTGCCGGTGCTCGCCGGGCGGGGCGCCATCCAGATCATGGGGTGGGTCGACCTGTGGCTGGCGAGCTACCTGGTCAGCGGCGCCGTCTCGTCGCTCACCTACACGATGGTGCTCTACCTGCTGCCGGTCAGCCTGTTCGGCGTGAGCGTGGCGGCGGCCGAGCTGCCCGACATGTCGCAGGTCGCGGTGCACGACCCCGAGACCCGACGGCGCTTCCGGCTGCGGCTGGAGGACAGCATGGCCCGGATGGGCTGGTACGTGGCCTTCACGGCCACCATGTTCATCGTCGTCGGCGACGTCGTCGTCGCCGCGGTGTTCGAGCGGGGCAGCTTCGGGCGGGCCGACACGGTCGCGGTGTGGCTCACCCTCGCCGTCCTCGCCGTCGGGCTCCTCCCCGCCACCGCCACCCGGCTGCTGCAGAACGGGCTCTACGCGCTCGACGACCCCCGCACCCCGGCGCGGCTCGGCGTGCTCGGCGTCGTCCTCTCGGCGATCGTCGGCCTCGCCTTCATGTTCCCGCTCGACCGCCTGTACGTCGGGCCGGAGCAGGTCGAGGGCTGGGGCGACGTGTTCGCCGTCGGACCGCTGCCCGCCGAGGTGCGCGACAACCCCGAGGGCGTCGTCCACCTCGGCATCCTCGGCCTGGCGATCGGCGCCACCGTCTCCCGCTGGATCGAGTACCGGATGCTGAGCACCGCGCTGGCGTGGCGCATCGGCCGCACCAAGCTGGCCGGCCGCTGGCTGGCGCCCATCTCGGCCGGCTGCGCGGTGGCCGCCGTGGTCGCCGCCGGTGCCGAGCACGTGCTCGGCGCGCTGCCCGAGGTCGTCGAGGTCGTGCTGGTCGTCGGGCCCGCCGGCCTCGTCTACACGGCCGTCACCCACCGCCTCGGCGTGCCCGAGGCGCGGGCCACCGTGGCCCGCCTCGCCGGGGCCGCCCGCCGACTGCGCCCCTGAGCGATCTACAGTGCGGGCATGCTCAAGGTGTTGCGACGGTGGTGGGCCTACATCACGGCGAAGCTCGGCATGTCGCTCGAGGAGCGCGCCGACCCCAAGGTCCAGCTCGAACAAGCCATCTCCGAAGCCCAGGACCAGCACCGCCGGCTGAAGGAGCAGGCCGCCAACGTCATCGCGCACCAGAAGCAGACCGAGATGCGCCTCAACCGGGCGATGGCCGACCTGGAGAAGGTCAGTACCAACGCCCGGCAGGCCGTGCTCATGGCCGAGCAGGCCGCCCAGGCCGGCGACCAGGCCAAGGCCGCCCAGTACACGGCCACGGCCGAGAGCTTCGCCAACCGCCTCATCGCCCTCGAGCGCGAGGTCGAGGACCTGAAGGCCCTGCACCTGCAGTCGACCGAGGCCGCCAACCAGGCGAAGGCCGCCGTCCAGCAGAACGCCACCGCCCTGCAGCAGAAGCTGGCCGAGCGCCAGAAGCTGCTCAGCCAGCTCGACCAGGCGAAGATGCAGGAGCAGATGAACACGGCCATGGCCTCGCTGTCGGAGTCGGTCGGCCAGGACGTGCCCACCCTCGACGAGGTCCGCCAGAAGATCGAGACCCGCTACGCCCGGGCCAAGGGCATGGCCGAGCTGACCGAGAGCTCGGTGGAGAGCCGGATGCTCGAGGTCGAGCAGGCGGCGATGAACACCGAGGCCCAGGCCCGGCTCGCCCAGATCCGCGAGCAGCTCGGCATCGGCCCCGGCTCGGCACCGTCCGACGCGCCGACCGACACCGCCGGCGGCACGTCGGGCGCCGCGCCCTGAACGGGCGACCGCGGGCCGCGGGCGCCGAGCGTCCGGCACCGGAGGGCGACCCGCCCGTCGGTGTCGGGCCGCACCCCCACCCGTGGCCGGACGACCCCCGGCTCGACCCGGAGCTGCTGGCCCGGGGCGACCGCCGCAACGTCGTCGACCGCTACCGGTACTGGCGGGTCGAGGCGATCGTCGCCGACCTCGACGCCCGGCGGCACCCGTTCCACGTCGCCATCGAGAACTGGCGCCACGACCTGAACATCGGGACGGTGGTCCGCAACGCCAACGCCTTCCTGGCCGCGGCGGTGCACATCGTCGGGCGCCGTCGCTGGAACCGCCGGGGGGCGATGGTGACCGAGCGCTACCAGCACGTCGTCCACCACCCGACGATCGAGGACCTGGCGGCCTGGGCGGCCGGCGAGGACCTGCCGCTCGTCGGCATCGACAACCTCCCGGGCGCCGTCCCCCTGGAGTCGTCCCCCCTGCCCCACCGCTGCGTGCTCCTCTTCGGGCAGGAGGGACCGGGGCTCTCCGCGGCCGCCCGGGCGGCCTGCCGGGAGGTCCGCTCGATCACGATGTTCGGCTCGACCCGATCGATCAACGCCGGGGTGGCCTCCGGCATCGCCATGCACAGCTGGATCCGCGACCACGTGCTGGGGAGGGGTTCGACGTGATCCTCGACCGCTTCCGTCTGACCGACCGGGCCGCCGTCGTCACCGGCGCCGGGCGGGGGATCGGCGCGGCGACCGCGGTGGCGCTGGCCGAGGCCGGCGCCGACGTCGTCGTGTCGGCCCGCACCGAGCAGCAGCTCGCCGCCGTGGCCGAGCGGATCGAGGCCGCGGGCCGTCGGGCGGTCGTCGTGCCCGCCGACCTGTCCGACCTCGACGCCGCCGCCGGGCTGGCCGAGGCGGCGGCCGGCGAGCTCGGCCGCCTCGACGTGGTGGTCAACAACGTCGGGGGCTGGATGCCCCGCGAGTTCACCCGGACCGCGCCCCGCCACCTGGCGGCCGCCTTCCACTTCAACGTGGCGACGGCGCACGCCGTCACGCAGGCGGCGGTGCCGTTCATGCTGGCGTCGCCCCGGGAGGACGACGCGCCCGCGGCCGTGGTCAACGTGTCGTCCGCCATCGGCTCGACGGCGGGGCGCGGCTTCCTCGCCTACGGCACGGCCAAGGCGGCGCTGTCGCACTGGACGCGTCTCGCCGCCCGCGACCTGGCCCCCCGCATCCGGGTGAACGCCGTGGCGGTCGGTGCCGTCGCCACCTCGGCGCTGGCGCTCGTCACCGAGGACGAGGCCACCCGGCGCGGGCTCGAGGAGGCCACCCCGCTGCGCCGCATCGGCGACCCGGACGAGGTCGCCGCCGCGATCCTGTTCCTGGCCTCGCCGGCGTCGTCGTACCTGACCGGCCAGGTCGTGGGTGTCGACGGCGGGCTCGACCACCCGAGCCTGGACCCCGGCTACCCCGATCCCTGAGCCGCGGGCCCCTCCTCCGACGACGCCGGGGCGGGGGACGTCCCCTCCCCCGCCGTGCCCGGGCCGGCGGGCGGCAGCAGGCCGACGACCAGCAGCAGCACGCCGAGGCGGAGCTGGAGAACGGGCACGACCAGGTGGCGCGCCGTCTCCATGCCGTCGCCGTGCCAGGCCACGAGCCCGTGGACGGCGGCCAGGGCGACGCAGACCGACCCGGTGACCAGCGCCGGGGTCCAGCGCCCGAGGCCCACACCCCAGCCGACGAGCAGCGCGCCGGCCGCCAGCACCAGCGGGCTGGGGAGCGCCAGCACCCGGTCGACCAGGGGGGCGCGGACCGTGTCGGGCGCCGCGTAGAAGTCCCGGTCGCCGCCCGCGTTGTTGAAGGCCCGCTCGGGGCTGCGGAAGGGCTCGGCCAGGACGTAGCCGGGGTGGGTGGCCATGTAGCGCAGCAGGGCCGGGCGACCCTCCGACGCCACCCACCGCAGCCAGGGCCCGAGCTCGGGGTCGTCGTCGGCGACGGCGACGACCGGTGCCCGGCCGGGCTCCACGTGGGGCGCCCGCCGGTCGGGGCCGAGGAAGTGCTCGGCCTGGGGCATCCCGTGGTCGGCGAACCACTCCACCCGCTCGGGGTAGGGCAGGATCCGTACCGCGTAGACGTTACGGGTCGGGAAGGCGTGCCGCTCGCCGTGGGCCGCGCCGGCCATCGCCAGGGCGCCGAGCGCGAGGCCCGCCGCGCCCAGGGCGGCCAGCGGGCGCGCCCAGGCCGGGGCGCCGGTGCCGACCGCGCGGCGGGCGGCCAGGTGGGCGCGGGCGGCCGCGGCCACGGCGACCCCCAGCGCCGCGGCCCCGCCGCCCAGCGCGACCGCCGCGTGGCTGTCCCGCACCGCCAGCCAGGCCGCCGCCACCGCCACGGTGGCGGCCACCGCCCCCCGGCCCGGGGACCGGGCGACCTGCAGGCCGGCGGCCACGGTCAGGGCCAGCAGCGACTGCGCCGGCGATTCGGACAGCACCGACCGCTCCCACATCGTCACCGGCGTCGTGGCGGCCAGTGCGACCACCGCGCCGGCGGCCACCCACCGGCCCCGTCCTCGCACGACCGTCGCCACCGACGCCGCCAAGGCCGTCCAGCAGGCCACGGCCAGGGCGGCCTGCAGCGCCACGTACCGCGACAGGTCGCTGCCCGCCAGGCGCAGCAGCACCGGTACGCCCGGCGGGCGGCTGCCCGCCCACAGCGCCCGGCTGGCCCAGGGCGCCTCGGCCGTGGCGGCGAAGTCCCCGGTGTCCTGCCAGGAGAGCGGCGCCCGCCCGTGGAGCTGCCACCACCGCAGCAGCGCGAGCAGCGGCGCGGCCACGAGGGCGACCACGAGCCCGGGCGCCCGGCGGGGCGCCCCGGGCGTGGCGGTGGTGGGCGCACCGGCCGGTGCGTCCACGGTTCGGCTCACCGCGGCCCCCTGGTCACGCCGGCGACCGTACCCGGCGCCGGCCGCCGCCCACGCCGGGCCCGCGGCCGGCGGCTCAGGGCAGCACGACGAGGTCGTCGCGGTGCACCACCTCGTGGGGCACGCCCTCCGGCAGCTGGGACGTGCGCAGCCCGGACACCTCGCGCAGGCCGGCGGCGTCGAGTCGGCTCAGGCCCTTGGCGAACACCTCGCCGTCCGGCCCGGCGATCTCCACCGCGTCGTCGGCCTCGAAGCTCCCCTTCACGCCGGTGACACCCGCCGGCAGGAGCGACACGCCCCGCTCGCGCAGCGCCCGCTTGGCGCCCTCGTCGACGAGGATCGTGCCCGACGACCCGACGGCGAAGGCGATCCAGAGCTTGCGCGCCGGCAGCCGGCGCTTCCGGGGGACGACGACGGTCCCGATGCCCGGCGTGCCCTTGACGGCGTCGAGCAGCACCCCGGACCGGTGGGCGTGGGCGATCACCGCCCGCACGCCCGACCAGGCCGCGATCTTCGCCGCGGCCAGCTTCGACGCCATGCCGCCGCTGCCCCGGTCGGACCCGACGCCGCCGGCCATCGCCTCGAAGGTGTGGTCGACCTCGACGATCTCCTCGATCAGCGAGGCCTCGGCGTCGAAGCGGGGGTCGCCACTGAGGAGCCCCGGCTGATCGGTCAGCAGCACCAGCAGGTCGGCGGCGAGCAGGTGGGCGACGAGGGCCGCCAGCCGGTCGTTGTCGCCGAAGCGGATCTCGTCGTCGGCGATGGCGTCGTTCTCGTTGACGACCGGCACGACGCCGAGCTCGAGCAGGCGGTTGAGCGTCGATCGGGCGTGCAGGTACTGCTGGCGCACCATGAAGTCGAGCGGGGCGAGCAGCACCTGCCCTCCCACGAGGCCGGACCGGCCCAGCGCTGCGTCGTAGACCTGCATGAGGCGGCTCTGCCCGACGGCGGAGGCCGCCTGCAGGGTCACCGCGTCGCGCGGCCGGGCGGCGATCCCCAGGGGTGGCAGGCCGGCGGCGATGGCGCCGCTGGTCACGATCACCACCCGGTGGCCGAGCTGGCGCAGCTCGACCACTTCGGCGCAGAACTTGGCGACGGCCGCCTCGTCGATCTCCCCGCCGTCGCAGGTGATCGACGAGGTCCCGATCTTCGCGACGACGATCACCGGTCGTCCTCGTCGTCCTGGAACTCGAACACCAGACCTCCGATGCGAACGCTGTCCCCGGGCCGGGCACCCGCCCGGGCGAGTGCCTTGTCGATGCCGAGGCGGCGGATGCGCCGGTGGGCCTCGTCGAGGGCGTCGTGGCGGGTCAGGTCGGACAGGTTCACCGCCCGCAGCGCCTGGCGTCCCTCGACGACCCACTCGGCGCCGTCCCGCACGATCCGGAACCCCTCGCTCGCCGGGCGGTGGACGACGAACTGCGTGGGCTCGGGCAGCTCGGCCCGCGCCGCCCGCACCGCGTCGGCGAGCCGTCCCCGCAGCCGGGCGATGCCCTCGCCGGTCACCGCCGAGATGCGCAGCTCGACGGGGGCGTCGGCCCCGTCCTCGGCCAGGTCGGCCCGGCTGCCCACGACGACCCGTTCGCGCTCGAGCAGGTCGGGCCGGTAGGCGCCCAGCTCCTCGAGGAGGACCTCCAGCTGCTCGGCCGGCGGCCGCTCGGCGAAGGGCGCCAGGTCGAGCAGCACGCACAGCACGCGGGCGCGCTCGATGTGCCGCAGGAACTGGTGGCCGAGGCCGCGCCCCTCGCTGGCGCCCTCGATGAGACCCGGGATGTCGGCCACCACGTACTCGTACCCGTCGTCCATGCGCACGACCCCGAGATGTGGCTCGAGCGTGGTGAACGGGTAGTCGGCGATCTTCGGCTTGGCCGCCGAGATGCGGCTGATCAGCGTCGACTTGCCGACGTTGGGGAAGCCGACGAGGGCCACGTCCGCGAGCAGCTTGAGCTCGAGCCGCAGCCAGCGCTCCTCGCCGACCTCGCCCTGCTCGGCGAAGGCGGGTGCCCGGCGCCTGTTGGACAGGAACCGGGCGTTGCCCCGCCCACCCCGGCCGCCCTCGGCGGCGAGGTAGCGGTCGCCGGGGTTGACCAGGTCGGCGAGCACGGTGCCGTCCCGGTCGCGCACGACGGTGCCGACCGGCACCGGCACGAGCACGTCGGCGCCGGACCGCCCGTGCCGTCCCTTGCCCATGCCGTGCGCGCCGTCCTCGGCCCGCCGGAACGGGTGGTCGCGGAAGGCGAGCAGCGAGGCCACGTTGTGGTCGGCCACCAGCCAGACGTCGCCGCCGTCACCGCCGTCACCGCCGTCGGGCCCACCCCGGGCCACGTGCGCCTCTCGCCGGAAGGACACCGCCCCGGCACCCCCGTCGCCGGCCTTGGCGTGGAGGTTGCACTCGTCGACGAACTGGGACACCGCTGCCGAGTATGTCGGGACGGTGACGACGTTGCGAAACGCGCGGCACGAGCTTCACGCGCCCGTGACACGACGCGAACGGGCCCCCGCCGCGGCGGGGGCCCGGGTGCGGTCGATGGTGGCGCTCAGGCGGTCGGCAGCACGTCGACCAGCTTGCGGCCGCGCCGCTGGCCGAACTTGACCTTGCCGTCGACGAGCGCGAACAGCGTGTCGTCGCCGCCCCGGCCGACGTTGTCGCCCGGGTGGACGCGGGTCCCGCGCTGGCGCACGAGGATGGCGCCCGCGCGCACCTCGGTGCCGTCGAACACCTTCACGCCGAGGCGCTTGGAGTGCGAGTCGCGGCCGTTCTTGGTGGAGCCGGCGCCCTT
>Ga0079224_100017045_pt1 | contig 10227 bp, 8 predicted proteins | sample Stecom2015_FD_80414 | JGI IMG/M metagenome (GOLD analysis project Ga0079224, IMG submission 80414) | Agricultural soil microbial communities from Utah to study Nitrogen management - Steer compost 2015 | ecosystem: Environmental > Terrestrial > Soil > Agricultural land | place: USA: Utah... | reverse complement strand
CAATGGGCCGAGTGCAGTGAATTTTTTGTACGTGTTTGGATAATCGCGTTCAATCACTATCATGTGCGGGCCGGTCTTGCCGGGAATCAGATCGCATTCACCTTTTTTCCAGTCGCTGACATCCAGCGCTTGTGCCAGTTCTCCCGGTGTATCGTGCAGTGTTGGTGTGAGGACCAGTTCCTTTTCCACGCCGAGTTCACCCACGGCGACATCGGAGAATTTTTTCGCGATACCTCTATATATTTCCCAGTCGCTCTTCGATTCCCACACCGGATCGACTGCTGCAGAAAGCGGATGGATGAATGGATGCATGTCAGAGGTATTCAGATCATTTTTTTCATACCAGGTGGCGGTCGGCAACACGATATCCGAATACAAACACGTCGTGGACATGCGGAAGTCCAGCGTCACCAGCAGATCGAGCTTGCCTTCGGGCGCCTGTTCGCGCCAGACGATCTCCTCGGGTTTCGCATCTTCGCTGCCGAGATCCTTGCCTTGCACGCCGTGTTGCGTGCCGAGCAGGTGTTTGAGGAAGTACTCGTGACCTTTGCCCGACGAGCCGAGAATGTTCGAGCGCCACACGAACATATTGCGCGGGAAGTTCTTCGGGTTGTCCGGGTCTTCGCAGGACAGCTTCAGCGCGCCGGACTTGAGTGCGTCGACGGCGTAGTCCTTCGGGTCCATGCCGGCGGCCAGCGCCTGCTTGCAGACTTCGATGGGATTCGTTTCGAGCTGCGGTGCCGAAGGCAGCCAGCCCATGCGCTCCGCGCGCACGTTGTAGTCGATGAAGCTGCCGGTGAATTCGTTCGGGTCCGCCGTGGGCGAAAGAATCTCGCTGACCTTCAGCTTTTCGTAGCGGTATTGATCCGTATGCGCGTAGAAGAACGAGGTGGAGTTCATCTGACGCGGCGGACGGTGCCAGTCGAGCGCGAAGGCGAGCGCGGTCCAGCCCGTCTGCGGGCGCAGCTTCTCCTGGCCCACGTAATGCGCCCAGCCGCCGCCCGACTGACCGATACAGCCGCACATCATCAGCATGTTGATGATGCCGCGGTAGTTCATGTCGCAGTGGTACCAGTGGTTCATCGCCGCGCCGATGATGACCATCGACTTGCCTTGGGTTTTCTCGGCGTTGTCGGCGAACTGGCGTGCGATGTCGATGACGTCCTGCGCTTTCACGCCGGTGATCGCTTCCTGCCAGGCGGGCGTATAGGGCACATCGTCATCGTAGGACCGTGCGACATTGCCGCCGCCCAGGCCGCGATCGAGGCCGTAGTTCGCGCATAGCAGGTCGAACACCGTCGCGACGTAGGTTTCCTCGCCGTTCAGAACGAGCTTGCGTGCGGGCACGTTGCGATGGAGCACATCGCTGCCCTGATCATTGGCGTTGAAGTGTGCGTGTGCGATGCCGCCGAAGTAGGGGAAGCCGACCGAGACCACATCGCCCGTATCGATCAGCGACAGCTTCAGTTTCACCTCGCTACCCGTCGTGCCTTCCTTGGCGTCGAGGTTCCATTTGCCTTGCTCGCCCCAGCGATAGCCGATGGCGCCTTGCGGGACGACCGTCTTGTCGGTCGCCTCGTCGACGCCGACGGTCTTCCATTCGGGGTTGTTCGCTTCGCCCAGCTTGTCGGCGAAGTCGGACGCGCGCAAGAAGCGATCGGCGACATAAGCTTCGCCGCGCTTCACCAGCTTCACCAGCAGCGGCATGTCCGTGTAGCGGCGGCAGTAGTCGGCGAAGTAGGGCGCCTGGCGGTCGAGATGGAACTCGCGCAGGATGACATGGCCCATGGCCATCGCCATCGCGGCGTCGGTGCCCTGCTTGGGGTGCATCCACAGATCGGCAAGTTTCGCGACTTCGGCGTAGTCGGGCGTGACGGCGACGACTTTCGCGCCCTTGTAGCGCACCTCGGTGAAGAAGTGGGCGTCGGGCGTGCGCGTCTGCGGCACGTTCGAACCCCACGCCATGATGAAGGTCGAGTTGTACCAGTCGGCCGATTCCGGCACGTCGGTTTGTTCGCCCCACACCTGCGGGCTGGAAGGCGGCAGATCGCAGTACCAGTCGTAGAAGCTCATGCACACGCCGCCGATAAGCGAGAGGTAGCGCGAGCCGGCGGCGTAGGACACCATCGACATCGCCGGAATGGGCGAGAAGCCGATGATGCGGTCGGGGCCGTGATCCTTGATGGTCTGCACGTTCGCGGCGGCGATGATCTCGTTCACTTCCTCCCAGGACGAGCGCACGAAACCGCCCATGCCGCGGACGGATTTGTAGGCTTTCGCTTTGACCGGATCGCCGACGATGGAACGCCAGGCTTCGACCGGATTCATGGTGCGCCGCGCCTCGCGCCACAGGCGGATGAGCTTGCCGCGCACCATCGGATACTTCACGCGGTTGGCGCTGTACAGATACCAGGAGTAGGAGGCGCCGCGCTGACAACCGCGCGGTTCGTGGTTGGGCAGATCGGGACGCGTGCGCGGGTAGTCGGTCTGCTGCGTCTCCCAGGTGACGATGCCGCCCTTGACGTACACCTTCCACGAGCACGAGCCCGTACAGTTCGTGCCGTGGGTGGAACGCACGACCTTGTCGTGCTGCCAGCGCTTGCGATAGCCGTCTTCCCAGCGACGGTCTTCGTTGGTGACCACCCCGTGCCCGTCGGAGAATTCCTCTCGCGGCTGGGTGAAGTAGGTCAGGCGGTCCAGAAAGTGGCTCATGAAGGTCTCCTGGTGTGTTATTCGTTCAGCAAGGCATCGGCGCGTTGCGGCGCGCGTAGTACCACCACGTCATCGCGATGCAGCTCACGTAGAAGGCGATGAAGCAGTACAGCGCCGCGTCCGGACTGCCGGTCATGGCGATGGACGTGCCGTAGCTCTTGGGAATGAAGAAGCCGCCGTAGGCGCCGATCGCGCCGGAGAAGCCGAGCACCGCGGCGGCTTCCTTGTTGCCGTCCTTGACGGCCTGTTCCTGCGCATCGAGGCCTTTGCCTTGAGCGGCGCGCTGGCGTTCGGTGAGGAAAATCACCGGGATCATGCGGAAGGTGGAACCGTTGCCGATGCCGGTGGTGACGAACAGCGCCATGAACATCAGCAGGAAGCCGGTGAAGTTGCCGGCGTAGCCGGTCGCCTCATTGGGCAGGAAGTAGAGGACGCCCACTACCGCAAGCACCATTGCGATGTAGTTCCACAGCGTGACCCGTGCGCCGCCGAGCTTGTCGGCCAGCCAGCCGCCGAAGGGCCGGACCAGTGCGCCGACCAGCGGCCCCATCCAGGCGTATTGCAGCGCCAGCACTTCCGGGAACTGGCTGCGGATCAGCAGCGGGAAGCCCGCCGCGTAGCCGATGAACGAGCCGAAGGTGCCGAGGTAGAGCCAGCACATCAGCCAGTTGTGCTTGCGCTTGAAGATCACCGACTGCTCCGCGAAGGAGGCTTTGGCGTCGGCGATGTCGTTCATCTTGAACCAGGCGATGACGGCGCACAGGGCGATGAACGGCACCCAGATGAACGCGGCGTTCTGCGCCCAGATGGTCCTGGTTTCGCCTGCGGCATTGACGATGGTTTGCGGCTCGCCGCCGAACACCGAGAACGCGACGATCATGGGCGCGACGAACTGCACCGTCGACACACCGAGGTTGCCGAGTCCCGCATTCACGCCGAGCGCCGAACCCTTGCGCTCCTTGGGGAAGAAGAAGCTGATGTTCGCCATCGACGAGGAGAAATTCCCGCCGCCGAAACCGCATAGCAGCGCGAGGATCAGCATGGTCGGATAGGAGGTGGAGGTGTCCTGGATCGCGAAACCGATGCCGAGGGCGGGGATGAGCAGCGACGCCGTGGAGATGGCGGTCCACCGCCGGCCGCCGAACACCGGCACCATGAAGGAATAAAAAATCCGCAGCGTCGCGCCCGAAAGCGCAGGCGCTGCGGCGAGCCAAAACAGTTGATTGGTGCTGAACTTGAAGCCGAGGTAGGGTAGGTTCACCGCCACCACGCTCCACATCTGCCAGACGGCGAAGGCCAGGAACAGGCAGGGCACCGAAATCCACAGATTGGTGCGGGCGATGGCTTCGCCTTCGCGCTTCCAGAAGGCCTTGTCTTCGGGGGTCCAGATCTTCAGCACACGGCCCTGTGCGCGACGTCCCAGAACTTCAGTGTTCATTTGCGTGGCCTCCGCTTATTGCGCTACGGCCGATTGCGGGCCCATGACGTCGGTACGCCGCACTTCGGTGAAGTACATCCAGATGAGGGACACCCACACCACGCCGTACATCAACATGAAGGCGCTGGAGCGGATGCCGGTGAGGTCCTGCAGGGCGCCGAAGAGAATCGGCAGAAGAAAGCCGCCGAGACCGCCGGCGAGACCGACGATTCCCGAGATCACGCCGATGTTGGTAGGAAACTCGTCGGAGATGTATTTGAAGACCGAGGCCTTGCCGAAGGCCCAGGCCACGCCGATGACGAACATCAGCACCGTGAACATCCAGGCGTTGAGGCCGACGTCGAAGGTCTTCGGACCGTCGAGCGTCATGACGGTGAACTGCGTCTGCGGATAGGACAGCAGGAACAGGCAGACCCAGCTCACCCACAGCACCCACCAGGTGACGCTGTGCGCGCCGTACTTGTCCGACAGCCAGCCGCCGATCGCGCGCAGCACGCCGCCCGGCAGCGAGAAGCATGCGGCCAGCAGGGCGGCGATGCGGATGTCGAAACCGTATTCGCCGACGTAGTACTGCACCATCCACAACGACAGCGCGACATAACCGCCGAACACGATGGAGTAGTACTGGCAGTACTTCCACACGCGCGGGTCTTTCAGCGCAAGCATCTGTTCGCGCCAGGTGACCTTCGAGTCGACCAGGTGCGCCGGGTCGCTGTAGGAGCAGAACCAGAACACCACAGCGGTGGCGAGGAGGGCGATGGCGTACACCTGCGGCACCATCGTCCAGCCCACTGCGACGACGATGGCCGGCGCCACGAATTTGTTCAGCGCCGCGCCCGAGTTGCCCGCGCCGTACACGCCCATCGCGAAGCCCTGGCGCTTCCGCGGGAACCAGCGTGCGACATAGGGCGTGCCGACCGAGAAGGAGCCGCCGGCGAGGCCGACGAACAGGCCGAGTACGAGGTAGTGCCAGAACAGCGTGGCGTACTGGATCAGCCAGATCGCCGGCACGCATACCAGCATCAGCAGAAACAGGACGATGCGTCCGCCGAACTTGTCGGTCCACATGCCGAGCGGCACGCGCACCAGCGATCCGGTGAGTACGGGTGTTGCGGTGAGGATGCCGAACTGCGTTGCGTTGAGTCCGAGCTCGTTTTTGATCGGAATGCCGATCACGCCGAACATCATCCACACCGCAAAACACACGGTGAAAGCGAGCGTGCTCGACACGAGCACCGACATCGCCTTGCCCGACTGCGTGGTTGCCACCTGAGCCTCCCTTCGCGCCGTTGTATCCATGGCGCGATGGTGGTCTTAGCTAGCGTTGCGCAACATTCACCGGTGGGAGGTTGGCGTAAGGGCGGAAGGAGGAGGGGCGCTTAGCCGGATGGTGGATGGGGGTCCGTCGGAAGAACTATGGTGCCGCTGTGGCTTTGCGTTCGAGGACGCCTTTCAGTCTAAATTGCAGAGGGCGGGCAACTGGTGGAGTCCGTGGACTATCGCCAGTCGGGGCATTCTTGAGCTAGACCAGTGGCATGACTTGGGCCGTAATAAAAAACGGCCGGGACATTGCCCGGCCGTTTGGGCACTAAGGTACGTTACGCGGCGAGGCGCAGATCAAGCTGTTGCTGCCCGCAGGGAACGGACTCGTAACGCGGAGATAAGGCTCGAGGTAGCTGTGTCCCACCACGCCTTCGTTGGTATAGAGGTCGATAAGAATCATCGGCCAGTCTCTGAACAGCCCGACTTTGGAAACGATGGGTCGCTTCAAAGGCACGTTGACGGCGCGTACCCGCATGTGTTGGAGAGTGAGCCGGGCATGCGTGATCTTGTGCTCCGGTGGTGGAGAACGATGTGTGTCCGCGCGCCATGCCTGACGTGGCGCGAATGTTGAGGCTTGAATGGTTGCCGGGATTCCGGCGGATGAACAGCGTGCTAAAGGACACGCCGGATCAGCGGCGCTCCTGCAGCGCCTTGCTGCCTATGGCATCGCGGGGCTTCTGCAGCGTCACCAGTGCGGTACCTAGTGCGATCAATATAAGAAACGCCCCGACTACTGCGTTGTGCTCGACTGAAGACCGGTCGATGACGACACTACCGACCCACGCGCCGAAGGCGATGCCCAGATGCAGCACTGCGGTATTCAGACTCTGCTGGATATCGGCTGTTTCGGGCGACAACTGAACGAGGTGGGTCTGGATCGGCGGTGTGATCGACCAGCTCAGCAGGCCCCAGGCGATCAACACGGTCCAGAAGAGCGCGGGCACGTCCGTCGTATGCGGGATGATCAGTAGGCAGATGCACAAGAGCACGATGGCGGTGAGCAACGTGCGCCGTGGCCCAAATTTGTCAGCGGATACGCCCGCGAGTCCGCCGCCGGTCATGGCGGCCGCGCCGTATACGAAGTACACGAGCGTCACGAGCGCGCCGCCGAACGCCATCGTGGTGGTCACGAATGGTGTCAGGTAGCCGTACAAGGTGTAGTGGCCGGTCAGGAAGAAGAATGTGGTCAGTTGGCCGAACAGTATTTTCCGGTCCCGCAGTGCATGGATGTGCGTCTTCAGCGGCGCCGGCCGTTTGACCGGATCGCTGCCGAAGAATAGGGCGACCGCCACAACGAGAACCATGGCCAGTATGGCGACGAGAATGAAGGGGCTGCGCCAGCCGTAAGCGTGGCCCATGCTTACGCCGATGGGCAGACCGAGCACCAGCGATCCGCTGATGCCCATGATGACGAGTCCGATCGCGCGACCGCGATTTTCCGGTCTGGAGATATGGGCTGCCATCGCCAGGGCAAGCACTGTGAGCAGTGCGCCGCTGGCTGCCGTGACGATGCGAGACAGCATCAGCGTGCCGTACGTCGTGCTGGCGACGGCAACGAAATTTCCCGCGATGAAGACCAGGAGGGCAGCCAAGGTCACGCGTTTTCGATCCGCTTGTCCCACCAGAAGAAGCAGCAGTGGTCCGCTGACGGCGAAGACAAGAGCGAAAGCGGTGATCAGCAACCCCGCGTGTCCGATACTGACGCCCAAGTCCAGCGCGACGAGGTCGAGTATCCCGCCAATGATCAATTCCACCATGCCGACGACAAACGCGATCGATGTCAGCAGGTAAATGCGTTTATCCAAGACGGGTATCGTTCCTATTCTTTAAAGCCGGAGGAGGGCCGGGTCGTTCATCGATGCTCCAGTCGGAACATAAAATCCGCCGGGAACCGATCCAGGTTTCGAGAAGTTGCGGACTTGAGGTCACACATTGTGACCTCTAACAAAGGCCGTGGCGGCCGCCGTATGGCGCCTTATGCCTTCACGGAGCAGGGTGTTGCAATGCTTTTGTCCGTATTGAACAGTCCGCGCCATCGGCGAGCGATCGCGTAGCCTTGCAATGACGTACGCAGGTGTGTGCCCGAACCGGAGTGCCGGTTGCGCGTCGTTTGACTAAAGACAAAGTGTCTCGGCGGGATTGCGTTAGCCTGAAGACGCACAGACGGAGGTGCGTATGTTCCAATCCCCACTTCACTATTGTCGGCAGCGTGATATCTGGGTCGCCCTCGACATGAGCGTGCGGCAATGCCGTGCCATGCACGCCTGCGCGCTGCCTTGCCCGTACGAGGCCTTGTTCGCTGCCGTGTACGAAGAGCACAAGCTGGTCGTCGCCCGCTGCAAGGGGCGCGCGCCCGAACGCGAAGCCGCACGCGGCTGAGCGCCGGCCGTTGCCCGAAGGGCGTAACGCGCGATTCAGCGTTGCGCCGCGGCGCTGAGAGCGTGCGTGCTTTCGTACTGCTCCTGGCAAGAGCGGCAACGCCGTGCCGCCGGATTGGCGCGCAGGCGCGCAAAGGGAATCTCGCCGCCGCAGTCGATGCACGTATCGGCAACGCCGCTGAGGGCACGGCCGCGTGCCGCTTCGAGCGCTTCGATGGCGCTCATGTCGCGCTTTACTTCGGCGATTTCCACATCGGTGAGCAGATCCGCGACGGCCTGATCGCCGCTATCGTAGGCTTCGCCCGTCAGGGCGGAGTAGGGCGCCGTGCGGCCGCTGCGCTCAATTCCTTCCTGCACTTCGGCGCGCAGACGCGCCATTTCCCGGTCGATCAGCGCGATCAATTCCTCGCGCTGGGTGGCATCGAGGGCCATGAGCCGTGCTCCATTGTCTGGGCGGTACGACTCACTTTATGCCTCCCGCGCCGCGCCGGTTTGACGAACATCAAGTCCGGGTGACGAAGCGGGTGCCTGCGGCCTCACTGCAGCGCCGGCGCCTCTTCCGACTTGGGCGACCACATGGGCACGCCCGCCATATTGGGGAGTTGATGGGCGATGCCCTTGTGGCAGTCGATGCAGGTGTGCGTGCCCCGCGCGAGATACGTCGAATGCGCGTCCGCAGCGCGTTTGCTCTGCCGGGTGAAGTCCATGTACTCGTAGCCGTGGCAGTTGCGGCACTCCAGCGAGTTGTTGGCTTTCATCCGCTCCCATTCGCGCGAGGCGAGTTCGAGCCGCTTGTCGAGAAACTTTTCGCGCGTGTTGATGGAGCCGAAGATCTTGCCCCAAACCTCCTTCGAGGCCTGCATCTTGCGGGCGATCTTGTCGGTCCAGTCATGCGGGACATGGCAGTCCGAGCATTTGGCGCGCACGCCGCTGCGGTTGGTGAAGTGGATGGTGTCCTGCAACTCCACGTAGACGTTGTCGCGCATCTCGTGACAGCCGATGCAGAACGGCTCGGTGTTGGTCAGTTCCATGGCGGTGTTGAACCCGCCCCAGAAGATGATGCCGGCCGCGAAGGAGGCGACGATGATCAGTCCGAAGCTCAGATGGACGGGCGGACGTCGCAGGATCCGCCAATAGCGCGCGAGGAAGTTCTTCATCGTGCGGGCGTGCGTTCGGCTTTGGTCTGTGCGCCGCCGGTACGCTTGAGCACCGCATCGACGTCCTGGAAGGTGTTATCCACCAGCGGCTTCGTCTCCGTCTGCGTCACATGGCACTGCGTACAGAAATAGCGTCGCGGCGAGATGGCGGCGCGCACGTTGCCGTCGCGGTCCATGTAGTGCGTGACGCTGAGCGGAATGGCCTGGGTCTCGGGAATGCGATCGCGGTTGTGGCAGAACAGGCAGCGGTTGGCGTTCTTGTCCAATTGATAGCCGTCGATCTTGTGCGGGATGGTCGGCGGCTGCATGGTGTAGGCGCGCTCGCGCCGCAGGTCCTTGTTCTCCACGTTCGGCAGCACCGGCGGACGCGTCTCCTCGGCCAGCGGCGTCCTTCCGCGCATGGCGTCGACCAGACCGGACTGTTGTGCGGCGGCGGCGGTCGCGAGCAACCCGCAGGCCAGCAGCACGATGCGCAAGCATGCTTTGTTCATGGTTCCTCCTACGCCCTGACGATTTTCACCGCGCACTTCTTGAAGTCGGTCTGCAGCGAGATCGGGTCGGTGGCGTCCAGCGTCACCTTGTTGATGAGCTGGCTGGCGTCGAACCAGGGTACGAACACCAGGCCCTTGGGCATGCGGTTGCGGCCGCGCGTCTCGACACGGGAGCGGATTTCGCCGCGCCGCGAGATGATGCGCACTTCGCTGCCGCGCCGCACGCCGAGCGCGCGCGCATCCTCCGGATGCATGTACACCACGGCATTGGGGAAGGCGCGATAGAGCTCGGGCACGCGCCGCGTCATCGAACCGGAGTGCCAGTGTTCCAGTACGCGGCCGGTGGACAGCCAGAACGGATATTCCTTGTCCGGCGATTCGGCGGCCGGTTCGTAGGGCAGGGCGTAGATGATCGCCTTGTCGTCCTTGTTGCCGTAGAACTGGAAACCGGTGCCGGCCTTGACGTAGGGGTCAGAACCTTCCTTGAAGCGCCACTTCGTTTCCTTGCCGTCCACCACAGGCCAGCGCAGGCCGCGCACCTGGTGATAGGTGTCGAAAGGCGCCAGATCGTGGCCGTGTCCGCGGCCGAAGCTCGCGTATTCCTCGAACAGGCCTTTCTGCAGATAGAAGCCGAAGTGTTTTGCTTCCTGGTTGTTGTATTCGGGGTCGATCTGCGACAGCGGAAACTTGTTGACCGTGCCGTTGGCGAACAGCACGTCGTACAGCGT
>Ga0079224_100017044_pt1 | contig 10227 bp, 8 predicted proteins | sample Stecom2015_FD_80414 | JGI IMG/M metagenome (GOLD analysis project Ga0079224, IMG submission 80414) | Agricultural soil microbial communities from Utah to study Nitrogen management - Steer compost 2015 | ecosystem: Environmental > Terrestrial > Soil > Agricultural land | place: USA: Utah... | reverse complement strand
TGGATAAAGCGCGCCCGCCAAAGCACCATAGGCAAAATGCGCAGCAACCGGAGCCGCATCACTTTTAGGAGAGATGTGCGGTAATAGATTATCTGTTAGTTCACGCGGGGGCAGCGGATAGCGGTGTTCGGGTTTAAGCCATTTGAATCTGACGCGCATGAAGCAGGTCATAGCTGTGGTAGCGGTAATGCCTGCCAATGCACCAAAAATAACCTTGTTCATATCAACCTCGCCAGGACAGTGTTTCTCCTTTCTAACGCAGCGGGCGCAAGTTTGTTCGCACGAAAATCATGAGCAGGGCGGATAATCCTGACCATGCTAAATCTCATTATGCGCAGAGGTTGAGCGAGTGGCACTGATTGGTGGAACGGTTCGCTCCGGTTTAATCTCAATATAATTATCGACTATGGCGCTGCTTTTCTTTACTTGTGGATGACTCGATCAAAGTCTGCCAAATTTGCGAAACGAGCGGCGCGAACTTTGCCAAGTTTGCTCTCATCAACGACGAGATATTTTTGCAAGGCTCGCTGCATGGCCATTTGTTTAATGGGCACCTCATGAAAATGAGAGCAGGTCACGCCATGCTCGTCATCAACCCCACCCGCCGATAGGAATGCCTTGTTAATGTTGACACGTTTGAGTATTTCGATCCCCTGATCGCTAGAAAATGATGCGGCTTCAGGATGATAGATACCACCCAGCACAAGCAGCCGAACATCGTTTCTGCGCGCAAGAATTTCAGCAATATTCAATGAATAACACACGACCGTGATTTTCTGGTTGTGAGGAACTAGATGGGCTAGATGCGGGGTTGTCGTGCCACAATCGATAAAGATTGTGTCATGCTGCTCAATAAGTGCTGCCGCCGCCGTACATGCCTGAATTTTCGCATTAGCATGACTGTCTTTTTCTAGATCAAAGACATAATCACTGACATTTGTACCGTCTTGAACCGGGATAATGTAACCACCCAAACAATTGAGCGGAGCAGCATCGCTTCCAATATCACGTCGGATCGTCATTTCCGAAACGCCTAGTCTCATCGCGGCATCTCGAATACGTAAGACCCCCGCCTCTTCGACAAAAGCCATGATTTCTGCGATCCGTTCGTCTTTCCGGCTTATTCTGCTCACTGATTCCTCGTTTGCTCTAGCATTCACACGCATTTAACCCGCTACGGCGTTTGGCGCAATTGTGATGAAGTGCACTTGACAGGTCAAACAAATATATGAAACGATCCAAACATAATGATATAAACGTAACATTATAAAGTTTATTGGGAGGATTTGGCAGCAATTATGGCGAACAGTGGCCATCAAATCAGCAGCTAAGCGAAGAGCCATTTGTGTTCGCAGCAAATGTCAAAAGTAAAATCAAGATGGGTACTCGCCTGTCTCGTGTGACGTTGAAATGTTTAGGTGGAACTATTTTTTCCAGGGAGGAAAACACCGATGAAGAGGTTTATCGCGTCCATGGCCGTCGCCATGTCTATTGCTATCCCTCATGCCGTTGCGGAAGGCGTCGTCGATACTTCGAACATAAATAAGGAACTGATAACGACCAAAGACGATAAGAAGTACACAATCGCCACGGTCGTTAAGGTCGACGGTATTGCTTGGTTCGACCGCATGCGTGATGGGATCGAGCAATTTAAGTCGGATAATGGCCACGATGTCTGGATGGTGGGCCCAAGCCAAGCCGATGCGGCTGCTCAAGTGCAGATTGTTGAAAATCTTATAGCCCAGGGCGTGGATGCGATTGCCATCGTTCCCTTTTCGGTTGAGGCCGTAGAGCCTGTACTGAAAAAAGCCCGAGATCGCGGTATTGTTGTAATCAGTCACGAAGCCTCAAATATCCAAAATGTCGATTTCAACATTGAGGCTTTTGACAACAAAGCTTATGGCGCCAACCTGATGAAGGAACTCGGCAAATCGATGGGCGGCAAAGGCAAGTACGTCGCAACGGTCGGTGGCCTAACTGCCAAATCTCAGATGGAATGGATTGATGGCGCTGTCGAATATCAGAAAGCCAACTTTCCGGAGATGGAACTCGTAACCGAGCGCATCGAGACCTATGATGATGCGAATACCGATTACAATAAGCTCAAAGAAGCAATGACTGCTTACCCGGACATTACCGGGATTTTGGGTGCTCCAATGCCGACTTCGGCTGGCGCCGGTCGGCTGATCGCCGAAAGTGGTTTGAAGGGTAAGGTCTTTTTTGCAGGCACGGGCCTTGTTTCTGTTGCCGGCGAATATCTCAAGAATGGCGATATTCAGTATATACAGTTCTGGGATCCTGCAGTTGCTGGCTATGCCATGAATATGCTGGCCGTTGCTGCGCTCGAAAAGAAGAACGATCAGATTAAGGCCGGCCTTAATCTCGGACTGCCGGGTTATGAAGACCTGCTCTCGCCTGATGCATCCAAGCCAAACCTACTTTATGGCGCAGGCTGGGTCGGCGTCACCAAGGAAAACATGGATCAGTACGATTTCTGATCGTTTCTGAAGCAGAGAAAGAGGCGTGAGCCTCTTTCTCTTTCCATCTGCAATCGCAGCCTTGCACGAGGCCCTTATGACTGAAAATCTCATTGAATTGCGGCACATAGTCAAGCGCTTTGGAGGAGTGAAAGCGCTGGACAATGTATCGTTTGCTATCAAGCCCGGCGAAATTCATTGCCTTGCTGGCGAAAACGGTTCTGGCAAATCAACAATTATCAAAATCATGTCTGGCGTTTATACACCGGAGGAGGGGGAAATCCTGATTGATGGCAAAGCTGTAAGCAAACTTGATCCGGTCAAGTCTGTCCATCATGGCATCCAAGTTATTTATCAGGATTTTTCTCTTTTCGGTAATTTGACGGTCGCGGAAAATCTCGCAATCAACACGTTTCTTATGGAAGGTCGCAAGGCTGTCAATTGGAAACGCGTGCGGGAACTAGCGCAGCAAGCTCTCAACCGTCTGGGCGTAGAAATCGATCTCGAGGCAGAGGTGGATAGCTTGCCATCTTCTGGTAAGCAGATCGTGGCAATCGCGCGCGCTGTCATGGCTGATGCCCGGCTTTTGATTATGGATGAGCCGACCACAGCTCTCACTCGTCATGAAGTTGATGCACTGTTCAGGATCGTGCGCGATCTACAGGCGCAAGGCCTAGCAGTGCTTTTTGTCAGCCATAAAATGCGCGAAATGCTCGAAATTAGTGAAAGATTGACTGTTTTTCGCAATGGCAAAAAGGTCGCTGAAGGCCCGATCACCGAATTTGACGAACCCTTGATCACCCGTGCAATGACCGGTCAGGAACTTGCAGCCCAAAGCTACCACTGGTCTGAGTGTAAGCGAGCAGGCAGCAGTCCAATCCTTGAGATCAAAAACCTTACCGTTCATGGCTTCGTTGAAAATGCTAATTTGTCGCTTTATGCCGGAGAAATTGTTGGTATTGCCGGACTGATCGGATCGGGGCGTACCGAGCTGGCATTGGCACTCTTTGGCATGAAGCCGGATTTCACCGGTTCTATGCGGATTGAAGGTAAGCCGGTCCATCCCAAAAATGTTCAGGAGAGCATTGCTTGCGGCATTGCCTATGTGCCGGAAGATCGGTTGACCGAAGGGCTTTTCCTCACCCAATCAATTGAACGCAATATCATCGTGAGTTCGATTGAGAAATTTGTTCGTGGCCCGTTCATTGATCAGAAAAAAGCCGATGCGACCGTAAATGATATGTTCTCGGCGTTGAGCATCGTGGCGCCTGATCCGCATACGCCGGTTAATCATCTTTCAGGCGGCAACGCACAACGGGTTGTTCTGGCCCGCTGGCTTCTGACCGGTGCGAGATTATTGATCCTCAACGGTCCGACTGTTGGTGTCGATGTGGGGTCAAAAGCCCAGATCCACAACATGGTCCGTAAACTTGCGCAGGACCAAGGTATAGCAGTTTTGATAATTTCCGATGATGTGCCGGAACTCGTTCAGAACTGTAACCGTGTGCTGCTGATGCATCGTGGGCGCTTCGTGGACGAGTTATCCGGTGAAGATATGACCGAAGATGCCGTCAACGACCGACTTAAGTCGCTGAATTGAGGAGCCAGGCATGAAATTCCTTCGGAGTACCGAATTCGTCATTGCTTGTGTGCTCTTGATCGCAATGATTACGATTGGCCTGATCAATCCGGCTTTTTGGTCGCTGGATAATATTTTTGGTCTTCTTCGCTCCAATGTCGTTATTGGCATCATGGCGCTGGGCGTTTTATTGGTGATGATTTCGGGCGGCATAGACGTATCATTCACCGCCTTCGCCATCGCCGCCATGTATCTAACAGTCCGCGCTATGGTCTATCTTGGCTATGATGGCGTATTCATTCCGTTTGTCGCGGCAACGCTAATCGGCACGCTGCTGGGCGCATTCAACGGCTTCATCATTCATCGCTTCAAGATGATTCCGTTGATCGTAACACTCGGGACAGGTTCGATTGTGCGCGGTTTGGTACTTGGAATTGTCGGTACCAGTATTGTTAATATCAATAAAATGCCGAAAGCGCTGATCGAGTTTGGCAAAATCGATGTAATTGCGCTTACATCAAGCACTGGCGCGGCGTTCGGTCTGACAGCCATGTTTCTTGTTTATCTAGCGCTCGCTCTGCTGATTCATCTCGTCCTGACATACACGATGATGGGTCGCAGCATATATGCTTACGGGGGCGCGCCGGAAGCGGCTAACCGCGTCGGCATCAACACCCGCCGGACCATATTTTTTGTCTATTGCATAGCTGGCGCACTGGCAGGTTTTGCAGGTCTTTTGCACTCATCAATGATCTGGCTCGCCAACCCACGTGATTTCGTCGGCCTCGAACTCGACGTAATTGCTGCGGTCGTTCTTGGCGGGGCTTCCATTTTTGGCGGCCGAGGTACGGTACTTGGCACACTCATGGGCGTTTTCATGCTCGTGATGGTTAAGAACTCCCTCATTATTATGAAGGTTGACACAACATGGCAGCGCGTCGTGGTCGGCCTCATAATTATTGCAGCTACCGCCATGACAGCCTGGCGTGATCGCAAAAGCATAGTCTAGAGGGAGAAAAGCCACATGAAACAGACTGTCGACGTGCGCCGCTTCCTTGGTGGCGAGAACAATATCATCCAACTCATCGTCATTACGATTATAGTATTTGTCCTGATGGCGGGGTTAAACCCCGAAAAATTCCTGCGTTATTACAATTTTGAATCTATCAGTTACATCATGCCTGAACTTGGCATTCTCGCGATTGCCATGATGATTGCAATGTTGACTGGCGGCATCGACCTTTCGGTTGTCGGCATTGCAAACCTCGCCGGTATTGTTGCGGGTGTTTATTTCCATTCGTCCATGGTGCAGGCAGCGCAGACATCGGGTTCCGGTATGCTGTTTTATACCGTCATCGGGCTTCTCATTGCGATGATGGTTGGGCTGTCATCTGGGTTGGTAAACGGGTTATTGATCGCAAAACTGCGTATTACACCTATTCTGGCCACCCTTGGCACGGGCCAGGTTATGATGGGACTTGCACTGGTTCTCACAGGAGGTCCTGCAATTGTTGGTTTCCCTGAGGCATGGAACTGGATCGGCAATGGTAAGATCTTGGGCATTGCGACACCTTTTCTATTATTCATTGGCGTCTGCATTTTTGTGTCCGTTCTGCTAACGCGCACTACGCTTGGCATTAATCTTATGTTGATTGGCACTAATCCCCGTGCGGCAGTATTTGCAGGTATTCGTAAGGACCGCATGATCCTTTATTCCTATATGTTGACCGGCGTGTTGGCGTCGCTTGCTGGAATTATTCTTTCTGGTCGCACCAATGCGGCCAAATCTGATTATGGTGCGTCCTATCTTTTGCAGGCAATCTTGATTTCGGTGCTTGGCGGCACCAATCCCGCAGGCGGCAAAGGACGTGTGCTTGGCATCGCCTTAGCGCTAATCGCTTTGATGTTTCTCTCGTCGGGCTTTCAGATGATGCGGTTTTCTAACCACTTGATCGATTTCATTTGGGGCGCATTCCTCATCCTGGTCATCGCTATAAATTCTTCGCGCAATCAGGGCAGGTGATACAATGCACGAAATTGAATTCCATCTTCGCCGCCAGGACTTTACTGAACAGCCGCACATCATTGGCAGCGCCGGCGGCTTCAGCGTTACAGCTTTTCGTTATCCAACCGGTATTGAAGCGCTGCTAATCGAAAATGAGCGCGGAAATATCATCGTACTGCCATTCATGGGGCAAATTGTGTGGCGCGCAACATTTGACGGCGTCGATCTCACTATGGGCAATAGCTTCTCCATGCCGCGCCCGGCGACCACTATTGTTGAGACCTATGGCTGCTTTGCTTTCCATAGCGGAATTTTACGAAATGGCTGCCCGTCCCCGCAAGATAATCACCTTTTGCATGGAGAAATGGCTTGCGCGAAAATGGATAAAACGAGACTTTTGTTCGGTGAAGATGAACAGGGCCTATATGTTCAGGTCACGGGTGAATATGAATATGTAATGGGCTTTGGTGCGCATTATCTGGCCCGACCAACAGTTCGTCTGCATGCAAAAGAAACGCTTTTTGACATCACTATGGATGTTGAAAACCTCTCATCAGCTCCAATGGAGCTGATGTATATGAGCCATATTAATTTCGCCTATAAACATGGTGCGCGCATCGTGCAACCAGTCGATTTTTCACCCGAGAAGGTGCAGGTACGCACTGCCGTTCCGAGTCATGTAACACCCAATGACCGTTATCTTTCATTGATTGATGAACTTGCTGCAAATCCTTCCATTATGGAAGTCCTAGATGAGCCTGAACGGTATGATCCTGAACAGGTTTTCTACATTCGTGGTTTGCCGGTCGATGCGGAAGGTAAAACGCATCAGATGTTACAGCTTCCCAGTGGCGATGGCTTTGCAATTTCCTATCCAGTAGCAGCTTTTCCAAAGACTGTGCGTTGGATTTTTGTGAGCGGGGACGCGCAGGTTGCCGCCTTTGCTCTGCCATCCACTTGTGAACCGGAGGGCTATCTCGCCGAAAAAGCCAAAAACAATGTGTCGATATTGGCATCGGGCGAACGCGCCATCTTTCCCGTGCGTCTTGGCTATCTCGATCAGCAGTCCGCTGAACGATATGCAGCCGAAATACGAGCACTCTGAAAATTTCAAAGGAACTCTCATGACCAGAAAGATCGGAGTGGTTGGCTCCAATATGGTGGATCTGATCACCTATGTAGATCGCATGCCTAACCCCGGCGAAACGCTTGAAGCACCAAGCTTCGAGATGGGCTGCGGTGGTAAGGGAGCAAATCAGGCGGTCGCAGCCGCTCGTCTGGGAGCAGATGTAATGTTGGTAACGCGTGTGGGTGATGATGTTTTTGCTGATAATACGATCCGCAACTTGAAAAACTTTGGTGTTGATACTCGCCATGTGTTGAAAGTAACCGGCAAGTCCAGCGGTGTTGCCCCCATTTTCGTGGAGCCTTCAGGCGAAAACTCAATACTCATCGTTAAGGGTGCGAATGCTGATCTTCTGCCTGCAGAAGTCGATAAGGCTTCCGAGGATTTGAAAACATGCGGTCTTATTTTGATGCAAATGGAAATCCCAATAGAGACGGTCTACCATACAATTGCATTCGCCGCAGAGAACGGTATTGAAACTATTTTGAACCCGGCGCCTGCGGCGGCTGATCTTGATCCGCAACAAATTCGACAAGTTACGTTTCTCGTTCCAAACGAAAGTGAACTTGCGCTCTTATCCGATCGTCCAACAGGCACAGATGACGAGATCTTAATAGCTGCGCGTTCTCTCATTGAGCGCGGAATCCGCACCATCATCGTGACGCTTGGCGGACGCGGCGCACGCATGATTACCGCGAGCGAAATCGTCAACATTCCGCCGGTGAAAGTTGAGCCCAAAGATACGACAGGCGCGGGCGATGCTTTTATTGGTGCATTTGCGCGCTTTTACGCAGAAACCGGTGAGGTAGAAGCTTCACTCAAAAAAGCGTCATTTTATGCAGCTCTTTCGATCACTCGACACGGAACGCAAAAGGCTTATGCCAGCGCCGATGAATTTGAAGCCTTCTATCGCAATCATGCGTCGGAATGCCAATGAACCTCACAGGCGGAGAATAAGATGACCGAAACTCTTCCCCGAAACACTGGCACTTCACTCAAGCCTGAGTGGTTTGAAGATGTTGTCGTTAACCGCAGTGCCTCGGAGCGTCGCGCGGCCACCTTGCCTTCACGTCGTTCGATAAAGAAAGAATATCAGGCAGCATGGCTTGTTCGGGCCATCCAATGCATTGATCTGACTACGCTTGCGGGTGATGATACGGAAGGGCGAGTACGTAGGCTTTGTGCTAAAGCGCGCCGCCCTGTTCGAGAGGACATTTTGGAAGCGCTTGGTTTGGCTGATGCAGACATAACCGCTGGCGCAGTATGCGTCTATCCGACCATGGTCTCTCATGCAGTTAAGGCATTGGAAGGTTCCGGTATTCCTGTGGCTTCTGTGGCGACAGGGTTTCCGGCCGGATTGACGCCATTGCCGCTGCGGCTGGCCGAGATCACCTATGCGGTTGAGCAGGGTGCCGATGAGATTGATATTGTGATCACCCGCGAACACGTTCTAACGCAGAACTGGTTAGCGCTTTACGATGAGATCGCAGCTATGCGTGAAGCCTGCGGTGATGCTCATATGAAAGCTATTCTCGCAACCGGCGACCTTAACACGCTTACCAATGTTTATCGCGCCTCGATGGTTGCGATGCAGGCGGGTTCCGATTTCATCAAAACCTCGACTGGTAAGGAAGATGTCAATGCGACACTTCCAGTCAGTCTTACCATGGTGCGTGCTTTGCGTGATTACGGGGATTTGTCTGGTCAGTTCGTTGGCTTCAAGCCGGCTGGAGGCCTTAGGACCGCCAAGGATGCTCTGTCGTGGCTTACGCTCATGAAAGAAGAGCTCGGCAACCGCTGGCTGGAACCGGACCTCTTCCGTATCGGCGCATCATCAATGCTCGGCGATATTGAGCGACAGTTGGAGCACTTCGTGACCGGACGCTATTCGAGCGCCAACCATCACGCTGCGGCTTAAATTTGGTTTTTCGCATTTCCCTACGCAAGTCGTTTGGCGCTTTGGGAAATGCTCGTGAGGAACATTTAATGCGACCCATCAAGGACATTCTGAAGACCATGGAATATGGACCTTCCCCTGAAGCCAATGGCGATGTGACCCAATGGCTCACACAGCATGGCCGTTCATTTGGTCATTACATCAATGGCGCTTTTGTTAAGCCGGAAGGCCATAAGACCATTGCTGTTTCCAATCCTGCCAATGGCGACAAGCTTGCAGAGATCGCGCTTGGCACGCAAGACGATGTCGATCAGGCTGTAAAAGCGGCACGCGCTGCATTCGGCAAATGGTCAAAACTTTCCGGCCATGAACGTGCAAAATATCTCTATGCTATTGCCCGTCATATCCAGAAGCGTGAGCGTTTCTTGTCGGTTCTCGAAGCCATGGACAATGGCAAGCCTCTGCGCGAAACCCGTGATATCGATATTCCTCTCGCCGTTCGCCATTTCTACCATCATGCCGGTTGGGCGGAGATGGTCGAAGATGAGTTCAGGGGCTTCTCGCCGGTTGGCGTTTGTGGACAGGTGATCCCGTGGAATTTTCCGCTGCTCATGCTCGCATGGAAGATCGCACCAGCGCTGGCTGCCGGTAATACGGTGGTGTTGAAGCCTGCTGATCTGACACCATTGACGGCCATTGCCTTTGCAGAAATCTGCCATGAAGTCGGTCTGCCTGCCGGTGTGGTCAATATCGTGCAGGGTGACGGTACCACAGGTGCCATTGTATGTGGCCATGAAGACGTGAACAAGGTTGCCTTCACAGGTTCGACACAGGTGGGCCGTGTCATTCGGGAACAGATTGCTGGTTCTGGCAAAAAGCTTTCGCTGGAACTTGGCGGTAAATCGCCGTTCATCGTATTCGAAGATGCTGATCTCGATGCCGCTGTTGAGGGTGTGGTTGACGCGATTTGGTTTAATCAGGGGGAAGTCTGCTGTGCGGGTTCGCGTCTGCTGGTTCAGGAAGGCATTGCAGAGCGCTTTTATGCCAAGCTGAAAAAGCGGCTCGAAACTTTACGTGTTGGTGATCCGCTCGATAAATCCACTGATGTTGGCGCAATTGTCTCGCCCACGCAGGTGAAGCGCA
>Ga0079224_100017042_pt1 | contig 10227 bp, 8 predicted proteins | sample Stecom2015_FD_80414 | JGI IMG/M metagenome (GOLD analysis project Ga0079224, IMG submission 80414) | Agricultural soil microbial communities from Utah to study Nitrogen management - Steer compost 2015 | ecosystem: Environmental > Terrestrial > Soil > Agricultural land | place: USA: Utah... | reverse complement strand
TTGTACATGTGGCCGGTCCACTTCGGCAGCCAGTAGTACACGCCGGCCATGATGCCGAACACGGCGCCGGTCACCAGCACGTAGTGGAAGTGCGCCACCACGAAGTAGGTGTCGTGGTACTGGTAGTCGGCCGGGACGATGGCCAGCATCAGGCCGGAGAAGCCGCCGATGGTGAACATGACCACGAAGCCGATGGCGAACAGCATCGGCGTCTCGAAGGTCATCGCGCCACGCCACATGGTGGTGGCCCAGTTGAACACCTTCACGCCGGTCGGGATGGCGATGAGCATCGTCGCGTACATGAAGTACAGTTCGCCGCCCAGCGGCATGCCCACGGTGAACATGTGGTGGGCCCAGACGATGAACGACAGGAAGGCGATCGAGGCGGTCGCGTACACCATGGCCTGGTAGCCGAACAGCGGCTTGCGGGAGAAGGTCGGGATGATCTCCGACACGATGCCGAAGGCCGGCAGGATCATGATGTAGACCTCGGGGTGACCGAAGAACCAGAAAATGTGCTGGTACATCACCGGGTCGCCGCCGCCGGCCGCATTGAAGAAGCTGGTGGCGAAGAACTTGTCGGTCAGCAGCATGGTGACCGCGCCGGCCAGCACCGGCATCACCGCGATCAGCAGGAAGGCGGTGATCAGCCAGGTCCAGACGAACACCGGCATCTTCAGCAGGTCGACGCCGGGGGCCCGCATGTTGAGCACGGTGGCGATGATGTTGATCGCGCCCATGATCGAGCTGATGCCCATCAGGTGGATGGCGAAGATGGTGAAGGCGACGCTGCTGCTGCCCTGCAGGCTCAGCGGCGGGTACATGGTCCAGCCGCCCTGGGAGCCGCCGCCGCCGATGCCGAACAGCACCTGCAGCAGGGTCGGCAGCAGCAGCAGGGTGAAGGCGAACGGCAGGATCCAGAACGACCAGTTGTTCATGCGCGGCAGCGCCATGTCGGGCGCGCCGATCTGCAGCGGGATCATCCAGTTGGCCAGGCCGACGAAGGCCGGCATCACCGCGCCGAAGATCATCACCAGCGCGTGCAGCGTGGTCATCTGGTTGAAGAACTCGGGCTCGACCAGCTGCAGGCCGGGCTGGAACAGCTCGGCGCGGATCACCATCGCCATCGAGCCGCCGATGAAGAACATCACCAGCGAGAACACCAGGTACAGCGTGCCGATGTCCTTGTGGTTGGTGGAGTTGAACCAGCGCTGGAAGAAGCCCTGCTTGTGCTCGCCGTGGTGGCCGGCATGCGCGGCGTCGGAATGTGCCATGTCTGTGTGCCTCTCTCTGGTTCTACTGCTCAGCCCTCGCCGCCCGCGTTCGCGGTGGCGGTGGCGGCGATGCGGGCGGCCCCGGCCTCGTCGCCGGCGCGCTGGGCGGCCAGCCAGGCCTGGTACTCGGCCTTCGGCACCGCCTTGACGACGATCGGCATGAAGCCGTGGTCCTTGCCGCACAGCTCGGCGCAAACGCCGCGGTAGGTGCCAGGCTTCTTGATCTCGGCCCAGGCCTCGTTGATCACGCCCGGGATGGCGTCCTGCTTCCAGCCCAGGGCCGGCACCCACCAGGCGTGAATGACGTCGTCGGCGGTGAAGACGAAGCGGATCTTGGTGTCCACCGGCAGCACCAGCGGCCGGTCGACGTCGCGCAGGTAGTGCGGGTGGTCGGCCTCGGTGGGCACCACGCCGCTCTGGCGCAGACGGTCGGACTCGCGGTCGAGGCGGGAGATGAAGTTGACGTCCTCGCCGACGATCTCGTAGCGCCACATCCACTGGTAGCCGGTGACCTTGACGGTCATCTCGCTGCCGCGGGCATCGTACTGCTCGATCACCTTGAAGGTGGCCGGCACCGCCATCGCCACCAGGATCACCACCGGGATCACCGTCCAGATGATCTCCAGGCGGGTGCTGTGGGTGAAGCTGGTGTCGGGCACCGCGCCCTTGGACTTGCGGAACTTGAACATGGCCACGGCCATGGCGCCGAACACCACCACGCCGATGACCACGCAGATCCACAGCATCAGCATGTGCATGTCGTAGGCATTGTGCGCGGTCTGCGTGACGCCCCGCGGCATGTTCAGCTGCCAGCGCTCGGGCTCGCTGTCGGCCCAGGCCGGGAGGCTGGCCATGACCGCTGCCAGGCCGGTGGCAATCGCTGCTTTCATCGCTGCATTCATCCGAACGTACCCCGACAACACTTCAATTCCGTTGATCCGGGCGGCGGCACCGTGCCGCCGCCAGCCATTGCTCCAGACGGGCCGCCAGGTCACGGCGTTCCCCCGGTGGGAGGAAGGCCCCGACCTCCACTTGCCGGCCCTGGCAGGCCAGCAATACCCGTTGCCCGTCCTCGTCGCCACCCCTGCGCAGCCGCACCCAGTACGGGTGGGCGGCGAAATCCGGACCCGGGTGGGCCGAGCGGCGGACTTCCAGGCGGCGCTCGTCCAGCGCAATCACCTCGAACCGCTCCCCCTGGCGCCACACCCATCGCAGAACCGCCGCGACGAAAACCGCATCCAGAAGCGCAAAGGCCGGTGCGAGAACATTGCCCCGGCTCCAGGCCAGCCCGGCCACAAGAAACATGGCCAGGGCCAGGGCGATGAACAGGGCGGCGAACTGGCCGGCGCTCAGGGCTCGCCGCGGCCGGAGCACCAGAAAGGCCCCGGACCCGGTCGGCCCTGCTGGCACCAGCTCGATCACCGCAGCACACGGCCCCGCTTCGGAAATCCAAGGGAGTTTACCGAGCCGCGCTCCGGGGGGGCAAGCCGAGCTGAACACCGCCGGCGCCGCCAGTTCCCGCCCCGGGCGGGGCGGGACTAGAATGCGCGGTCCCGCGCCGCGTGCGCGGCCCCGACCACCGGACCCCCTGGCCGGAGCACCTGCCGGAACGCCGTGAAGCCCATCCTCAGCCCTGAATTGACCGGCCCCGCGCCGGACCTGCGCGCCCGCATCACCGCCGCCTACCACCGCGACGAGGCCGAGCACCTGGCCGAATTGCTGGAGCAGGCCCGCCTGCCCGCCGAGGCCCAGGCCCGGGTGCAGGCCACCGCCCTGGCCCTGGTCGGCCGCACCCGCGTGCGTGCCGCCGACCCGGGCATGGTCGAGGCCTTCATGCGCCAGTACGACCTCTCCAGCGAGGAAGGCGTGCTGCTGATGTGCGTGGCCGAGGCCCTGCTCCGCATTCCCGACCGCAGCACCGCCGACGCCCTGATCCGCGACAAGCTCGGCGATGCCGAGTGGAAGCGCCACCTGGGCCAGTCCAGTTCGGTGCTGGTCAATGCCTCGACCTGGGGCCTGATGCTGACCGGCCGGCTGGTACAGCTGGCCGAGGAAACCCGCCGCGATGCCGTCGGCGCCTTCCGCCGCCTGGTCGGCCGCGCCGGCGAGCCGGCGATCCGGCTGGCGGTGCGCCAGGCCATGAAGATCATGGGCCACCAGTTCGTCATGGGCCGGACCATCCAGGAAGCGCTGGAACGCGCCGGCAAGGACGCCAGGCGCGGCTACCTGCATTCCTTCGACATGCTCGGCGAGGCCGCCTTCACCCGCGCCGACGCCGACCGCTATTTCCACGCCTACCGCGACGCCATCGAGGCGATCGGCGCCGCCGGCCCCTACCCGGACGTGCTGGCGGCGCCGTCGATCTCGGTGAAGCTGTCGGCCCTGCACCCGCGCTACGAGCACGCCCGCCGGGCCCAGATCCGCGCCGAGCTGACCCCGCGGGTGCTGGAACTGGCGAAGCTGGCCAAGGCCCGCGGCATCGGCTTCACCATCGACGCCGAGGAAAGCGAGCGGCTGGAGCTGAGCCTGGACGTGATTGCCGGCGCCTACGAGGACGCCTCGCTGGCCGGCTGGGAGGGCTACGGCCTGGCCGTGCAGGCCTACCAGAAGCGCGCGCCCTACGTGATCGATCACATCGCCGATCTTGCCCGCCGGCACGGCCGCCGCATTCCCCTGCGCCTGGTCAAGGGCGCCTACTGGGACAGCGAGATCAAGAAGGCCCAGGCCGACGGCCACCCGGGCTACCCGGTGTTCACCCGCAAGGCCAACACCGACGTCAGCTACCTGGCCTGCGCCCGGCGCATGCTGGCGGCCGACGACGCCATCTACCCGATGTTCGCCACCCACAACGCCCAGACCATCGCCGCGATCCACCATTTCGCCGAAGGCAAGCGTTTCGAATACCAGAAGCTGCACGGCATGGGCGACGACCTGTATGCCGAAGTGGTGCCGGCCGACAAGCTGGGCGTCCCCTGCCGCGTCTACGCGCCGGTCGGGTCGCACGAGGACCTGCTGCCCTACCTGGTGCGGCGCCTGCTCGAGAACGGCGCCAATTCCAGCTTCGTCAACCGCATCACCGACGAGTCGCTGCCGGCCGAATCACTGGTGCTCGACCCGGTGCAGCAGGTATCCGACTACGACAGCAAGCCGCATCCGCGCATTCCCATGCCGCGCGACCTGTACCGGGCCGCCGGTGAAGAAAGGAACAACTCCATGGGCGCCAATCTCGCCAATGACGAAACCCTCGCTTCCCTGGCCCGCGACATCAATGCCGCGCTCAGGCCGCGCCAGGCGGCGCCGCTGGTGCCGGGCGCCCGCCCGACCGGGCAGCCGCTGCCGGTGCGCAACCCGGCCGACCGGCGCGAGCAGGTCGGCGAGTGGGTGCCGGCCGACGCCGCCACCGTCGAGCAGGCGCTGAAGAACGCCCACGCCGCCCAGGAAAGCTGGGACCGTACCCCGGCCGCCAGCCGTGCCCTCATCCTCGAACACGCCGCCGACCTGCTCGAGCAGCGCCTGCCGGAGTTCATGGCGTTGTGCGTGAAGGAGGCCGGCAAGTCGCTGCCGGCATCGGTGGCCGAGGTGCGCGAAGCGGTGGATTTCCTGCGCTACTACGCCCTGCAGGCACGCCACCTGTTCGCCCAGCCGACCGAGCTGCCGGGGCCGACCGGCGAGAGCAACCAGCTTTCCCTGCACGGCCGCGGTGTCTTCGTCTGCATCAGCCCGTGGAACTTCCCGCTGGCGATCTTCCTCGGCCAGGTGGCGGCGGCGCTGGCCGCCGGCAACGCGGTCATCGCCAAGCCGGCCGAGCAGACCACCCTGGTCGCGCACGCCGCCACCAGCCTGTTGCACGAGGCCGGCGTCCCGAAGGACGTGCTGCAGTTCCTGCCGGGCGACGGCGCCACCGTCGGCGCCGCCCTCAGCGCCGACCCGCGCGTGGACGGCGTCGCCTTCACCGGTTCCACCGAGACCGCCTGGGCGATCAACCGCGCCCTGGCCGCGCGCAATGCGCCGATCGCCGCCCTGGTGGCGGAAACCGGCGGCCAGAACGCGCTGATCGCCGATTCCTCGGCGCTGCCGGAGCAGCTGGTCAAGGACGCCATCGTTTCGGCGTTCGACTCGGCGGGCCAGCGCTGCTCGGCGGCGCGGGTGCTGTTCGTGCAGGCCGACATCGCCGACAAGGTGATCACCATGCTGTCGGGCGCCATGGACGAGCTGGTGGTCGGCGACCCGGGCCTGCTGAGCACCGACGTCGGCCCGGTCATCGACGAGGACGCGCGCGGCATCCTGCAGGCGCACGCCGAGCGCATGGACCGCGAGGCCAGGCTGATCAAGGAAGTGAAGCTGCCCGAGGACACCGCGCACGGCTGCTTCTTCGCCCCGCGGGCCTACGAGTTGCAGTCGCTCTCGCAGCTGAGCCGCGAGGTGTTCGGCCCGGTGCTGCACGTGATCCGCTGGCGCAGCGAACAGCTGGACGAGGTGCTTGCGCAGATCAATGCCACCGGCTACGGCCTGACCCTGGGCATCCATTCGCGCATCGACGCCACCGTCGAGAAGATCACCAGCGCGGTGAAGGTGGGCAACTGCTACGTCAACCGCAACCAGATCGGCGCGGTGGTCGGCGTCCAGCCCTTCGGCGGCGAGGGCCTGAGCGGCACCGGCCCCAAGGCCGGCGGCCCGCACTACCTGCTGCGCTTCGCCACCGAGCGCACCCTGACCATCAACACGACGGCGGCCGGCGGCAACGCCTCCCTCCTCACCCTCGACGACTGAACCCCCTTTGTTCTGACCCTTTGTTCTGACCCTTTGTTCTGACCCTTTGTTCTGACCCTTTGTTCTGACCCCAGTGACCGCCCCAGGGATCCTGGGGTCAGAACAAAGGGTCAGATCAGGCTTGGAAGCGGGGTTTGTGGCAGGCTTGGGGTCCCCTCCCGGCCTGCGGAAGCGCATGTATCTCGAGCACTACGGCTTGCGTGAGCCGCCGTTCTCGATCACCCCGGACCCGCGTTTCGTCTTCCTGAGCGAGCGCCACCGGGATGCGCTCGCGCACCTGCTGTTCGGCATCGGCCAGGGCGGCGGCGGCGGCTTCGTGCAGCTGACCGGCGAGGTCGGCGCCGGCAAGACCACCCTCTGCCGCCTGCTGCTGGAGCAGCTGCCCGAGAACACCCGGGTCGCCCTGGTGCTGAACCCGCGGCAGAACCCCGTCGAGCTGCTGGAGACCATCTGCGAGGAGCTGCGCATCGACATCGGCGCCGCCCGCGGCAGCCTCAAGGCGCTGGTGGATGCGCTCAACCGCTGCCTGCTGGACGCCTACGCCGAAGGCTTGCGGGTGGTGCTGGTGATCGACGAGGCCCAGGACCTCAGCGTCGAAGCCCTGGAGCAGGTGCGCCTGCTGACCAACCTGGAAACGCCCACCCAGAAGCTGCTGCAGGTGCTGTTGCTGGGCCAGCCCGAACTGCGCACCCTGCTGGCCCGCGAGGACCTGCGCCAGCTGGCCCAGCGCATTACCGCCCGCTACCACCTCACACCGCTGGATGACGTCGAAACGGAAGCCTACCTGCGCCATCGCTGGGCGGTCGCCGGCGGCCGCCGCTTCCCCTTCACCCGCCTGGCGGTGCGGCGCATCCACCAGCACGCCGGCGGCGTTCCGAGGCTGATCAACATCATCGCCGAGCGCGCCCTGCTGGCCGGCTACGTGCACGACCAGACCCAGGTCGGCGAACGCTGGGTCGACCAGGCCGCCCGCGAGGCGCTGGCACCGCGCCTGTCGAAGTTGCCGCGGCCGCGCCTGGGCCAGGTGGTGGCGGTGGTGCTGGCCCTGGCCCTGCTGTTGCTGTGGCTGCTGCCGCGCAAGCCCGGCGATGACGCCGCCACGAGCGCCCAGGCCGCGGCCACACCGGCAGCGACCGTCGCCACCGCCCCGACCGCCACGCCCGTGCCCTACCTGCCCGGCGACGGCCTGCCGGCGCGGATCCGGGCGGCCGGCCCGGCCGCACGACCGGCCTGGCGGCAACTGCTGGGCCTGTGGACGGTGCGCGCCGCCGAGGCCACCGCCGCCGAGGCCGAGGCCTGCCCGCCGGTCCTGACACCGGGCCTGTTCTGCCTGCGCGGGCGCGCCAGCCTGGACAAGCTCGCCGCCCTGGGCCGGCCGACCCTGCTGCACCTGCGCAGCCCCGAGGGCGAGGCCTGGGCGGTCCTGCTGGGCGCCGACGCGCTGCGGGTGCGGCTGTGGCTGGGCGGCGGCCGCTTCGATACCGACCGCCTGGCCCTGGAACGGTACTGGCCGGGAGAATACGCCGCCCTTTGGCGTGGCCCCGGCTTCCTCGGCGCCAGCGTCCCGGCCGGCAGCAGCGGCCCGGCGGCCGACTGGGTGCTGGACCGCCTGCGCGACCGCACCGGCCTGGCCGAGGCCGAGACCGGCCCGGCCGTGCTCGACGCCCAGGCGATCGAAGCCGTGCGGCAGTTGCAGGCCCGGCACGGCCTGGTCGCCGACGGCGTGGTCGGCCCCGAGACCCTGCTCGCCCTGGCCGCCGCCGACGAGCGCGGCCCGCACCTGCGCCGGAGCCTGGACTGATGTCGCTGATCCTCGACGCCCTGCGCAAGTCCGAAAGCGAGCGCCAGCGCGGCCAGGCGCCGGACCTGTTCGCCGCCGCTCCGCCGCAGCCGGCGAGCCCGCCGCGTCCCTGGAGGGCCTGGGGCGGCTATGCCCTGGCCGGCCTGCTGGCGGTGGCGCTGGCCTTCCTGGTCTGGCGGCAGGCCAAGCTGCCGGCGACACCGGTGACGGGCGAAGCGCCCGCCGTCGCTCCCGCGGAAACAGCGGCCACTGAATCCGCAGTCGCCGAGCCCACGCCGGTACGCGCCGCTCCCACCGAGCCCGCGCCACCCACGCCACCACCCACGCCACCGCCAGCGGCGCGCCCCGCGCCGCCCGGGATCGCCGACGCCGAACCCGCCGCGCTGCGGAACCCGGCGACACCCCGGGCCGCCGCCCGGCCGGCCGCACCCACGCCCACGTCGCCGACAACCACCGCGGTGGCGACGACCGACCTGCCCGCACCCCCTGCCGCTCCGCCGCCGCCGGCCACACCGGCCGCCGCCGCGACGGAAGCGCCCGACCCTGCCGGCCCCCGCCCGCCTCGCCTCGCCGACCTGGCCGGCGACCAGCGCGCCGCCCTGCCGCCGCTGCGGCTGAGCATGCACGTCTACGCCGAGGACCCGGCCCGGCGCTTCGTCATCCTCGACGGCCGGCGCCTGGGCGAAGGCGCGGCCATCGCCGAGGGCCTGCACTTGCGCGAGATCCGCCGCGACGGCCTGGTGCTGTCGGTGCGCGGCGACGACTACTGGCTGGAGCGCTGAGCCGCATGTTCGTCACCCTGCCCAGCCGCCAACGCCGCCGCCTGCGCTGGGCGACGCCGCTGCTGGTGGCGCTGATGTGCGGCGCCTACCTGTGGATCGCCCTGCTGCCGGACGATGCTGCCTGGCGCAATGCGCTGCTGCGCTGGGGCACGCTTTCGGGCAGCGTCACCGAATGGCGGGCGGCGCTGCGCGACGAACGCCTGCTGACCCTGGTCAGCGCCCTGTTCATGCACGCCGGCTACCTGCACCTGCTGGGCAATGTGCTGTTCCTGCTGATCTTCGGCCTGCCCACCGAGCGGGCGATCGGGCCGTGGCGGCAGCTGCTGCTCTTCCTCGGCGGCGGCGCCCTGGCCAACCTGGCGGCGGCCCTGCTGATGGGTAGCCCGGCCCGCGCAATCATCGGTGCCAGCGGCGGCGTGTCGGCCCTGATCGGCGCCTACCTGGCGCTGTATCCCGGCGCGCGCCTGGGCATCGTGCTGCCGCTGGGCCTGTGGCTGGAGTTCATCAAGGCGCCGGCGGCCCTGCTGATCGGCCTGTGGGCGGTGCTGCAGCTGGTGTTCACCTTCGTCGGCCCCAGCTTCGGCGCCGTCGCCTGGTGGGCGCACCTGGCCGGCTTCGCGGTTGGCCTGGTGTTCGCACTGGCGCTGCGGCCGGGCCTGGCCAGGCGGGCCCGCGGGCTCTGAGCCGCGGCCTATAATCGCGGCATGAACAGTCGCGTGCTCTACAAGGTGACCTTCCTCAACGCCGGCAAGGTGTACGAGTTGTACGCCCGCCGCGTCTCGGCCAGCCAGCTCTGGGGCTTCACCGAAGTGGCCGACCTCGTGTTCGACGTCAACGAGGGCATGGTGGTGGACCCGACCGAAGAGCGCCTGCGCGACGAATTCGCCCACACCCGCGTACTGCACCTGCCGATGCAGAGCGTGGTGCGGGTGGAGGAAGTCGACCGCAGGGGCCAGCTGAGCATCCGCGACGCCAGCACCGGCGAGAAGGTGGTCACGCCCTTCCCGATGCCGCCCAAGGCACGCTGATGTCCGCCACGGCGACGCCGGCGCAGGTCCTGGATTTCTGGTTCGTGCAGACGCGCCCGGCGCAGTGGTGGCAGGCCGATCCGGCCTTCGACGAACAACTGCGCATCCGCTTCGGCGAGTGCCTGCTTCAGGCCGCCCGCGCCGAACTGTGGGCCTGGCGCGCCGATGCCCGCGGCCGGCTGGCCGAGATCATCGTGCTCGACCAGTTCTCGCGGAACATCCACCGCGGCACGCCGCAGGCCTTCGCCCAGGACGGCATCGCCCTGGTGCTGGCCCAGGAGGCGGTGGCCGCCGGCCTGCCGCAGGCGCTGGAGCCGGTGCAGGCCGGCTTCCTGCTGATGCCCTACATGCACAGCGAATCGCCACGGGTCCATGCCGAGGCCGAACGGCTGTTCGCGCGGTTCGCCAGCGCCGAGAACCTCGACTTCGAGCGCCGGCACAAGGCCATCATCGACCGCTTCGGCCGCTACCCGCACCGCAATGCCATCCTCGGCCGCGAGTCCACGCCCGAGGAGCTGGAATTCCTGCGCCAGCCCGGCTCCAGTTTCTGAAGCCGGCCCGCGCCGGCGGCA
>Ga0079224_100017041_pt1 | contig 10228 bp, 5 predicted proteins | sample Stecom2015_FD_80414 | JGI IMG/M metagenome (GOLD analysis project Ga0079224, IMG submission 80414) | Agricultural soil microbial communities from Utah to study Nitrogen management - Steer compost 2015 | ecosystem: Environmental > Terrestrial > Soil > Agricultural land | place: USA: Utah... | reverse complement strand
GCGGGTAGCGCTTGCCGCGACATTGAGTCTTGGGGAATTCGACGATGCACGCGTACTTCCTGCTTTTGCGCAGGTTCTCAAAGAGCGTGGACGGGATCGCTGGTTTAGAATTGCCGTATTGAGTTGTGAGGCCGGTTCCGGGCTGGGACTCCTGGAGTCGCTGGTCGGACAAGGCTTCTTCTCTGGCGAATTTACGCCGGCAGCATCCGCGTATCTCAAGGACTTTTCTTTTGCTATCGGGTCACGCAACAGGGATGGTGAAGCAGCGCGCTTCCTGAACATGTTGCTGAATGCGGATATTGAACAATCCGAAGTATTCCAGCTCATCGCGCTGAAAGGCCTGGCGGAAGGAATGAAACAGTCGGGGACCAACATCGAACCGGATCCGGACTTGGCAGCGATACTCGAAAGGATGAAAGAAAAATCGGCAGAGATAGCCGGTGCTGTTCAGGAGATTGCCAGGCTGTGGTAGCGATTCGTGAATGAAAGGTGAATAAGCTATGAAAAAAGTATGTGGTCGACGAGAGTTTATCAGGATGCATGTCATCTCAGGCTCATTCCTTGGGATTGCCGCCGCCCTGACTCGATGTGATTCTGCAAGCCGTTCCTCCGGGTCCGGAGAAAAAGGGCCTGTGCCCGAGCCGTGCGAGGATTTGTCGGGCGTGAGCGAGAATGACCGGCAAATTCGCGAGAAGGCGGCGTACGTTACGGTTTCACCCCAGCCTGAAAAGACATGCAGCAATTGTCATCTCTACCTTCCGCCTTCCGGCGGCAAGGCGTGCGGAGGCTGCATGCTGTTCAAGGGGCCTGTCGTGCCTTCCGGGTACTGCACGTACTGGGTACCGTCACAGGCAGGATAGCAAAGAGATTTTGGTGTTTTCTAAACAAGTTGGATATGAAACAATTTAAGCCATTCCGTTTTCTGCGGATTCTGATGCTTCTGGTTGTCGCTTCTTGCGCAAGTAAAGCCCATCCGGTTTTGAATGATTTGAATCAGCAGGTTGACCAAATGAAGGTTGCAAGACAGGAACCGCGTTCGATAGTATTTCTAATCACCGAGGATGTCAATAACTACGAAGCGCATAAGACCGTGCCTCTTTTTGCAGAAATGCTGAGAAAAAAACACGGATTCAGGGTCACTGTTCTGATCGGTAGCGGAACGCACGGCGCTTATCGTTATCCCGGCATGGAACCACTGCAAGATGCCGACCTGCTAATCGTATTTGCACGACGCATCGCCTTGCCGGTTGATCAAATGAGAGCGATCAAGGAATACCTTGCCAAAGGCAAGCCTTTAATAGGCATTCGTACCGCGCACCATGCTTTTGCTGCGCTTGAAAAGATCGAGGAAGGATTTGAAGCCTGGCCGGAATTTACGCCTGACATACTGGGTTGTATAAATCGCGGCTATGGAGCGACCGAGCCGGGAACCGATATTTCTGTAGTTCCGGAAGCCGAGGGCCATTATATTCTGAAGCGCCTTCCGGCGAGAAAATGGCATGCTAAGGGCCAGGCATATCACATTGCGCCGCTGGTCGATCGGGCAGCGGTTGTCCTTCTTGAGGGAACGATGGATGGCAGGACCGACCCGGTTGCATGGACCCGGATGTCCGGCGACAGCAAAGTCTTCTACACCTCCCTTGGCCACCCAGCGGATTTTGAAATGGAGGAGTTTATTTCTCTACTAACAGGCGCTATCAAGTGGGCCTTGGACCCGGTCGCAAAGTAGCAATTGCTACTGTAGATTAATGGGAATTAGCATCGGGTGTGCTGTGTGATCCATCCTGAGACTTCTTTGTTAGCAATTGCCTGTATTGGATTTTTGTTAACTTTTGGTGAAATTCGGGTACCAAGCCTAGCCATTTGACTGTTAACCGTGTCTTCGTATCATTCCCATACCGACGAACATCTATTTTCATTGTTGCGAAAGGATGACGAGAAGGCATTTACGGAGCTTTACGATAGGTTCTGGAAGAGGTTGTTGGTAAGGGCAAACGTGTTGCTCAATTCCTCAGAAGATGCAGAAGAATTGGTGCATGATATTTTTGTCCGAATCTGGAAAGGCAGGCATACCCTGGTCATAAAATCTACTTTTCACACTTATATTGCTGCGGCACTGCAATACGGGTGTTTTGAAATTTTGGCAAACCGAAAGCGACAGCGCTCAAGGCAAATGATCGGAGAGATGCCGGAAATAGCGGACTTAACCACTCAGCAACGGCTGGACTTCGATTGCCTGCGCGAAGAACTGGAGGCCGTGATCAATCTCCTTCCGGAAAAATGCCAGCTCATTTTCCGCCTCAGCCGTACCGAGGAGTTGAGCAATAAAGAAATCGCGGAGCGGTTGGATATTTCTGTTAATACTGTCCGCACCCAAATGCACAGGGCGCTGGGCAAGTTGAAAGCTTCCCTCAATTTGTTCTTTCTTTTATAACATTTTTCTTTCCCGCTTGTCATGCATGGGGTATGGTTTACCCCTCTTATGAAAAAAGAGCCGGGGAAATATGCCTTCATTAACTGACGAACAAATAGAACTATTGGCCGAAAAGAAGCTTTCCGGTACCATTACGCCGGAAGAGCAGACGTTGCTGGATCAATGGTTAAGCCGGAAGCCAGGTGATCGGATGGTCTGGACCTCAGGCGATGCTGACGAAGTATCGCTGAAGAAACGCCTGCTGAACCGCATAAAAGAAGACGCGGGTATCTCTGGTGGTGTTACACAGACGCGCCGTATTGGCGTTTTGCACCAGTACCGCCGCATGGCGGCAGCCATTTTATTGTCACTGGCTGCCGGTGGCGCTGGCTTCATTTTCCTGTTTGAACGCCGGCCAAATCCGCCGGAGCTGGCTAATCAAAATGCACCCGTCCAGGATATCGCGCCGGGCAGTACCGGGGCCATACTTACCCTGGCCGACGGCACCAAGGTATTACTGGACAGTACAGGAAACGGAGACATTGCTGTGCAGGGTATGTCCAGGCTCATGAAGCGAAATGATCAGTTGATTTATGAAAAATCGACGGCATTGGAAGCTTCCGGCAACTCATTCGATGCCGACGAAGCTGTTGCATATAACACGATGACCACGCCCCGCGGCAGACAGTTCAATGTAATTCTGTCGGATGGGTCAACAGTCTGGCTCAACGCGGCATCTTCCATTATTTACCCCTCGATGTTCACCGGCCCGCAACGGAAAGTGATAGTTACCGGTGAGGCATATTTCGAAGTGGCCCAAGACGTTGACAGGCCCTTTGTTGTACAGCTCGGTACGTCTTCCAAAGACGCGAAGATTACCGTACTCGGCACTCATTTTAATGTGATGGCTTACCCGGATGAAAAACAAGTGGAAACAACATTGATGGAAGGATCGGTTCGGGTAACCAAAGGTACCGGACAGGTTATTATTACCCCAGGGCAGCAAGCCAGGTTTTCTCCCGCTTCGGATCACATCTTCGTTGCTGACGTAGAAGCAGATCGTGCCAACGCATGGGTGAACGGGAAAATGTCGCTGGACAACCTTGATGTTGAAGCCATCATGCGGCAAGTGTCACGCTGGTACAACGTGGACGTTGAATTTGAAGGACCCGCGCCATCTAAAGAACATTTTTGGGGCATGATCAACCGGAAAGTTTATCTGACCAGTATGCTGGAAGTGATGCGAGCGAATGGCATAAACGTCCGCCTGGAAGGGAAAAAAGTAATCGTATCCTCGAACTGACTCACAACAAAAATAAACTATTCACCATTAAACCTGACTGATATGCAGACATAACTACATCGCAAACGTGTCTGAAAAAGAACCGCCCTGACGGCCATCAGGGCGGAAGGTATTCAGGCCTGTCTCTCGAACCAAGATTCGACTAAAATCATTGATTTCAATCAGACCTAAACATTCAAAGGTATGGAACAATTTATTCCTAAACAAAGCCACCCAAAGAACCAGACAGTCATTAAAATATGGAAGATCATGAGGCTCACTGTTGTCTTTCTCGTGGCGATTGCGCTTCAGGTAAGCGCCAATAGCTATTCCCAGAGCGTGACCCTGAATGCCGCAGGAATCACACTGAAGGAGGCATTCATCAGAATTGAGAAGCAAACGGGTTATTCTTTTTTTATCAACCAGGAATTGCTTGAAAAAGCCGGCCCCGTCAATCTTGCACTTAACTATGCATCGATTGCGGAGGCATTGGAGCAATGCATGAAGGGCCAGCGATTATCCTACAAGATTAAGGATGGGATCATTTACATTAAGGAGCGTGAAAGAAAACCTCAATCCATTCGCGCCGACACGACCGTGGATGTCAGCGGCCGAGTAAGCGATGTGAACGGAGGTCTCTACGGTGTGTCGATTGTCGTGCAAGGAACTACGCGCGGAACGATTACAGGTCCGGACGGGAATTACTCGATTTCAGACGTTCCCGCCGATGCAGTTCTGGTTTTTTCTTTCATTGGGATGAAAACGCAGATGATCCGGATATCGGGGAGATCAAACATTGATGTAATGATGGAAGAAGAGACCCTCGGTTTGGAAGAACTGGTTGTAGTTGGATATGGTCAGATGAAGAAGTCAGATCTTACAGGATCTGTATCCTCCGTAACGGCGGATGAGTTGATGGCTTATCCGACATCCCAGGCGCTACAGGCTTTGCAAGGGCGGGCCGCGGGCCTGCACGTACAAGCGACCAACGGAGATCCGGGATCTGCCTACAAAATACGCATCCGCGGAGCCTCTTCGGTCAATTCGTCCAGCGATCCGCTGATTGTTGTTGACGGTTTTCCGGGCGCGTTTATGCCTGCCAGCGAAGATATAGCATCGATAGAGATTCTAAAAGACGCTTCGGCTACTGCCATATATGGTTCACGCGGGGCGAATGGTGTCATTCTTGTCACCACCAGGAGCGGTGAAGCCGGACAAACCAGAATCGAGTTCAACACCTCATATTCAGCACAAAATGTGGTAAAGAAACTCGACCTGCTTCACACTGCCGATTTTGTCGATTATATCAATGACATGACACCCGGGAAAATGGACGACGTTGCTTATCCGGATACCGACTGGCAGGATAAAGTATTTCAGCAGGGAAATGTGCAAAATTACCAGCTTTCCCTTTCGGGCGGAAGTGAACAAGCCCGCTACTATATTTCAGGGATCCTGTATGATCAGAAAGGGGTGATTCTGGATTCCCGGTTCAAGCGATACTCCATTCTCAGCAGCGTCGACCTCGAAGTTGCAAAAAATCTGAAGGCCGGCGTGCAGCTTCTCGCATCGAGAGATCTAAGAAACGGTACAGTAACACAGGAATGGAGCGGCGGCGCAGGACAAACGGGTGTAATATCGGCAACTGTGCTGTCAGAACCGACCATCCCGGTCTACAATGAAGACGGAACCTACACCACTTCGAAGCTGACAGGATTGGAGCGTGACAATCCTGTGGCCATTGCGAAGGAAACGGTGATCGACAACGTCAGTGATAATCTGCAGGCCAATTTCTTTGGCGAATACCAGATCGTGCCCAATCTGAAATTCCGTTCAACCTTTGGCGCACAATACAGGTCGAGCCGTGATGGTAATTATTTGCCAAGCAGCATGTTCGGCGGCAGAAGTGTCAACGGGCGAGGCTATATCAACAGCGGTAGATCCACCGATATTATCAATGAAAACTATTTCACCTTCGATAAGGAGATAAACGATGTTCACGATTTTTCATTAATGGCGGGTTATTCCTACCAATCGTTTAAGTCCGAGTTCTGGCACGCGCAAAGTGAGAACTTTATTTCGGATGCCTTCTCTTATTGGAACCTGGGAGGCGGATCCATCGCCAAAGCGCCAAGTTCAAGCCTTACAGAATCAACATTATCTTCCTTTTACGGCAGGGTCAACTATATACTGTCCGACCGTTATCTGATTACCTTCAATGCGCGTTACGACGGGTCTTCCCGGTTTGCAAGAAATAACAAATGGGCATTCTTCCCTTCAGGGGCCATTGCCTGGAATATAGCCCAGGAGAGCTTTATGGAAGGAGTACCTCAGGTCAGTCAACTGAAGCTGAGGGCGAGCTACGGTATGACCGGGAACCAGGCTATTGAACCTTATCAGTCACTGGCATTATTGGGAACGCTCCCGAGTGTAGTAAACAATAATTCGGTTGTGAATGCGGTTGCGCCGCAAAGTGACGCTAATGATAATCTTACCTGGGAAAGCACGGTGCAGGCAGATGTAGGGATTGATCTGGGTTTATTCGACCAGCGCATTTCGCTAACCGCCGACTATTATCACAAAAAGACGACTGACCTGTTGTTCTCCATGCCGTTGCCAAAATATTCAGGATACTCCAGTATGCTCAAGAATATCGGTGCAATGCTGAATGAAGGGTTTGAATTTAACGTGTCAACCGTTAACGTCGAAGGCAACTTTACGTGGGTTACAGACCTAAACATCTCGCGAAATAGAAATGAGATTCTGGAGTTGCCCGACGGAAGGGATATTTTCGTCAATGTGTCCCCTGGGCATCTGGTCGGAATAAATAATTCGCAGATATTGAGGGAAGGCCAGCCCATGGGGCAATTTTATGGATACGTCTATGACGGTGTCTACCAAGAGGGAGACGACTTCCTGCCTGGAGGTGGTTTTGAGCAAGTTGCCGGCGGTGAGAAATTCAGGGACTTTAACGGCAAGGACGTGAACGGCAAGCTTACCGGACTCCCTGACGGACAACTCAACGCCGACGACAGAACGATAATCGGCGATCCAAATCCTGATTTTACGTGGGGGTTGAATAACACATTCAAATACAAGGGATTCGACTTGAATATCTTTTTCCAGGGCTCCCAGGGAAATGATCTTTATAGTTTTATGCTCCTCGAAATGGAACTCATGTCAGGTTATAACAATTCGACCGTTCGTGCGCTTGACCGCTGGACTCCCGCCCACACGGACACTGATGTTCCGGCAGCAAGTACGTCCCGGTCAAAAAAATCGTCAAGCCGCTTTGTATATGACGGTAGCTACATCAGAATGAAGAACATATCACTGGGTTATACCTTGCCTGAATCGTTCATTCGCGGTGCGGGGATGAGTTTTGCCCGGATCTACGTTAGTGGACAGAACCTGCTTACGATAACCGACTATCCCGGCTATGACCCGGAAGTAAGTTGGTTTGGTGCTACCAGCAATATCAACCTTGGCCTCGATTATGGCAGCTATCCAAATGCTAAATCTGTTACAGTTGGTGCGCAGATCAGATTTTAGTGTATCCGATAAATTCAATCAAAAACAGAAAACACATGAGACTATATAAATTGTATCTGCCGGCGGTATTCGCCTTACTGTTGGGCAATTGTACTGACCTGGAAGAAAACCCTGTGGGTACACTGGCTCCTGAGGGCTTTTTCAAAACAGAAAAAGATGTTCAAACCGTCATTCACGGGGCGTATGGAAAAATTGCCGCTGATGACTACTGGGGCCGTGAACTGGCGGCAGCTATCCTGTTGCGCAGCGACATGGTGGACATCGGGAACAGGGGCACTGTGCCGGCCAGAATACAAATTAATGATTTCAACTGCGACGGATTTAACGCGATGATAACCCGATTCTGGCCCGCGTCTTACGCAATCGTCGGTACAGCTAACACGGCCATCGAAGGGGCGGATTTCCTGGAAGACAGTGCCGGCAAGAATGCGCTTATCGCCGAAGCGAGATTCATCCGCGCATTTGCTTATTTTAACCTTATACGCCTGTTCGGTGACATACCTTATATTGAGGTAGCGATAAAGGATCCTGAATCGGTCAAGACAATTTCAAAAACCCCTCAAGCCGAGGTCTACAACAATATCATCGCGGATCTGGAATTTGCCAAAGAAAACCTGCCGTTAGAGCATCCGCAAAACGTGAGGAGCAGGCCGTCGAAAGGCACGGCATACTGCATGTTATCCGATGTGTACCTGACGTTGGGACGCTGGGAGGAAGCGTATTCAAATGCCAAGTGGATCATTGATAATGCTGCGAATCTCGGATACGAACTTGAAGCGGATTATCAGGACCTTTTTATCCCATCCAAACAGGACGGAATGGCCGAGCACGTGTTTGCCATCGAGTATAAGGGAAACCAAAACGTCTGGCCATACGATTATGACAGCCATCCTGCGTTTACGGGAATGGCCGGTGCCGACGAAATTGCCGGTTGGGACGTCACAGTCCCGTCACTGGAGGTCTATACGGCTTGGGACTCCAGGGACTACAGAAAAAAAGTGGCTTTGGCCGACAGCGCCCACTTTGGAGGTGTTCTTAAACCCTATACGGAATTCAGTATACCCCGACCGCACATCGCAAAGTATTGGCGTTTTTTAAGCGGTACGGAAGTGGACAGTGACAATAACTACGCCGTGTACCGGTACGCTGAAGTCTTGCTGATTGCTGCTGAAGCATTGAACGAAATAAGCGGCCCGACCCCCGAAGCGTTGGCGTATGTCGATCAGGTACGTGAGCGGGCAAGGAATTGGGCTGGAACGCAAACCGATTACCCGGAGGACGTTCTCCCCGGGATCTCCAAAGATGATTTCAGGGAACTGGTGTTGGAGGAAAGACGGCTGGAATTAAGTTTTGAGTTTAAGCGGTGGTGGGATATCAAGCGCCGTAATATTGGCGATGAAGTTTTTGCAGGCGCGAACTCGCTTGAACCGCATGTCAATTTCAATTCGGATCAGTATCTACTGCCGATTCCGCAAACAGAATTGGATCTTAATCCTAACCTCCTTCCCCAAAATCCGGGCTACTAAAGCGGAAAAGTACTAATCTTAGCAAGCCTGCCGCCAGCATGGCGGCAGGCTTGCCATTGCGGTAACCCAACACGGTTTACGGAGAGGGTCTGCCAGAAAAACGGTCGAGTCGCTTACCGGTGTGAAACTGCAATTACACTTAGCCGGGAATGAACGAGTTGTACACCGGAATAGTATAAGCACGGGTCAATATCAGGTAGTATTTTCAGCAAGCGAATTCAGAGACCTTTTTCAGTTACCTGAAATCTGCGGCATACTTATGATCCTCGGATTTGCCGATGCCCCTTGACGATGTCGGGCACAAATTGCCACCGGTTTATATTCCTACAGAATAGAACAATGAGTTGTCAATATCAGGTAACACTGCTGGGGGAACAGTTTTATAACTTGAACTTAAGAAGGAATGCATGTTCTGACCTGGAATAATTAGTCCGATGGTCTCGACCTGCTATCCATTTTCAACCCCAACAAAAACAAATCTATGCACCCAAATCTACAAGTCCATTTTGTTCCTCTCAAACGCGCCGTCACCCGCGCGCCGTTGAGAGTGAAGTTATTAGCTATTCTGCTCCTTGCCTGCTTGCAGGCGAACGCCACAGTAACGCCACAAGCGATGTTTTTATCGAAAAATAGTGTAACGGTTAGCAGGATTGTCAAAGCTGATCAGCCCGAGCATTCTGTGGCAGCATCTCTTTCATTCCAGGTTAGCGGAACGGTAAGGGAAGTAAATGGCGAACCATTGCCTGGGGCCACGGTGAGGCTAAGGGACGGCGAAGCGGGAACGGTGACTGACGCCATGGGCCGGTTTACCCTTGAAATGCCGGATGACGGTGGTGTGCTTATCGTCTCTTACATTGGCTTCTTAACTGAGGAGATCGCAGTGAGCGAACCCAACGACGCATTGGATATTCAACTGACTCCGTCGGTTTCGGAAATGGAAGAACTTGTGGTAATCGGCTATGGTACGCAGAAGCGCGCGGATCTGACCGGCTCGATAAGTTCAATCAGTTCGGAGGAGATCGCGAAGGTGCCGGTGACCACAATGGCTCAGGTACTTCAAGGACGATCAGCTGGTGTAAACATCATCAATAACGATGGCTCGCCCAATGGAGGAACTCAGATTCAGATAAGGGGGATAGGAAGTTTGGGCAACAATGATCCGCTGATCGTCGTGGATGGTTATCCGATTTCCGGTGGCCTCAACACCATCAATCCGAATGATATTGCTTCCATTGACATCCTTAAGGACGCATCCGCAACTGCCATTTACGGCAACAGGGCGGCTAACGGCGTCGTGATCATCAATACGAAGCGTGGCAGTGAAGGCATGGTACAAGTGTCGTTTGACGCTGTTACTTCCATTCAATCGATGCCCAAGATGTATGATATGCTGAATGCACAGCAGTGGGGTGAGTTGGTCAACGAACTTGAAGCCGTCGAGGGCTTTGCCATGTT